>VFQR01001697.1_pt1 | contig 15821 bp, 14 predicted proteins | sample 3512321 | NCBI WGS metagenome assembly VFQR01 (sample SAMN10412374, study PRJNA504923) | tailings metagenome | isolation source: Relicate 3 Philex TSF1 revegetated site | place: Philippines: Tuba, Benguet | collected 2017-08-29
TAGGTGGAGAACTCGGTGTGCCGCTCCCAGCGCAGCCGTGCGGGCGGAAAGACACCCCGGTGGAAGTTCGCTCCCTCGTCCGGCCGGGCCGCGCCGGTCGCCTCGCACCAGCGGGCCAGCGCGGCGCGTTCTTCCGCCACGGGCATGTCCTGGGTCGCAAAGGCGTGCAGCAGCACGCGCCGCGGCGCCTCGACGAGCTGGAACGGCCGCGCGTGCAGCTCGTCCAGCACCTGGCGGCGCTGGGGATGGGCGGCAAGGTCGAGGCTCACCGGCGTCGCCTCCTGGTCGGCATGGCCCGCAATGGAGCCCGGAGCCCCGCCGCTTGGCAAGGCCCGCCCGGGGGCTCACTCGATCCCGTAGGCCTTCTTCGCCTCGGCCACTTCCGTCTCGTCCCAGTAGCCGATGAGGATGCCGCCTTTCAGCTGCCGCGCCGGCCCGTAGGTCTCGATCTGCTCGTCCGAGAAGGTGATCCGGTTGTGGTCGGTCAGCGCCCAGGCGAGCAGGTGCTCCTTCAGCCTTGCGCGCTCGGCCTCGAACTCGGGATCGTCGCCGAGATCGCGATACTCGTTCGGGTCCGTTGCAAGGTCCCAGAGCATGGGCCGGAAGCCCGGCGCATGGACATATTTGAACCGGCCGTCGAACACCATGAACAGCCGGCACTCGTCGGGCTTGCGGCCGAGCGTGCGGCGGGAATCCAGCATGGAATAGTCGTATTCGGAGATCGCGACCTCGCGCCAACCGAGCGGCTTCTCGCCACGCAAGAGGGGCTTCAGCGAACGCCCCTCGACAATGTGACGGGGAACCGCGCCGCCGAAATGCTCGATGAAGGTCGGCGCAAGGTCGATGGCCTCGACCAGCGCATCGCAGGTGGTGCCGCGCGTGGCGTCGGCCTCGGGCGACGGATCGACCACGATCAGCGGCACCTTCACGGAGACCTCGTGGAACAGGTCCTTCTCGCCGAGCCAGTGGTCGCCGAGATAGTCGCCGTGGTCGGAGGTGAAGACGATCATGGTCTTGTCGGTCAGACCCTCCTCGTCGAGGAACCTGAACAGCAGGCCGAGCTGATCATCGATCTGCTTGATCAGCCCCATATAGGCCGGGATGACGCGTCGCCTCACGTCCTCGCGTGAGAAGTTGCGGGAGACGCGCATGTCCATGAACGCGCCGTAGACCGGATGAGGGTTCTGCCGCTCGCCGTCGGAACGGATCGCCGGCTGCACGTCGGCTTCCGAATACATGTCGTGATAGGGCGCAGGCGCGATATAGGGCCAGTGTGGCTTGATGTACGAGAGGTGCAGGCACCACGGCCGGCCGTCCCCGTTCTTTGCGTTTTCTTGGGCCTCGCGGATGAAGTCCATGGCGCGGCGGGTCATGTAGGGCGTCTCGGAATGTTCCTCCGGGACATTGGCCTCCTTGTCGGCATGGGCGAGCAGCCAGCCGTTCTGCTTCTCGCCGTCCGGCCCGACGCCGGAATTGGCGCGGTCTTCCCACGGATTGCGCGCGGGGAAGCCGTTGTCCTCCAGATACTGGTCATAGGCCGGGCGCGGGCCGCCGGGCCTCAAGGGGTGCAGGCCGTCGTCGCGCTCATAGGGCTCGAAGCCGCATTGCGCGGCCTCGACGCCGATCACCGAGCCCCTGGGGATGCCGAGCCGCTCCATGCCCTCGTCATCGGCGGTCATGTGGGTCTTGCCGACGAGGACGTTGCGGACGCCGAGCGCCTTCAGGTGCTGGCCCAGCGTCGGCTCGCCGATGCGCAGCGGCATGTTGTTCCAGTTGGAGCCGTGCGAGCGCATGTAGCGGCCGGTATAGGTGCTCATGCGCGAGGGCCCGCAGACCGGCGACTGCACATAGGCGCGCGTGAAGCGCACGCCGCGCGCCGCCAGCGCGTCGATGTTCGGGGTCTTCAGCGTCGGATGGCCGTAGCAGCTCAGGTAATCGAACCGGAGCTGGTCGCACATGATGAAGAGGACGTTCCTGTCGGCATGCGGCATGTGCGAGGCGCTCAGCTCGGCTTGAAGCCGGACGCGCGCACAGCCGGCGTCCACGCCTCGTGATCGGCCTTCTGGATGGTGGCGAGTTCCTCCGGCGTCGACCCCGTCGGCACCATGGAGAGGCCCAGCACCTTCGCCTTGACGGCCGGTTCGCGCATCGCCGCCATGACGGCGCGGGAGACCTTCCCGATCATCTCGGCCGGCGCGCCCGCCTTGGTGTAGAGCGCATACCAGGCTCCGCCGACGATCGGCACGCCCGCCTCGGTGAAGGTCGGCACGTCCGGCAGGAAGGGCGAGCGCTCGCGGCCCGACACCGCCAGCACGCGGATGCGGCCTGCCCTGGCGAGTTCGGTCACGTCGGAGGTCGTGGTCATCACCATCGGCACTTGCCCGGCGACGAGGTCAGTCAGCGCCGGGGCGGAACCGCGATAAGGCGCGTGCTGCATGGCAACGCCGAGCTTCTCGCCCATCAGAGCGCCGAAGAAATGCGGCAGGTTGCCAACGCCGGGGGAGCCATAGGTGGCGCGGCGCGGATCGGCCTTCATCCAGCTGACGAGTTCGGCCAACGTCTTCACCGGCGTATCCGGATTGACCGCCAGCGCGAAATCGAAGGTCGTGACCAGGCTGATCGGCGCGAGGTCCTTGAACGGATCGTAGGGCAATTGCGGGAAGACGATGGGGTGGATGATGATCGGCGCGACCGGCGTCAGCAGCAGGGTGCGGCCGTCCGGGCTCGCGTTGATCACCGCCTGCGTGCCGATCTGGCCGCCCGCGCCGGGCCGCGCCTCGACGATGGTCGTCTCACCCAGCGCCCGGCCGACCTCGTCGGCGACGATGCGGGTGAGACCGTCCCCTGCCCCGCCCGCGGCGAAGGGGAAGACGAAGCGCAAGGGGCCGGACTGGGCGCGAGCGGCGCCGATGACGAGCGGCGCGAGTGCCGCGCCCGTGATGACTTGCCTTCGATCCATGCCCATCCTCCCCAATTTCGTCGGGCCGTGACGCTAGAGAGAGGTGGCAGGAGTCACAAGCCTCAGATTTCGCCGCGTCATGACTGGCACGAGGCCGGGCATGACGTAGTGAAGGCCGCCGGTCAGCCTAATAAGCCTTCACCGGATGGATGAACGGCCAGGGCGCGGCTTCCGAGCCGCGAGCGACCTTCACCTCGATCAGGGCCGGCGCGCCCTTCGCCAGCGCCGCCGCAAGCACCGGCCGCAGCTCCTGCGGCGATGACACGCTGAAGCCGTCAAGGCCGAACGCCTTTGCCAGCACCATGAAATCCGGATTGACGAGATCAGCGCCGATCAGCCGGTTGCCGTAGCGCTGCTCCTGGTCGCGGCGGACATTGCCGTAGGCCTGGTTGTTGAAGACCACGGTCACGAGGCCAATGCCATACTGCACGGCGGTCGCCAGTTCCTGCACGCCGAACAGGAAGCCGCCGTCGCCGGTGATCGAGACGACCGGCCTGTCGGGATGGGCGACCTTGACGCCGAGCGCGGTCTGGAAGCCATAGCCGAGCGTGCCCTGAAAGCCGGTCGAGACATAGGTGTAGGGCTTATGGACGGGGTAGCCGAAATAGCTGGCAAAGCCCGCCTGACAGAGTTCCTCGACCAGCAGTCCGTCGGGCGGCAGCACGCCGCGGATGACGTCGAGATAGTCCATTTCCGGCTGGACGACGCGGATGGCCTTGGCGGCTTCGGCGCGTGCCTTCTCGATCGCCGCGCGGTTGTCGGGAGCCCGATGGTCCGCGAGAGCCTCGATCAGCGCCGCAACGCCCTCGGCGCTGTCCGCGACGATCCCTGCATCGGCCTTCAGACGCGCCATCTCCTGAGGATCGATGTCGATGCGGATGAGCTTCCGGCAACCGTCGAGCCGGGTCATCACCGCCATCATGTTGGCCCAGCGCATGGTCGGCATTTCCAGCCGCGTGCCGATGCCGACGACGAGGTCGCAATGCTCGTAGAGGCGGAAGGCGGCGTAGGAGGACAGCCCCCACGATCCAGCCTCGTCGGTGACGCCGCGCCCTCCGCGGAAGGCCGCGACCGGCGCCCCGATCAGCTCCGCGAGACGGCCGATCTCGGCGCTCGCATGCTGCGCGCCGGAGCCGGTCATGATGATCGGGCATTTCGCCGCGCGGATCAGGCGGGCGGCTTCGGCAAGCGCGTCAGGATCGGGCTTCGGACCGGCATCGACGACGGCCGCCTTCGCCTCCGGCACGTCCTCGAACGAAGCCATCACGTCCCAGGCCATTTCGAGCGCCACCGGCCCCGGCCGGCCCGACTGCGCCTGCCGGAAAGCCTCGGCGACAAGGGCCGGCGCATCGGCGGGTCGCTCGATCCGCTCGGCCCATTTGACGAGGCTCCTCAGCGTGCCGAGCTGGTCGGCGATCTCGTGGAGATGGCCGCGCCTTCTGCCGATGAAGGCGGAAGGGATCTGGCCGGTGAGGCAGACCATGGGCGTGTTGCAGCCCCAGCCGGTCGCCAGCGCGGCGGTCGTATTGAGAAGGCCCGGCCCCGGCACGACGGAATAAACCCCGACCTTGCCGGTCGAGCGGCCATAGCCGAAGGCCATGTAGCCGCAGGCCTGCTCGTGCCGCGCACCCACCGTGCGGATGCGGTCGGCATTCTGCGCCAGCGCGTCGAACAGCGGATACATCTGCGCGCCCGGCAGGCCGAACACCGTGTCGACGCCGTTGGCGATCAGGCCGGAGACGATGGCCTCGCCTCCCGTCTTCAGGCGGGTCATCATGTCCTCCCGAACACCGCCGCAGGTGCGGCTTGCGCTCTCATTTAACGTGTTAAATGACGAGCGGCAAGCGAAGCCGGCGTGCTGACGGCTATGGCCACTTCACCACGGGAGGCATGGAGGACAGGATGCTCTCGACATTGCCGCCGGTCTTCAATCCGAACACCGTGCCGCGGTCGTAGAGCAGGTTGAACTCGACATAGCGGCCGCGCCGCACGAGCTGTTCCTCCCGGTCGGCCTCGCTCCAGGCATCGCCGAAATTGCGGCGCACGAGATCGGGGTAGATGCTGGCGAAGGCCCGGCCGACATCCTGCGTGAAGGCGAAATCCTCGTCGCGGCTGCCGGAATCCAGATAGTCGAAGAAGATGCCGCCGACGCCGCGCGGCTCGTTCCGGTGCTTGAGGAAGAAGTAGTCGTCGCACCAGGCCTTGTAGCGGGCATGGTCGGCCACGCGATGGCGGTCGCAGGCCGCTTGCATGGCGGCGTGGAAGGCGACGGTATCGGCGTCGTCCTGCGTCCTGCGGCGGTCGAGCACGGGGGTCAGGTCAGCGCCGCCGCCGAACCAGGCGCGCGTCGTCACCACCATGCGGGTGTTCATGTGCACCGCCGGCACGTTGGGATTGACCGGATGGGCGATCAGCGAGATGCCGGTCGCGAAGAAGCGCGGATCGTCCGATGCACCGGGAATCTGCGCCCGGAACTCGGGCGCGAATTCGCCATGGACGGTCGAACAGTGGACGCCGACCTTCTCGAAGACGCGGCCGGCCATCATGCTCATGACCCCGCCGCCGCCGGCGACGCCGGAATGGTCGGTGCGCCGCCACGGCTTGCGCAGGAATCGGCCCGCCGGCCTGTCATGGCCCGGCAGGCCCGGTGGCAAATCGTCCTCCAGCGCCTCGAGGCGCGCGCAGATGTCGTCGCGCAGCGCCTCGAACCAGAGGCGGGCGGCCTCCTTGCGGGCGTCGAGGTCTGGCGGCAGGGGCGAAGGATCGGGGCGCGGGGCGTTGGCGGTCATACCCGCGGTCTAGACCCGCCGCTGCTCCCCTTCAAGATGACCCATGCCGACGGATGATCCATGTCAAAGCCGGTCGAGCTCGGCCAAGGCGACTTCCGCGACGGCGAGAGGCAGCCTTGCCCCCGCCTCGTCATCGTCCTGGAGATACCAGGCAGCCGAGAGGCCGGCATAGGTCATGACCCACATCAGCAGCCGCCGGCGGTCGAGACCGCTGGCCTCGGCGACGACATCCGCCCGCCGCGCCAGACGTCCGGCGGAGATCGGAATGTCGGTCCCTTCGGGATTGCAGAAGATGTTGGCGTAGTCGAAACCGCGCTCGCCAATGAGGGCGTGGGGGTCGATGGCGAGCCAGCCGCGCGCACCACCGTCCAGAACGTTGTCATGGTGCAGGTCGCCGTGCAGCACCGCGACGTCCTGCGGGGCAGCCAGCAGCAGCCGCGCCATATCGGCCGAGCGGGCGAGAATGCCGCCTCTGCTCTCCGCGACCGGCCAGAGGTCGGCAAGCCACTGCTCTGTCGGCGCCAGCATGCCGGGTGCCGTGCCGCGCGGCGCATGCAGGCGAGCCAGCGCACCGCAAAGGATGAGCGCCGCCTCCTCGTCACCGGCTTCGCCGCCGCGCGCCATGGCGTTGAGCGAGCGGGAGCCGGCAAGGCGCTCCATGAGCAGCACGCCGTCGTCGTGGGCGAACACTCGCGCGGCCCCGTCGCCGTCCCACCACACCATCAGGCGGCAGGCGCGCCGTTCCTGCTCCGCCATGGCGATCTTGAGCATTGCCGGCTGGCCGCCGTGGCGGACCGGCAGAAGCCGGCTGGAATGGGTTTGCAGCGGCGCGCCGTCGGGCGACAGCTTCCAGCGCGTCAGATAGGGCTCGAAATCGCCGGGCATGAGATAATTCGTGGCCGGCGGTCGCCGCCGATCGGCAAGGAGGGTGACGGATCCGATCGTCTCACGTGCCGCCATCGGTTCTCGTCTCCGCTCCCCGGGTGCCCGCCCGCGGCGGTGACTTGGTGACCCGGCACCGTCAGCGCAATGGGATGCGCTGAGGCCGCCGCAAGGTTGCTGCCATCTTTCAGCCACCGGCGAGACGCCGCATCTTGGCGACGGCCGCTTCGTTGTCCTCGTGGTGATCGATGGTGCCCGCGAAGCGACCGGCTGAATCCATCATGAAGACAGAGGCCGTGTGGTCCATCGTGTAACCGCCATCCTCCAGCGGCACGCAGCGGGCAATCACGCGATAGGCAGCGGAGATGGCCTCGACCTCGGCCCGGCTGCCGGTCAACCCGACGATCCGCGGGTCGAAAGAGCCGAGATAGAGCGCCATTTGCTCCGCGGTATCGCGCTCGGGATCGACAGTGACGAACAGGGCCTGCAGCTTGCGCCCCTCCTCCCCCAGCGCCGCGAGCCGCGTGGTCATCTCGAACAGCGCGGTCGGGCAGACGTCGGGGCAGTGGGTGAAGCCGAAGAAGACCAGCATCGGCCGGCCGGTGAAGTCCTTCTCGGTCACCCGCTGGCCGCGATGATCGATGAGGCTGAACGGCCCACCGATCTGCGGCATGGCCCGCGGCACTTCCTGCGCCACGGTTGGCCCATCGACGCGCCACCAGCCGATGGCGAGCGCCACCGACAGGAAGACGAGGACGGCAATCGCGGCCCAGGCCGCAAAGCGGATGCCACGCAGCATGGCCGGCTCAATGGTGGCTGTGATCGTCGCCGCCGGGCGCGCTCCGGCCGCCGAGCGAGCCGATACGGAAGTCGAGTTCGACCGTGCCGGCGCGCTCGAAGGTCAGCGTCACCTTGACCGTCTGGCCCTCGGCGAGCGGCCGGCGCAGTCCCATGAACATGATGTGATAGCCGCCCGGCTTCAGCTCCACCGTCGCCCCGGGCGGGATTTCGAGGCCGCTGCCGAGGCCGCGCATGGTCATGACGCCGTTCACCGTCGCCATTTCGTGGATTTCGACGCGCTCGGCGAAATCGGCGCTGCCGCCGGTCAGCCTGTCGGCCTGAGCGCCCCGGTTCGTGACAGAGAGATAGCCGCCCGCGACGCGTGCGCCGCCGGGGGTCGCACGCGACCATGGCTGCGCGACGACGATATCGCCCTTGGTCACGGATGCCGCCTCGCCGTGGCCCGCGCCCTGCGCCGGCCGCTCGCCGGAAGCGGCGAGAATGCGAAGCGCCGGAGCCGGCCGCTCCAACCGCGCCGTGCTGCCAGCCTGCGGAATCTGGTCCCAGCGCGCCTCGCCGCTGGCGCAGGTCTGCACGACCGGGAAATGGATATGTCCGGCGCCGGCGAGCGAAGCGTCGACTTGGGCGACGAAGACGAACTCGTCGTAGTGCTCGTTCGGCAGCGAGCCGCCAGACCAGGCGATCTCCTTCACACCCTCGCGCAGCTCCCGGCCGTGGCTCGCATAGGCCCGGGCATAGGGGCCGCTGACGGTCGCAAGCTGCCAGCCGGCCTTGGGCTGCGGCTTCACCGAGAAGACGCCTTCGGGAATGGCCACGCGGATGCCGGTGGTCGGCGAGGTGCCGCAGCCGTGCGGTACGGTCAGAACGGCCTTGTAGCTGCGGCCGGCCGTCGCCTCGCGGCGCTCCAGCGTGACGTGGGCGGAGGCAGCGGAGACCAGCAGGGGCGCGGCGGCCAGCGCGAGGACAATGCGGGAGAGGTTCATGGCGATGCCTCGTTTCAACGGAAGGAAATGGGAACGGTGAGCGGCATGACCGCCGGGCCGAACTCGGCCGGCAGCGGCGGGAACGGCGAGGCGCGGCGCACGAGTGCTGTCGCGGCCTGATCGAGTGCGCCATTGCCCGAGGACCGGGCGAGCGCGATGCCGGTCGCCCCGCCAGCGCGGGTGATGGCGAAGCGCACCACCGCCACGCCCCGCTGGCCGTCGCCGGGCAGTTTGGCGCGATGAAGCTGCGCCGTGACGCGGGCGAGGTAGCTCGGCGGCGGCGTGGCTGCGCGCTGCGTCTGGCTCGACGTCACGCCGCGCCCTTCGGACACTGCAGAAGGCGGTGACGCGGCCTGCCGGCGCGGCGGCTGAGGCCGGGTTTCCTGCCGTTGCGCCTCGCGGGGCGGCGGCGGGCGGCGCTGGGGCGGCGGTTCAGGGCGACGCGTCTCGCGGCGCGGTGCGGGCGGCTGCACCGTCACAGGCGGCATCTCCGCTTGCGGGCGTGCGGGTGGGGTCAGCTCGGCCGGAAGGGCCCTATCGATCTCGGGCGGCGGATCGATGGTCACCTGCGAAGGCTCGACGGCGGCAACCTGCCGTTCCACCACCGGCTCGGGCGGCACGAGGTCCGGCGGCAGCGGCATCTCGGCCATGGGCGGCGGGTCGATCTGGACGTCCGGCGGTTCGGCGGCGGGCGCCTCCGTGACCGGCGTTTCCGGCGGCGTCGCCGGGGAGGCAGCGGCGGGGGGCGGCGGCGAGGCCCCCGGCTCCACGAGATCGACCTCGACGGCCGGCAGTTCGGTCTGCGGCAGCGCGGGGGCCGTGAAGGCAATGAAGGCCGCCAGAAGCGCGCCGTGCAGCACCGTGGAAATCATCGCCGTTGCCGGCAGAAGAATGCGGCCGCGTGGCAGCGCCACCAGCGGCGACGGCAGCGGAACGACAGCGATGGCCGGCGCATCGGAGGGGTCCGCCAGCAGCAGCGGCGGCATGACGTCAGGCGCCGCGCCGGCCTCGCCTTCCGCGCCCGGCCGGAACGCGAACAGAGCGCGCAGAGGCGCGTCGCCGTCCGGCAACGGGCTCGCATTGTCTGTTCGGATGCCGTCGAGAAGCATCGGTCCGATCGTCCGGGTTGGCGGGACGCCGGGCCCAGAGCGGACCCGGCGCATGATATATTATAACATCAGAACTTCACGCGGACGCCGCCATAGATGCTGCGTCCGGTGCCGGGATAGAAGGTCGCCGTGGTCGCCGGGTTATAGAGGACCACGGGGCCGAAATCCGCGATGTGCCGCTTGTCGAAGATATTGCGCAGGTCGACGAACAGCTCGCCGCCGTTCGGCAGTTTCGCGCTCGCGGTGACGCCGAGCAGCCAGTAGCCGGGCACGCGGAACGTGTTGCGGTAGTCGACGAAAGCGCCCTCGGGCACAATGTCGATGGCCGGCGTGACGGTGAACAGCGGGTGCTGGTAGCTGAGCGCCGTGCGCATCACATGGCGGGGCACCAGCGGCAGGGTGTTGTTGCCGTAGACCGGATCGTTCGCGAAGCGGAAGTCCGACCAGGTCCAGACCTGCCTGAGCGTCAGCCTGTCGTTGTTGCCAGTGAGGTCGCGGGCGAGATCGACGCTGCCGGCGAATTCAAGCCCCTGAAGTTGCGTGCGGGGCGCGTTGAAGGTCGCCGCGGGAATGCCCGGCCCGGTATTGAACTGCAGCATCTGGTTGCGCAGGTCCGAGCGGAAGGCCGTGACCTCCCACGAGAACCGGTCGTGCCGGCCGCGCGTGCCGATCTCGAAGGTCGTGCCGGTCTGGGCCTTCAGCGGCACGAAGGCGGTGGTCGTCGCGGTCGTCTGCATCAGGTCGGAGAAGTCCGGCACGTCGGAGGAACGCGTGACGTTGGCGAAGACCTGCACGTCGCGCAGCGGCTCCCAGAGCAGGCCGATGCGCGGATTGACGCCGGAATAGGTCACGCCCGTATCGACGTTGACCGGCACCGTGTTGAGGTTCAGCCCGCCATTGTAGCGCCGCTCGGCAATATAGGCCTTCGCGCCCGCAGTCAGGGCGAACTGCGGAAGCACGAAGAAGCGGTTCTCGAACCAGGCTTCGTAGTTCGAGGCGTTCTGCCGGCCGTTGACGGTCTGCGGGCCACGGGCCCCCATGCCGTTGTTCAAGTTGACGAACTGCTGGACGGCGTTGCTGCCGGCGAAGATGCGCGCGCCGGCCACCACGTCGTTGCGGAACCCGCCAAGGCTGAACGACCCGGTGAAGCGCGGCGATATCCCGTAGGTCCAGCCGTCCTGATCCAGCACCTGGAAGATCGGGTGGTTCAGGTGCTTGTGGATCGCCCATGAGGTGATGTCGAGCCGGCCGAAATCGAAGGCGATGCTCGTCACGTTGGCGAAGCGCTGAACGTAGGTGTTGCGGGCCTGATCACCCGAAACGGCCGCGGCGGCAGCTGCCCGCGGGTTGGTCATGGCCTGCCCGTAGGTGACCGAGCCCGGCAGCTTTACGTCCGTGTAGTAGGCGCCGAAATAGAAGCGCGTCTCGACGCGCTCGGACAGGCGGCGGCCGACATTGGCGTTGAAATGGCCGAGATTCTGCGTCTCATGCTGCCGCCATCCGTCGGAACGGGTCAGGGTGCCCGAGGCGTGGAAATCCCAGTCGCCCATGACCCGCGACACGGAGCCATGGGCGCGGATCGTGCCGAAGGAGCCGGCGTCGAGACGGAAGACGTTGGGCGCAACCGACGTATAGCCCGTGGGCGTGACGAAATTGACCGCGCCGCCGAGCGTCGAGGACCCGAACGGCAGCGCATTGCCGCCACGAAACACCTCGATGGCGCGCAAGGCGGACGGATCGATCTGGTAGAAGTCGCCGGACCCGTCCGCGAGATTGGTGGGTATGCCGTCCTGCAGGATCTCGATGCCGCGCGTGTGAAACGAGCGGGCAAGGCCCGAGCCGCGGATGGAGAGCCGGATTTCCTGGCTGTAGCGGTTCTGCACCAGCACGCCGGGCGTCTCCTGCAGCACGTCGCGCAGGTTGGTCGCATAGGTGTTGGCATAGGTCTCGGCATCGATATGCGAGACGGCGCCCGCAGTGCGGTTCACCTGTTCGCGCTGGGTCTCGATGTCGGGCGAGGTCAGTGAGCCGCGCGCGGCGCGCGGCCCGTCGATGGTGATGGTCGGCAGTTCGGTGGTCTGGGCATTGGCAGCGAAGGGCGCGGTTGTCGCGATGCCGGCAAGGGCTGCGAGCCCGGCGCAGGCGCGCATGGAATGGGTGAACATGGGGACGGATTTCGGCGCGTGATGGCGAGAGGCGCATGGCGGACCATGCGCAGGCGAGGTCTCGGATCAGGCGGCGAAGGGCGGTGCTCTCGGTGACCGCGTGCCGAGCCAGCCGGCAAAAGCGTGGGACGGCAGGATCGGATCGTAGCTGCGCCCCGGAGCGCGGGCGGCGACGGGCGGCTCGACGGCCTTGCCGGCGGTCGTGGGCTCAGGCGACGTGACGTCGGCGGTGACGTTGCAGAGCATGCAGTGCTGCGAGACGTGGCCGGGCTTGCCGGGCTGCGTGTCGTCATGAACAGCGGTGAAGCCGTCGATGGTGCAGAGCACAACGGCTCCGGTGGCATCCACGCCGTGCGCGCTGCGGGTGACCGCGCCGAGCATGCCGGTGGCGGCGACGAGATAAGCCAGCACGCCAACCATCAGGTTGCGCGCGGCCGACCATCGATCGCTGCGGAAGACGCCCATGGGCATGAGCTAGCGTCCCTCCGCCGCATGAGTCAATCGGCGGCAGCGAGATTGGACCATGCGGCTCCGCGCGGCTAGGCTCGCGGCCGAACGCTTCTCCTCTCCCTCCCCCTTAGGAAACATCCCTTGCCCACCCGCCGCCCGGCGCCCGCAACACAAGCACCTGCCGAGCCCACGGGCCTTGCCGGCGCGATACCGCGCATCCGCATCCTGTTCGGCGACGAGGCCCGGCTCGGCCCCGGCAAGATCGACCTTCTGGAGGCCATCGGCCGCACCGGCTCGATCTCGGCAGCGGGCCGCGAGCTCGGCATGTCCTACCGGCGCGCCTGGCTGCTGGTCGATTCCGTCAACGCCCTGTTCCGCACGCCGGCCGTCACCGCCTCGGCCGGCGGCGCGCATGGCGGCGGCGCCAAGCTCACCGCCTTCGGGCACGATCTCGTCGCGGCCTACCGGCGCATCGAGGCGCGCATGGGCCATGTCGTCCGCGAGGAACTCGGGCCTTTCGAGGACGAACTGCGCGAGCGGCCCTAGAAGTCGACGCAGGCCCTCACGATCCGACCACCTTCAGCCCCGGCACGCTGCGTTCATCGACGGAGGCCGCCTTCACAAGCGCCGTGACATCATCGCCGACATCAAGGCCGAGATCATCCACGGCAAGGCGCGTGAGATAGGCGACGAGCCGCTCGCCTCCAACGAGTTCGACGGTTGCGAGCGCGAGCGGCCCCTCGCCCCTGTCCATCGCAACGATGCGGCCAGCGAGCAACGTCCTGACGCTGATCTGGCCGGGCCGCCCGACTGCCAGCGTAACGTCGGTGGCGCGGATGGCGACCCGCACCGGGCCGCTGTCCTCGACGATGCCGGGCACGACGATCTCGCCGGCCGGATGGTGGAGCACGGTCACGCCGAACTGCGGCACGACACGCGCACCCGTGCCGGTGATGAACGAGACGGCTGCGAAGCGGTCGGCGGAGGCCGCGACCGTCGTCGGCGTCAGCACCGCCGCAGGCGTGCCTGCCGCGGCCACGCGGCCCTGTTCCAGCCGGACGACATGGGCGGCGAGCCGCGCCACTTCGTCCACGGCGTGGCTGACATAGATGATGGGAATGGCGAACTCGTCGCGGAGCCGCTCGATAAAGGGCAGAACCTCCAGCTTGCGCGCGGTGTCGAGCGAGGCGAGCGGCTCGTCCATCAGCAGGAGGCGCGGCGAGGTGAGCAGCGCCCGGCCGATCGCGACGCGCTGGCGCTCGCCGCCCGACAGCGTGCCCGGCCGGCGCTTCAGCAAGTGGCCGATGCCAAGTACTTCGACGACGGTTTCAAGGTCGATCCGCCGCTCGGCGCGCGGCGTGAACCAGCGCCCGTAGGTGAGGTTCTGGCGCACCGACAGATGCGGGAAGAGCAACGCATCCTGGAAGACAAGCCCGATGCGCCGGGCATGCGGCTTCGTCGCGATGGCAGCCGCGGTATCGAGCAGCGTCTCGCCGTTGACGACGATGCGTCCGCGCGTCGGGGCCTCCAGTCCGGCGATCAGGCGGATGGCGGTCGACTTGCCGGAGCCGGACGGACCGAACAGGGCCGTGACGCCCGCGTCCGCCTCGAACGCAGCGTCGAAGGTGAAGTCGGGCCGTTCCAGCCGGCAGTCGAAGGAGATCATGACGGCGCGCCCGCGCGGGCTCCAAACCACCTCCCCCCAGCGGGGGGAGGTCGGCGCGGAACGCGCCGGGAGAGGGGGATGAACCCCTGCCCCGAAGACCTTGCCCCCTCTCCCGACCTTCGGTCGACCTCTCCCCGCCGGGGAGAGGTGGCGCTTCCACTTGCAGATTTCGCGAACGTCAAGAATGCCTACCGCTGAACCGTGAAGCCCTCGGCCTCGAAAATCCGGTTTGCCGCGGGAGAACGCAAGTAGGCGAGAAAGGGCGCCGCGTCGGGATGGCGGGACGAGGCCGTCTGCGCGAAGGGATACTCGACCGGCGGGTGACTGCCGGGCGGGAAAGTGCCGACCACCTTCACGCGCGGCTCGCTCTTCGCATCCGTCGCATAGACGATGCCATAGCGGGCCTCGCCGCGGGCGACGAGGGCGAGCGCGGCGCGCACGTTGTCGGCGCCGGCGATGCGCGGCTGCACCTCGTTCCAGACGCCGAGATGGGTGAGCGCCGCCTGCGCGTAGCGGCCGACCGGCACGGCACGCGGATCTCCGGTGGCGAGGCGCGAATCGCCGATGGCCGCAGCAAGCGGGAAGTTCGGACCGATCGTCAGGCTGGACTGAACGTCGGGAGCGGCGATTAGCACCAGCGAATTGGCGAGCAGGGTGGCGCGGGTGTCGGCCTTGATCAGGCTCCGCTGCTGCACCCAGTCCATCCATTCGAGGTCGGCGGAGGCGAAGACATCGGCGGGCGCGCCCTGCTCGATCTGGCGGGCGAGCGCCGAGGAAGCGGCGTAGGAGAAGGTCACCTGCTTGCCGGTTTCCTTGCGCCATTCGGCGCCGATCGCATTGAGCGCGGTCTGGAGACTGGCGGCGGCGAAGACCACCACGCCCCGGTCCTGCGCGGCGGCAGGCTGCGGCGCGGCCGCGAAGACGAGAAGGGCCGCGGCAGCGGCGAAGCGGGACAGTATGCGGATCATCGGGAACTCCCCAAGGCACTCACAGAGACCGCGCTATATCTATTGGAACATAGCGAGGAGTCGATAGGGGATTTCCGGCCCGGCATCGGCACCACCCGCTGTTTCCGGCCCTCTCCTCCGACAGCATCCCTGCTCTGACAAACTGTCGCATGTGCGCAGACTCAATTTTCTCTATTTTCAGTTTTGACTGAAATTTCGGAATATGCCGATGACCCTTCCCCCGCTGGTCCAGGCCTTCGTGCTCCATTTCGGCGAGATGGGCTCGCGCTGGGGCATCAACCGCACGGTCGGGCAGATCTACGCGGTGCTGTTCGCTGCCGACCGGCCGCTCTGCGCCGACGACCTCGTCGAGCGGCTCGGCGTCTCGCGGTCCAACATCTCCATGGGCCTGAAGGAGCTGCAGGCCTGGAACCTCGTGCGCCTGAAGCATGTCCCCGGCGACCGGCGCGACTTCTTCACCACGCCCGAGGACGTCTGGGTCATCGTCCGGACACTCGTCGAGGAGCGCAAGAAGCGCGAGATCGATCCGACGCTCACCATGCTGCGCGAACTGCTGATGCAGGCGCCGGCATCGGAGGAGGAGCTTCACGCGCAGGCGCGCATGCGCGAGATGCACGAGCTCATCGAACTCCTGACCTCCTGGTACGCGGAGATGCAGCGGCTGGAGACCGACCGGCTGGTCCAGCTCCTGACGCTCGGCTCGAAAGTCGTGAAAGTGCTGGAAATGAAGGATAGACTGTTCGTGCTGCCCGGCGGGCGCGCCAAGAAGTCTGAGAAGAAGACCGACAGGCCGGAGTCTTGATGATGTCCGAACTCGACCCCACCCTGCTTGCCCGCATCCAGTTCGGCGCGAACATTTCCTTTCACACTCTCTTTCCGACGATCTCGATCGCACTGTCCTGGGTGCTGATCTACTTCAAGGTCCGCTATGCGCGTTCCGGCGACGAGAAGTGGATGGAGGCCTACCGGCTCTACGTGAAGGTCTTCGCCCTCACCTTCGCGCTCGGCGTCGTCTCCGGCATCACGATGAGCTTCCAGTTCGGCACCAA
>VFQR01001699.1_pt1 | contig 15794 bp, 9 predicted proteins | sample 3512321 | NCBI WGS metagenome assembly VFQR01 (sample SAMN10412374, study PRJNA504923) | tailings metagenome | isolation source: Relicate 3 Philex TSF1 revegetated site | place: Philippines: Tuba, Benguet | collected 2017-08-29
AACGCGACCGTGATGGCCACGATGGAAGCGAACTGCAGGCCTTGCCCCGAGTAGTAGAGCAGCGCACCGGTCGTAAAGATCGGGAACAGCGACGGTAGGATGCTCGACACGCCAACGAGCAGCGACCGAAGCGCGATGCCGAGGAAAATGAATACCAGGAAGATGTCGCCGACGAGCCCCCACGTCAGCTCGTGAATGAGGGTCGCGGAGTTGCGTGCAGCGATGGCGGGCAGCCCCGTGACCGAAATCTCATAGCCCGGATGCCGCTTGCGCACTGGCTCCAGAGCTTTGTCGATCTTCTCGACGACGGGCAGGATCTCGCTCGAGTCGATATCGGGAAGACGCGCGGTGACGAGCACGGCGGTCTCGTCGGCAGTGATGAAACGGCGCACCAGATGCTCGGGCAGGAGCTTTACGTATTTCTGCACGGTCGCGATGCTGGCGTCGCCCGCAGTCTCGAGCCAGCGGCGCAAGCTTTCGAGCGACCAGACGTTGCCGAGGCCTGCTTCCTTCTCGAGGATGTCGTGCGCTTCTGCAATGACCGCGAGCGTGCCGGCGTCATAGAGAGCGATGGGCGTGGCATCCGCGGCAGTGGCCTCAGATTTGGGGCCTTTCCATTCGATCATGACGTGAACGGGATTGGCACCGGTCAGCTTCTGGTCGAGGCTGCCGGTCGCGGCGAGAGCCTGCTCCTTGTCCGGAACCTGGTCAGCCAGGCGGTACATGGGTTTCAGGCTCACGAATGCGTGCCCGGTGCCGAGCACGGCCACGAGGCCGAACGCGACGAACAGCAGCGGGCGGGCGCCGACGAAGCCCATGACGGTCTCGCTCAAGCGCTGCAGCACGCCGACGCCGCCTTCCTCGCGCACATGCGGATCGACGGCTGCGGCCGGCTCGCGTCGTACGAAGATCGCGGCCAACGTCGGCACCACGACGGCCACGGCCATGTAGGAAATGCCGACCGCCAGCAAGGCTGCGAAGCCGAACGTGCGGATCAGCGCGGATTCGGCGAAGGCGAACGAGACGATTGAAATAGCCTGGTTCATCGCCGTCAGCAGGCAGGCGGGCGCGACCTCGCGCACGGCGTTGCGGGCCGCCTCTATGCGATCCATGCCCGCAAGGATATCGCGACGGATCGCGAACACGAGATGCATCGAGTCCGAGAAACCGGAGACGAGGATCAAGGGCGTGATGACGTTGATGAAAAGGTTGAGGCGGAAATCCAGGCCGCCGAGCACGCCGAGCGTCCAGAGAATGGCGGTGGTGGGGCCGAGCACGGCGATGAGGGTCAGCGACAGGCGGCGGAAGAAGAGATAGGCGACCGCGAATCCAACGACGAATCCAAGGCCGTTGTAGACAAGCCGGTCTCGCTCGACGGCGTTGCGGATCTCGAGTTGCATCACCGGAGCGCCGGTAAGCTTTGCGGTGAGGCCGGAACCAGCCAGTTCCTTGTCTACGACCTCCTTGATGCCGCCGATCACGACCTTGGCGGTGCGTTCCTCGACCATGGCGCGGTCGAGCGCAATCACGATCAGCGCAAGCTCGCCATCGTCAGAGAGGAACTTGCCTTTTACGATATCGTTTTCGGCGAGAGCGCGCTTCACGGCCTCATAAGCAGCCGGATCTTCCGGCAACTCGTCGGGCACAACAGGTGGAGCGTAGCCAGACGCATCCGGAATGTTGCGGGCAGACAGCATCGAGACGAGACCACCGACTCCATCGGTGAGCTGCAGCTCCACGACTGCGTTGCGGAACACCTCAAGCTTTTCGCGGGAGAGCAGATCCCTGCCTTCTACGACAACGAGCACATCGTATTCGCTCGACGGGAAACGCCGGTCGATCTGCTCGTATTTGCGGAATTCCTCCGTGTCGGTGCGGAACAGTTCCGAGAGGCTGTCGTCAACGCGCAGATTGGAAATGCCGATCAACGCAAGCGCCGTCAGCACCGCGATCAGTAACGCCGCCAAATAAGGGGCTTCGAGTGCAACGAGCCCGATGCGATCGAGGCCGAACGAGAACGGGAAGGTTCTTCGCGGTGCGTCTCTTTCGGCCATGTGCTGCCGGCAGAATGCCGGGCTTCCCCCGTCTTTCGGTTGCCGGCGGCGCGCTTTTTATCGGTCGTTGCCGGCGCCTGCCGTTGGTCTCGGCGCACGAGAATCGCAGCCGAGACCGGCATCACCGTCGCATCGGGCCTTGCACGGATCAAGGGTTCGGAAATCGGCGCCGCTGCTTGCTGTGGGACCGTTGCGGCCGCGCCGCGTGCATCCTATTTTGCACCGCGATACCCGCAGCAGGATCGCCTCCTCATGGCCGACACTCCGATCGTTGCCGCCTCTCTCGATGTGGTCGATCTCAAATGCCCGCTTCCCGTTCTCAAGGCGCGCAAGGCTTTGGAAGCGCTCGCCGACGGCGCGGTGCTGGAAGTTCTGGCGAATGATCCGGCTGCGGGCGAGGATTTCGCTGCCTTCTGCCTCGCGACGGGTCATCGCCTGATCGGGCGAAGTACACAGCCTGAGTTTCAGCGCTTTCTGATCCAGAAACAGGCCCGCGCTCCTTGTTCTTGACCCCGGGGCGCGCTGTGGCAACCAAGGGGCATCCATCTGGCCGCACCTCGCGCACCTTAGCTTGACAGGACGGGGAGGCTGCTCGCATAAGGGCGTCTTCCTGCGCCGGGCGCCAGGGCGCTTTTCCCGATTTGGGAGCGCTTCGAGCCCCGTGCGGTGCCGAGCCTTCTGTTTTCGCGTCCGATTTTCGGATTTCCCGCGATCACGGTTCGGACGGGCGGTTAGCTCAGCGGGAGAGCACACGCTTCACACGCGTGGGGTCACTGGTTCAATCCCAGTACCGCCCACCATTCCACCCACCAAACGCGCCCCTGGCGAGCCGTATCGCAGAGCTGCTTCCGCGCTGCGCCTTCTGAATATTCGTCACGCAAACTTGCCATCGGCGCGAATCGGGCCGCGAGCAGTCAAAGCAGCCATTCTCCGCAATCTTCGCACCGAATGCTCAGTCGCCAAATAATACAACGTTTACATACCAAAATTTAAGTATGATCCGCAATGGTTGCACTGACAGGGAAAGGTTCGAGTCGGAAGACTCGCGCTTTGTCGGATGCACCTCGCGCCCGCATGGCAGGCGTCAGGCGAACGGCCGCTCTTTCCCAACTGACGTGAGCTTGGTGAAGGGAGCGCCAGTCGATGAAACTTGGGACAGAGGTCGGCGCAAATCCCGTCAGCTTCCGAGGAACCTTCAACCTCACGACAGCGATTGCCGTGCTTGCCTGCCTGGCTGCCGACACGCGGCCGGCGCGTGCGCAATCGGTAAGTGGAAGCGGCGTGACGCCGGGCCCTGTGTGGTCACCTATCTGGGGCGTTGCGGGCGACGTAACAGTCGGCGATACGAGCCCCGGAGGTGGCACACTCGACATCCTAAACGGCGGCGTTGTCTTAAGCGACAACGGCTTCATCGGCTTCGGCGCCTCCGATGTGGGGACTGTCACGATCTCCGGGCAGGACGCTGGCTTTCCCGCACAGTGGTGGAATACAGGCGACCTCATTATCGGCCAGGCGGGAACGGGAACGCTCGTTGTCGTGGGCGGCGGCTATGCGCTCAACACCGACGGCTATATCGGAGCCGAAGCAGGCAGCAATGGTGAAGTCACTGTCACGGGACCCAACTCGATCTGGACCAATTTCGGCCAACTTCTGGTGGGCGATGCGGGCACCGCAGCGCTAACCATCCAGAATGGCGGCGTGGTGAATAGTGCAGTCGCCACCATCGGCAACAGCGCGACTGGAACGGGCACGGTGATCGTCTCGGGACACGACGCCGGCGGCAATGCCTCGACCTGGAACGTCACCAATCAGATACTCATCGGCTACGAAGGCATCAACAATACGCTCTCCATTCTGGACGGCGCCCTCGTGAGCAGTGGCCAAGGCCTCATCGGCTACAGCGGCGGCAGCGAGGGAACGGTCACCGTCTCCGGGCGCGACGTCAACGGCACGGCCTCGACCTGGAACGCTGCAAACAACATCTACGTGGGGTTTTCCGGCAACGGCACCCTTGACGTCGAAGAAGGCGCGTCGGTGAGCACAAGTGCTACGGGAGGCGGCGCCGCATCCGTCTATATCGGCTACGACGCCGGCGGTACGGGCGCGGTCACTGTCTCAAGCAGCAACGGCGACATATCGAGCCTGACGGCGACCGACCGTATCGAGGTCGGGCGCGATGGTACCGGCACGATGACCATCGATAAAGGCGGCTTTGCGAGAGCTGATTCAGATGTGCATATCGCCGTTGGGGCCACTGGCAACGGTACGCTGCATCTTAATGGCGACGCAACCGGACGCGGCGTGCTCGAGGCCGGCTCGGTGATCCGAGGGCTTGGTGCTACGGCTATTCTCGACCTCAACGGCGGCATTCTGCGCGCCATTAGAGATGAAGCAAATTTTTTAGACGGCTTCGCCGCGCTGACAGTCGGCGCGGAAGGCGCGTGGTTCGATAGCAACGGATACGACATCGCGATCGACACCGAATTCTCGGGCGCATCGAGTTTCAACAAGCTTGGCCTCGGCGAACTGAACCTGACCGGCGACAGCTCCGGCTTTGTCGGTGCGGCGCGCGTATGGGCTGGCACATTGGCTGTGAACGGCGTGCTAGGCGGCACGATGGACGTGGACTCCGGTGCGAGGCTGGTCGGCACCGGCGAAGTCGGCAGCACGAACAACAGCGGGGTGATCGCGCCCGGCTATGCGAACGCCTTGGGCACACTTACTGTCCGGGGCAACTATGCGAGCACTGGGGGCCGCCTTGAAATCGAAACCGTTCTCGGGGACGACAGCTCCCAAACCAGTCGCCTTATGGTCGACGGCTCGACCTCCGGCACGACCGAGGTTGGTGTCACCAATCGCGGCGGAGCGGGCGCGCAGACTTTACAGGGCATCCGAATTGTGGAGGTCACGGGTGCGTCCAGCGGCAGCTTCGTACTCGATGGCGATTACATCTTCCAAGGCGAGGAGGCGGTGGTTGCCGGCGCATACGCTTATCGACTCTATCAGGGCAGCGTTTCCAATCCGACGGATGGAGACTGGTACCTGCGATCCGCTTTGCTCGATTCCGTCGATCCGACGCCGCTCTATCAGCCCGGCGTGCCGATTTATGAATCCTACGCCGCCAATCTGCAGTCGCTAAACGCGCTGCCCACGCTGCAGCAGCGTGTCGGCAATCAAAGCTGGACAACAGGCGCTGGCCCGGGACGCCGGGGAATATGGGGACGGACGGAGGGTACGCGCACGCGCGCCGCCGCCGCCGCCTCGACGAGTGGGTCCGATCACGACGTCAACGCCTGGAAGACGCAGCTCGGCGCGGATTTCCTGATGGCCGAAACAGACAACAGCGAGCGGTTGGTCGCGGGCATCACAGTCCACTTCGGCGAAGCAAACAGTCGGGTTCGCTCGATCTTCGGTGACGGCGCGCTAAAGTCCGAGGGCTACGGAATTGGCGCGACGCTGACCTGGTATGGCATCGATGGCTTTTACGTCGATGGTCAAGCGCAGATCAGCCATTTTGATAGCGACCTCGCATCCGACATCGTCGGCACGCTCGCGGATGATAACAGCGGCAGCGGCGAAGCCTTCAGCATCGAGGTCGGCAAGCGGATGCAGATCGGAGGCAAGCTCAGCATAACCCCGCAGATTCAAACCGACTACTCCAATGTCCGCTTTGATCGTTTCGTCGATCCATCCGGTGCCGGCGTGTCAACGGACAGGGGCGACAGCCTGAAGACACGATGGGGTATCTCGCTTGATCATCGGGACGCATGGGAAAGCGGCCGCAGCCACTTCTATGGGCTCGTCAATCTCAACTATGAATGGCTGGATGGCTCGCGCACCATCGTTTCTGGAACGCCGATCGAACGGGCCGACGAGCGGCTGTGGGGTGAGGTCGGCTTGGGTGCGAGCTTCAAGTGGGGCTCCGACTTCACCCTCTACAGCGAGGTTTCCGCCAACAGTCCGTTCCGGGACTTCGGCAACAGCTATGACCTCAAGGGCAATATCGGCCTCAACCTGGAATTCTGAGAGCGGGTCGCCCACGAAAACCACTGGACGTCAGCGAAGACGGACCTCAGCGACCTTGTCCCGATACTCCTTCTTCGGGTCGGCGCCGAGCAGCAATTTAATTCCGGCGAAAAAGGATGAGGCGTTTTCCCAAATGTGTGCGCGCTCGGCATCAAAGCGCAGAAGCACGAGCTTTGGGTCGTCCTTGCCGCCTTCAAACCAGGCCGCGACAAATGGAGACCAAAGACGATCTATAACAGCCCGATCGTTGTCGATGACCAACGGGCCGTGCAGCGTTGCGCGGGCCGTGCAGCGTTGCGAAGAGATCGTGCCCCTTCGACGCGAAGGCTGCCGTTGCCGGTTTGGACGTCGCCAAAATGGCCGCCATCGCTGTGTCGCGGGATGTGAAAATCCAGATCGGTGGCCGAGCATCCTCCACGAGCGCCGTCATCGGCCGCATTTGCCCTTCCTCGACGCCGTCCAGCCCCAGCATCAGGGTCATATCCGCAGTGATGGAGGCCCAAAGTTTTTGTTCGAGTTCTTCCGGCGTGGGCATGACGTCTCCATTCTCAATTGGAATTCTCGATTGGACCTGGGTTCCCGACCGGGCCTAGCACTCAGATTTTCCAACGCCCAATTGGAACGCTTGTTCCCTTCCGTGCGTGTTCCCTTCTAGGCATCCTTCCGCTCGGGGGACGGTCGGGGGTGGAGGATGGCGCCCCCTCCTTAACGACCCGGACCGATTGAATGACGACGGATTGTACCTCCCGCCAATTCCGGGCTAACAAGCGATGTATGCTCCACAGCTGGTGAAAGTCGGTGCCGCGTGACGTTTGAACGGTTGTTGACCAAGGCAACGAGGTTCCTCTTTGACAATGACCCTCACGGTCGCCGCCTTGTCGTGGCGTCCAGGTGCGCTTTGGCCCTGTTGCTTCTGGGGACTTTGGCAACAGCGGTGCTGGCCGTCCGTTCGCGCCAAGCGGAGGATTGGGTTCGCCATACGCTGGATGTCCGCTCCGATGCCCGCAACTTGCTGCAAGACATACAGAGCGCCGTTCTCAAGGAACGGGCTTTTCTGCTCACGCAAGACAAGGCCAAGCTCGGCGATGATTTCAAGCGGGGCCTGGAGCAAATCGCCGCCAAAGTGAGCGCGCTCCGCGTCAATGTTGCCGACAATCCGTCTCAAGTCGCGAGGCTGGCGGGTGTCGAAGGCAATATTGTCAGCTTATCCGCCACGCTGAATGAAACCGTTGGCCTCATGGAGACGGGGCTTCAAGACGACGCAATCGCAATCGTCCGGTCTGACAAGGTGCAACGGCTACTCGATGACCTGAAGGCCCAACTGAATGATGTCGTGAGTGTCGAGGATGGCTTGCTGGTCGCGCGCGAGCGCGACGCGGCGTTCCTGCAAACCTCGTCCCTCTGGGTCATCGGCACAGCCCTTGCGACTGCGCTCGCGCTGTCGATCATCCTGCAAACGGCCACCCGTCACTTCGTTTCGAACCTGCAGCGGCGAACAAAAGAGCTGGAGCAGGAAATCCAGCGGCGCGAGACCTCGGAAACCGCAATGCGCCAGATGCAGAAGATGGAAGCGGTCGGGCAGCTTTCCGGCGGCATCGCCCATGACTTCAACAACCTGCTGACTGTTATCCTCGGCAATCTGGAGATCATGAAGCGGAAGCGCTCTTCAGCGGGGGAGAGTGACGCTGCCGGCAACCTGGAAAAGTACATCGATATGGCCCAGCAAGCCGGCCGCAATGCTGCCAAGCTGACGCACAGATTGCTTGCCTTCGCGCGGCGGCAACCGTTGGAACCGACCCGCGTCGATTGCAACAAGCTCGTGACCGACATGTCCGACATCCTCCGGCGGGCTATGGGCGAGACGGTCGATTTCGAAGCTGTTCTGGGCGCAGGAACGTGGGCCGCATTCGTAGACTCCAATCAGTTGGAAAGCGCGCTTCTGAATCTTGCCATCAATGCGAAACACGCAATGCCGAATGGCGGAAAGCTGACACTCGAGACCGCCAACACTTATTTGGATCAAGCCTACGCAAGCCGGTTCGGCGACGTAAATCAGGGCCAGTATGTCCTGATCTCGGTGGCAGACACCGGGAGCGGCATTGCCCCGGACGTTCTTGAGAAAGTGTTCGAACCCTTCTTCACGACCAAGCCGAGCGGACAAGGAACGGGCCTCGGCCTTTCCATGGTGCATGGCTTCGTAAAGCAATCGGGTGGTCACGTTCGCATCTATAGCGAAGTGGGACATGGAACGACCGTCAAACTCTATCTGCCGCGCTTCGATGCGACGCGACCAGCCGCATCGCATCCGGCGGGAAGCGTCGACGCGACATTACCCGTGCTTCGCGCCGAACGTGATCAGACCGTTCTGGTGGTTGAAGACAACGACGGCGTGCGTGCATACGCTCAAGCAATACTCACCGATCTCGGCTACACCGTTCGCGAAGCGACCAATGCCGACGACGCGCTTGCGATTGTGGCGAGCGACGCACAAATCGATCTGCTGTTCACCGACGTCGTACTGCCCGGCGGAAAGAGTGGCCGGCACCTCAGTGAGGCGGTGGCGCGGCTGCGCCCGGACCTGCCGGTGCTGTTCACGACCGGATATACGCCGAATGCCATCGTTCATCACGGGCGGCTGGACGCAGGCGTGCATTTCGTAGGCAAACCCTACACTCAGCAGGAATTGGCAGGCCGCATCGGCAGGATGCTTAATGCAAAAGTAAAACAAGAATAGTGTGCGAGCGCTGTTTACATTTATTTGGCAGCATTCTCTCGTGCATGGCTTGCGGATGACGTCACTCTCCTTGCAGCCCGGTTTCAATTTTCTTTTGTTCCTTCCTTTCTTAGCTGCGCGTCGCATCCTGGCCCGACCGGATCGGCGGTATTCGGAACCAACCGTCGCGCTCGGCGTTACACTCAAACACTTTTTTGTAGAGAACGTTAGCTCTTGCAAACGCAGCGGATATCCCACGGGACAGACCATCCGGGACTATTGCTCCGCGACACTGTCCTTCCAGCATTAAAGCTGTCGGTCTCTCAAGCCGCTCGGGACCTCTGTATCGCGCGCCAAACTCTGCATCGCATTCTGGCGGGCGAAGCAGCCATTTCGCTGGATGTGGCGCTTCGCCTCGAGAAGTTACTCGGACTGCCTTGGCAATTTTGGATCGAGCGACAGAACATGCACGAGCTCAACCGCATCGCATTAGAAAATCGGGAGATACTTCCTCGCATCCCTTCGCGCTCGCTTCCCGAGAATGTAACTAAACGTATTGGAGCCGTGCATGACGCTTGACGCCGAAGTACTAGCCTCAACCGGCGTTGCAGGCCTTGATGATATCCTGGGTGGTGGGCTCACGACCGGACACGTCTTTCTGCTCGAGGGAACTCCCGGTACGGGAAAGACCACTATCGCGCTCGATTTTCTAATGGAGGGATCGAGGCAGAACGAGAAATGCCTCTACATTACCCTGTCGGAAACGGAAAACGAGCTCCGGCAAGGCGCCGCCTCCCATGGCTGGACCTTGGACGACAACATCCACGTGTTCGAGCTTCTTCCCCCGGAGAGCGTCCTCGGGGGCAGTAGCGACCAAACCCTACTCTACTCGTCCGATCTCGAACTTGGGGAGACCACAAGATCCATTTTCGATGTGTTCGAGAAGCTAAAGCCAAACAGGGTGGTTTTGGACAGTTTGTCCGAGATCCGCCTGCTCGCGCAAAGCTCGCTCCGATATCGGCGCCAAATACTGGCGTTGAAGCACTACCTTTCTCGACACTCGACAACCGTGCTTCTTCTCGACGATAGAACCTCCGAAGCGTCGGATAAGACCGCGCACAGTATCGTGCATGGCGTCGTCCAACTCGAGGAGCTTTCTCCGAACTATGGGGCGGAGAGGCGACGCGTACGTGTTGTCAAATATCGCGGCCGCACCTTTCGTGGCGGCTACCACGACTTCACGATCAGAACAGGCGGCGTGGCTGTCTTTCCGCGCCTAAGAGCTCTCGAGCATCGTACCAATTTTAACGTGGGCCTGTTGACCAGCGGCATCGCAGGCCTAGACACGCTATTGGGTGGAGGGATCGAGCAGGGGTCGAGCACGCTTGTGCTTGGACCCGCCGGCACCGGAAAATCCACAATTGCGATCCAGTTTGTTTCGGCCGCGATCTCTCGCGGCGAGAAAGCCGCGATATTCATATTCGACGAGGAATTGGGGCTCCTGTTCGAGCGAATGCGCGCGTTGGGATTTGACCTCGAAGCCTTGCGCGATTCCGGATCTCTTCACATCGAGCAAGTCGATGCGACCGAACTTTCGCCGGGAGAATTCGCTCACCGCGTGCTGAGGGCAGTGAACGACTCTGGCGCAAAGACCATCGTCATCGACAGCCTCAACGGCTATCAGGCCTCAATGCCGGACGAGAACTCGCTCATCCTTCATATTCACGAACTGCTTCAGTATCTGAACCGGCAAGGCGCCAATACCTTTTTGACGGTTGCGCAACATGGCCTCGTCGGAGACATGAAAGCGCCTGTCGACGTTACCTATCTCTCCGATACGGTTGTCCTTCTCCGTTATTTTGAGACGACAGGCCAAGTTCGGCGCGCGATCTCCGTCATTAAAAAGCGCACGGGTCCACACGAGGACACGATCCGTGAATTTCGCATCGACAAGAAAGGTCTCACGCTCGGCGAGCCGCGAGTGAATTTCCACGGAGTGTTGCACGGAGTTCCGACGTTTCTCGGTGCGAGCAGCGACCGACTGGATCAATCGGAAAGGCTCTGACATTCCCAGCTCAGTCCAATCGAGAGCTTTGATCCTAGCGCCTCACGGACGCGATGCCGTTGTTGCGAAGTCTCTGCTCGCAGACGCAGGTATCTCCGCGGAGGTCTGCTCGAATCTCGCGATCTTCCAGACTGCACTCGATCAAACCACCTGCTTCGCAATTGTCGCAGAGGAAGCTGTTCGCTCTGCTGACCTTCGGACAGTTTCGGCGTGGGTGAAATCCCAGCCAACATGGTCCGATCTTCCATTCATCGTGCTGACGCAACGAAATGACGGCGCACAGTACCATCCCGAAACCCCGCGACTTTCCGATTTGCTGGGAAACGTCACGTTTCTCGAGCGCCCGTTCCATCCCCTGACGTTCATAAGCGTCGCGCGCACTGCATCGAAAGGACGATACCGGCAGTACGAAGCGAGGGCGCGCATCCAGGAACTGGCCGAGAGCAAGCAGTTTCTCGAGAAAAGGGTGATGGATCGTACGGCCGATCTCAACCGCGCTCACGAGGCCGTGCTCGCCGAAATCGCGCAAAGGGAGGAGGCCGAGAAGAAGCTCCGGCAGTCTCAAAAGATGGAGTTGATCGGGCAGTTGACCGGGGGCGTGGCGCACGACTTCAACAATCTCTTGATGGCGGTCATCGGCAATCTGGATCTAATCCGAAAACGGCTGCCATCGGACGTTAGGTTGGCTCGTCTCATCGACGGAGCGATGCAAGGCGCCCAGCGTGGCGCGGCTCTCACGCAGCGCCTCTTGGCTTTCGCACGTCGACAGGATCTGCAGGTCGAACCGACAAACATTGTCGCGCTATTGCGGGGCATGAATGATCTCATCGAACGGTCGATCGGGAGACAGATCGAGCTCGTTATCACTGTTCCCACCGGACTACCTCCCGTCCTCGTCGATCCGGTCCAGGTCGAACTCGCCATCCTCAATCTCGTCGTCAATGCGCGCGACGCGATGCCGAACGGAGGCGCGCTGACCGTGGAAGCCAACGAGGCAACGCTCGGCGACACGCCGGAAGCAAACCACGCCCCCTACGTGTGCGTCACGGTGACGGATACGGGATACGGAATGGACGAGGAAACGCTGCAGAAGGCGACCGAGCCATTTTTTTCCACCAAGGAACTCGGAAAGGGTACCGGACTCGGGTTGTCGATGGTCCATGGGTTAGCAAGACAGCTCGATGGAGTGTTGAGATTGCGCAGCGAGGTGGGAATCGGCACCCGGGCGGAGCTGTGGCTGCCAACAACGACGATGCCGATCGTCAAGCCAACCGCCCAAAGCGAAAGCCCTGCAGAGAGGGCTCGTGCGATGAACGTTTTGGTTGTCGACGACGATGCCCTCATTTCCATGAGCACAGCGCTGATGGTTGAAGATCTCGGCCACACGGTCGTAGAGGTCAATTCGGCCCTGCAGGCGCTGGACATGCTCCGTAACGGAAAGAAGATCGATCTCCTCATTACGGATTTCTCGATGCCCAAGATGAACGGCGCGCAGCTCGCAGCGGCTGCAAAGGAGCTTCGCCCGGGCCTGCCCGTTCTCCTGGCGACTGGATATGCGGACCTGCCTCAAGGCTCCGGATCCGAATTCCCTCGCCTCGCCAAGCCGTTCCAACAGGAGCAACTCGCAGCTGCGATCGCAAGCGCGATGTCAAGCGCGGCTCATCGCGACTGAGGGGGACGCCTAGCGCCGCCCTCTCCCCGCTTTTGCTCCTTGCACTAGGTCGACCAGCGCCCGCACTGACGGTTGCGCCGGCACTTCCCGTGCTAAGCTCGCGAAATCGAGTCGGCGGACCTTATGAGGCATGCTGATGAACGAACGCGTCAAGGCAATCCTGCTCACCGCGTTGAAGCTCTCGCCAGATGAGCGCGAGGAGCTCGCCAACTCGTTGTTGGCAAACCTCAACGTCGATCCGGCGGAGACGGATCAGCTGTTTCCCGAAGATGCGGCCGGCGAAGCAGACGCGCCCGCAACGCCGGCGCAGCGGACCTCGGACGTGCTGGCAAAATATCTCGATGTCGAATAGCGGCGGTTAGAGCGCGGGCTGAAGCTCGCGCTTCACGCGGCGCGGCGCTTGGGATCGAGCGCGTTCTCCGCGATCAGTTTCTTCATCTGCTCAAGCTCGTACTCGACGGACGCGATCAACTCCTCGCTTGCGGTGTGGTCGTCGCGCGCCTTACGGACGTTGCTGTCGAACGCCTCCAGAGCCTGCTGAATAACGGAAAAGGCGATGTCGCTGTCCATGGCAGTCCCCCGCGGGGAGTTATCCCCCTAATCCACAGAGTGGCTAGCCGATTCCTGGGGACACAATTGCGGCGCGACACAGTTGTGCGCAACTTTACGCGTTGCAGAGGCCTTCACCAAACCGATGAAGATCTCGACCCGTTCAAACGATTGTCGCTCTTTGCGATCAGCCGATCAGGGCCTTGGCGGGGCCGGCCTCGCCATACATCGTCATCATCGGCTCGTCGTCGAGGATGGCTTCCTCGTACTTGCCGTAGCCGTTGAAATCACCCGCGATGGCGCGACCGTACGCCCCCACGTTGCCGATCTCGAGATAGTCGCCTTCCTTCACACATGCGGGAAGAACGAACGGTCCCTTCATGTGATCGATCGAGTCGCAGGTCGGTCCCCACAGCTCGTAGGAAACCGGCGCATCACCCGCCTTTGGCTCGCGATTCAACAGGCGCGCGGGATAGATCCAGCCGAGATGGGCCGCATCGAACAGCACGCCGTAGCCGCCGTCGTTGATGAAAAGATCGTTGCCGCGGCGCGCTTCGACGCGAACGACCACGCTTTCGGCCTCAGCCACGAGCGCACGTCCCGGCTCGGCCATCAGGCGGACATTCTCACGCACCGGGAGCTTGTCCACGCCTTCGCGGATCGCCGCCAGGAACCGCGAGAGCGGCGCGGGCTGCATACCCGGATAGATCGACGGGAAACCGCCGCCGACGTCGAGCCGGTCAACCACGACACCAGCCTTGCCGATCAGGCGCTGCACTTCGGCAAGCGCGTTGACGTAGGCGTCCGGCGTCATGGTCTGCGAGCCGACGTGGAAGGTGATGCCAAGCTCAGCCGCGACCTGGCGCGCCTTGACCAGCAGACGGGCCGCCTTCTGGCCACTGGTGCCGAACTTGCGCTCGAGGGGGATGCGGCTGTTGATGGCCGGCACGGTGATACGCACGAACAGCGCGAGATCGCGTGCCGGGCCCGACGGTCCGGATGTCTCATCGACGATCTTCTGCAGCTCGTCCTCGGTGTCGAGCGAGAAGCTGCGCACGCCGTGTTTGAAGTAGGCGCGATTGATCGCCTCGCGCGACTTCACGGGATGCATGAAGTGCAGCGTCACGCCAGGGATCGTCGCCGCGTCCTCGACCTCGGGGAGCGAGGCGACGTCGAAATGGCGGATGCCCGCCCCGTAGAGGGCGCCGATCAGGAAAACCGAACTGTTGGCCTTATAGGCGTACGCCACATCGCCATCGAAATGGTCGACGAACCAGCGCGCAGCGCGGGCTGCGGCATGGGGACGGGCGCAAAGGACAGGACGCTCCGGCTTGAGTGCGGCCACAAGATCAGCCGCCGAGGCATAACGCTCCATTTCAACGGACCTCCACCAACAATGGGTTGGACAAGAAGCGCCGTGCGAAGCGAGATCGCCGCCGTGCGTTGGCTGGATTTAGGACCAATGGGCCTGGATGTAAAGACCTTTGAGACCGAAAGGCTTATACGACATTCTCATGACGTTTTTCGTCGCCCCGCCGGCCGGCGAAAACGCGCGGCCGATCGCCGTTCATTTCGCCGTCGAAGGCACCGTTACTTTCGCTCCTGGGCGCGGCGGAGTGCGGCGGCGAGCGCGCTCTCGCCGGCGGGCTCGGGGCCTTTCTTCGGCGGTGGGGCGAAATTGCGCGACTGCTGCTGTGGGGCTCCTCCCGAAGGGCGTTGCGCACCCGCGTTGGACGCACCGCGCTCTATGGTTCCCGAGCGCATCGTCAGCGCGATACGCTTCCTTTCGACGTCAACCTCCTTCACGCGCACGCTGACGACATCACCGACCTTCACGACCTCGCGCGGATCCTTCACGAAGCGATCGGCGAGCTCGGAGATGTGCACGAGGCCATCCTGGTGCACGCCGACATCCACAAACGCGCCGAAGGCAGCGACGTTGGTTACGGTGCCTTCGAGTTGCATTCCCACCTTGAGATCGGAAATCTTTTCGACGCCATCGGCAAAAGTTGCGGTCTTGAACTCGGGACGAGGATCGCGGCCCGGCTTCTCAAGCTCGGCGATGATGTCTGTGACGGTCGGAATGCCGAAGCTCTCGTCGGCAAACTCCGCGGGGCGCAGCGCCTTCAGGAAACCGCGATCGCCGATCATGGCCTTCAAGGGACGTTTGGTTTTCTCGGCGATGCGCTCGACCACCTCGTAGGCCTCGGGATGGACGGCGGATGCATCGAGCGGATTGGTGCCGTTCATGATGCGTAGAAAGCCCGCTGCCTGCTCGTAGGCTTTCGGGCCAAGACGCGGCACCTTTTTCAAGGCGGCACGCGTCTTGAAGGCGCCGTTCTCGTTACGGAACGCAACGATGTTGGACGCGAGCGTCTGGTTCAAGCCGGAGACGCGCGTCAGCAGCGGCACGGAGGCCGTGTTCACATCGACGCCCACCGAGTTCACGCAGTCCTCGACCACGGCGTCGAGTGAGCGGGCGAGCCCGGTTTGATCGACGTCATGCTGGTACTGGCCGACGCCGATGGCCTTTGGCTCGATCTTGACCAATTCGGCAAGCGGGTCCTGCAGGCGACGCGCGATGGATACGGCGCCGCGCAGCGTCACGTCGAGATCAGGGAATTCCTTCGCAGCCAGCTCGGATGCGGAATAGACCGATGCACCGGCTTCCGACACCATCACCTTGGTCAGCTTGAGCTGGGGCATCTTGCTCAT
>VFQR01001700.1_pt1 | contig 15788 bp, 13 predicted proteins | sample 3512321 | NCBI WGS metagenome assembly VFQR01 (sample SAMN10412374, study PRJNA504923) | tailings metagenome | isolation source: Relicate 3 Philex TSF1 revegetated site | place: Philippines: Tuba, Benguet | collected 2017-08-29
CAACTTCCCAAGTTCTTAGCAAGGAACCAATTGTTTCCTTTGCTATTTTGCTCGCAGTAATCTTAGTTATACCTATTATGTTTGAGCGACTAAGATTACCAGGATTAGTGGGTTTAGTTTTCTCTGGACTAGTACTTGGCCCTTCCGGCTGGCATCTATTTCAATCCAACTCGCCGATGATTAACCTACTATCAGATATCGGGTTAGTATACTTGCTATTTGTTGCAGGGCTAGAAGTAGATTTAGAAAAGTTCCGCAAAAGAAAAAGTCGTGCCTTTGGATTTGCTAGCTTGACTTTCAGTGTGCCACTAATTATCGGAACTTTAGTAGGTTTGATTTTAGGCTATGGCTGGACTACTTCGATTTTAATTGGCTCTTTATTTGCTTCCTACACTCTTTTGGCATATCCCATAATCACTCGTTTGGGAGTGGTAAATAATGAAGCTGTTACTGTCACCATTGGAGCCACTATTTTTACAGATATTGGCGCAATCTTAATATTGGGCGTTTGTGTGGCTATAGTTCGTAATCAGGTATTCAGCTTTGGTCAATTACTCACATTGTCCGGTTGGTTAATAATTTACTCTGTTGCCGTTGTTGCAGGATTTGATTGGGCAGGTAAAGAGTTTTTTCGCCGTTCGGGAGACGATGAAGGAAACAAATTTTTGTTTGTGTTGCTTTCTGTATTTCTTGCTGTTGTAGGCGCTCAATTAATAAAAGTAGACAAAATTGTTGGTGCTTTTTTGGTGGGTTTGGCAGTTAATGAAGCTGTCGGTGAAGGGCCAGTGAAAGAAAAGGTGGTATTTATTGGCAGTGTACTATTTATTCCGATTTTCTTTGTTGACCTTGGTTTACTAATCAATTTACCTGCTTATTTGCATAATCTCAGCGCCATCAAATTAACGCTGTTAATTATAGTCTGCTTGATTGCCAGCAAATCCATCGCAGCTTTGTTGACCAAACTAGTTTACCGCTACAACTGGCAAGAAATCCTCACCATGTGGTCGCTATCAATTCCCCAGGTGAGTACAACCTTAGCCGGAACGTTAGTAGGATATCGGGCTGGATTATTCTCATCAGAAATATTACACAGCATTATTATTTTAATGGTGGTAACCTCTACCTTGGGGCCATTCATTACTAGTCGAATAGCCGTTGGTTTGACCTCTTCCCCAACCGTAGATGCACCAGCAACAAATTTAGCCGATGGCGATACACCAGAAACAGATAATGCTTTGACTGTAGTTGTACCTGTGTATAATCCTCAAACGCAGCAGTACTTAATTGAAATGGCAGCATTATTGGCGCGTCAGTCAAAGGGTAAAATTGTACCGCTAGCGATCGCTAATGCTACTGCTCACATGGATGCACCGCAGTTAGAAGCCTCTCTAGAACGCAGCGAACGCTTATTAACAAAAGCCACCGCCCAAAGTCGAGTATTGGGTGTAGCCGCAGAATCGATACTGCGAATTGATGATGCTTTTGCTCAGGGAATTAGCAGAGCTGCCCGCGAACAAAAAGCTAGTTTAATTGTTATGGGTTGGGGTAAACGTACTGGCTTGCGAGCCTTATTATTTGGAAATGTGGTTGATGGAGTGCTTTGGGCAGCCCATTGTCCTGTAGCAGTCACACGTTTAGTGGAATCACCAAAAAAAATTCAGCGTATCCTAGTACCAATAGAAAATTTAACAGCACCGATATTGCAGCCCGTACAATTTGCTCAAATGTTGGCACAGGCAAATCAAAGCCACATTACTGTACTCAATGTGTGCGATCGCCGCACCAGTTCTAGTAAAATTGCTTGGAGGCGATCGCACCTCTCACTTCTAGTGTCTAAATTAGCTCTGCCCAATACCCCAGAAATTCAAATTATCGCTCATGAAAATGTAGCTCAAGCAATTTTGCAAGCAGCACGGTTATACGATTTAGTCGTTTTACCTTTTATCCGCAATCGCACTAGTCCTGGCGGGTTAGCCATTAGCGATGTCACAACTGAGTTAGCCAGACAACTCACCTGTTCCATTGTCATGCTCGGAGAACCACAACGAACTCAAACCAATGTAGTTATTTCCAATACTGGTACTGGCAATAGCATTACATCTGCTGTATGATGTAAATCAAAAGACTGGGGCTGTGATGGCATACCCTGGTAAAGAACTTGGAAGTAAAAAAATATTCCATAGAAGACTGTTAACTGTGAACCGTCAACAGTCAACAGTCTGAATGGCTAAGAAGAACTAATTTTCGCCACACTCTTCGTCTTGGCAATAAATGAATCGACTCTAATGGTTAGGGACTTCCAAGTAAAAAATATTTCACAGAAGACTGTTGACCGTTGACCGTTGACAGTCAGTAGTCAACGACCCCAAGCGGAATAATTTATTTTTTGGAGTTACCCGTGCAGTAAAAACATTTTATATTATTGAAGATTTGATGAACTTTAGGTAAAAGACAACAACTGTTAGACAATGTTTGTTATTTTGCTGGTTAAATTGTTAACAAAGTAGGTTAAAACATAACAAAAGTACAACCTTAAACAGTTTTTGATTAGGGGTTGCTCATTTTTAGTTCTGTATTTTTGTGCCCAAGCTGGGTAACCTAAAAGATAAGTGCAATAGCTACTGAAAATATTTGTAAGTAATTGGGAAACTATGAGAATTTTGGTGACGGGCGGTGCTGGGTTTATTGGTTCCCATCTCATCGACCGACTAATGAACGAAGGGCATGAAATAATATGCTTAGATAATTTTTATACAGGTCATAAACGTAACATTCTTAAATGGTTAGGTCATCCGTACTTTGAATTAATTCGCCACGATATTACCGAACCAATTCGCCTAGAAGTCGATCAAATTTATCATTTAGCTTGTCCTGCTTCTCCAGTACATTATCAATACAACCCAGTAAAAACCGTTAAAACTAACGTGATGGGAACGCTGAATATGTTGGGGCTGGCCAAGCGCGTGAAAGCTAGGTTTTTCTTAGCATCAACTAGCGAAGTATACGGAGATCCAGAAATTCATCCCCAAACCGAAGAATACAGAGGTAGTGTTAATCCCATTGGTATACGTTCTTGTTACGACGAAGGTAAAAGAATCGCTGAAACTCTAGCATTTGATTATTACAGGCAAAATAAAGTTGATATTCGAGTTGCTCGGATATTTAATACATACGGGCCGAGAATGTTAGAAAATGATGGTCGGGTAGTGAGTAACTTTATAGTTCAAGCCTTGCGAGGTACTCCTTTAACGGTTTATGGAGATGGTTCGCAAACCCGGAGTTTTTGCTACGTTTCCGATTTGGTGGAAGGATTTATTCGCCTGATGAACGGCGATTATGTCGGCCCAGTAAATTTGGGTAATCCAGGAGAGTATACAATTTTACAATTGGCACAAGCTGTGCAAAACATGATTAACCCAGATGCACAGATTAAATTCGAGCCGCTACCTTCCGACGACCCCCGGCGTCGCCAACCCGATATTACAAAGGCGAAAACTTGGTTAAATTGGGAACCTACCATTCCTTTGCAAGAGGGGTTAAAACTAACAATAGAAGATTTCCGCGATCGCATGAACAGCGATGCTAAAAATTCAGCCTCATGAGCAGCACCTAGTCTTGCTCTCAAGTTTCCTGCAAGCTCATCCTATTTGGTAGCCGGTACTTTAGTGGCTGTGTTTCCTCTCGGTGTATAAGTGTCATATTGACTATTTCTTTTGTTAAACTAACGCTGAATCAAGCGAGGAGTTAAAAATGCGTGTTTGCGTAATTGGTACTGGTTACGTCGGTTTAGTTACAGGTGCTTGCTTAGCTCATATTGGGCATGATGTCATTTGCGTAGACAACAACGAAGAAAAAGTCAAATTAATGAAATCTGGTCAGTCTCCGATTTTTGAACCGGGACTTTCAGAAATCATGCAGTCTGCCATTCAAGCAGATAAAATTCATTTCACAAGTGACCTCGCTGCGGGAGTCGCCCACGGAGAAATTCTGTTTATTGCCGTAGGAACACCACCTTTACCAACTGGTGAGAGTGATACTCGCTACGTTGAAGCTGTAGCCCGTGGTATTGGGGCAAACCTCAACAATGGCTACAAAGTAATTGTGAATAAATCAACAGTACCCATTGGTTCAGGTGACTGGGTGCGGATGATTGTTCTAGACGGTATCGCTGAACGGCAGAAAACTTTGGTAGCCGCAGGTGGCGTATCTGAAGAAAAATCACCTGAGTTTGTCGCCGAGTTTGATGTCGTCAGCAATCCAGAATTTTTGCGCGAAGGTTCAGCAGTTTACGACACCTTCAACCCCGATCGCATTGTACTAGGAGGCAACAGTCCCAGAGCAATAGCCTTAATGGAACAACTGTATGCCCCAATTGTAGAACGCAAATACGCAGCCGATCCATCCTTACCTCCAGTACCAATTCTGGCAACAGACCTCAGTTCAGCGGAAATGATCAAATACGCCGCTAATGCCTTTTTGGCCACTAAGATTAGTTTTATCAATGAAGTTGCTAACATTTGCGATCGCGTTGGTGCTGATGTTACCCAAGTTGCTAAAGGTATCGGTCTAGACTCCCGCATTGGTAACAAATTTTTACAAGCCGGTATTGGTTGGGGTGGTTCTTGCTTCCCCAAAGATGTCTCCGCCCTCATTCATACAGCTGACGACTATGGCTATGAAGCAGAATTGCTCAAATCCGCAGTCAACGTCAATGACCGCCAACGTTTAATTGCTCTCGAAAAACTGCAACAAGTCCTGAAAATCCTCAAAGGCAAAACTGTTGGGCTACTCGGTCTCACCTTTAAGCCTGATACCGATGATATGCGCGATGCTCCAGCCCTCAACTTAATTGAACAACTCAACCGACTAGGAGCTAAAGTCAAAGCCTACGACCCTATTGTTTCTCAAACAGGTATGCGTCATGGCCTTTCTGGGGTGTTAGTAGAAACCGACGCTGAAAGATTAGCCGACGGCTGCGATGCTTTAGTACTCGTCACCGAATGGAAACAGTTCAGCACTCTCGACTACCTGAAGATGGCAAAATTGATGGCTCACCCCGTAATTATTGATGGTCGTAACTTCCTCGACCCCGAAGCAATGGTGCGGGCTGGATTCCAATATGTAGGAATTGGAAGATAAAGCATTTTGCCAGAAATCGGAATAGAGAATTGTGAATTCTCTATTTTGCGAGATTGAATTTCAAATTTCTAGCTTTTTTAAATCAAAAGGGTCATAACAATGTTGTGGCCCTTTTATTTTTCGTATTCAACAAGATTTATAGCTAGGGAGACAAGGGAGCAGGGTAATACGGTTCGGGGAAAGGGGAAGGGGGAAGGGGAAAGGGGAAAGGGGAAAGGGAAAAGGGAAAAGGGGAAAGGGGAAAGGGAAAAGGGGAAAGGGGAAAGGGAAAAGGTTTCAAATACATGCTTTACCCCTTACGCCTTAACCTTGTCCCAGACTACAAGGGAAGTTCATACTGCTTATCCTAACCGTACTGGGGAACAGGGGAGCAGGGGAGATAAGTTTTTCCCCTCTGCCCCATGCCCCATGCCCCATGCCCAATGACGATTCCTACTAGTTTAAAATTTATATAATTCTGCTATAAACATTTTGGCTATCAAACTCCAAATAATCACTTAAGAGTTACGTGGAATTCGCTCTATTTCAGCATATCCACTGAAAATTAGTTTTTGACCTTCGGTTTCTAATCGGTTGAGTCGCATCTTCACTCCATCAAGGTCAAATCTGTCTAAGTCAACCATATTATCCAAAATTTCCACCAGTGCTAAGCTCAAGGTTTGGGAAATTTCGCGTTGTGCTTCTGGCACTCGTTCGATCTGAATTTTTGGGTCTTTAAAGGAAACTCGCCGCCGCTTTTCAATACCGATGGTGAGAGTCATACTTAAAGGTACAAGTTCGCCATTATTTAAATCTGCTTTGGCTTCCAGCTGCAACTGATTTCCCGGTAATAGCTGTACCTGGACTTCGGTAAAGGAAACAGGTTGACCGCCAGATAATGCTGTTAAAGATGGTACAGTGAGGTTAAGCAAACGCTTTTTCACTAATTCAGCTTTGAAAGCATGGTTAATGCCTGCTTCTGACAAGATTACCTGAGCGACTGCCTGAGTAGGTTGTTTGAGGGTAAGTTTGCCACTTAAAACTGAGCCGAAATCAATAGACACCGCATCGGTTTCAAATGACATCTCCTCCACCGCAAAATCTTTGCGGATTAATAAGCCCCGACCGCTCATTTTGAAGCTATCAATGCTGCCTTGCAACAGTTTGCTAGAAGGATAACAGCGCACAAAGACTTCTACTGACTCGCTTTGAGTAAACAAGTGGCGAATCGTTTGGCTGGCGACTGTGTTGAGCATCTGCTCTCCCCAATCTGTGCCTTTAGGATTTTGTAAACCAGTAAGTCCGCCGAACATGTGGTTTTTAGTCTCTAGAAGTTCTTTGTACTTTTGTAACAAATTGTGAACGATAGAGCAAGCGATCCCATGATTGATTCTTTCAATGACCAAAGTCAGGATCGTTAATATTACCAGATAAAATGTGTCTAATATTACTTTTTATAATTAATGTGATTTAATGCGATCGCCAACTTGACTTTGTAGGAAATTACGCTGCATCCGGTGGTCATGTTTGGTATGTGCAAGAACAAGTCTAATTCTGACTTTTTTTAGCGAAGTCCATACTAAATTCTGCTGTAATTCCCTTAAGATATCTATTGTTTAAGATATCTACTATGTTTGCTCAAGTTAAATACTCTAAGTATCATGCTCTCGGAAATGATTATTTAGTTATTTCTCCTGAAAATTTAGCATTTGAATTAACCCCAGAAAAAATTCAGCGAATTTGCCATCGAAATTTTGGCATTGGCTCAGATGGTATTCTGTTTGGCCCCTTACCAGCCAAAAATGCGAAATTTGGATTGCGGATTTTTAATCCAGATGGTAGTGAGGCAGAAAAAAGTGGTAACGGTTTGAGAATCTTTTGTCGCTATTTGTGGGATAACCAAATTGTTCAAGAAGAAGAATTTGAAATTGACACCCTTGGCGGGCGAGTCCAAGGGCGGGTTACCGAATCGGGTAGAAGTGTTCGAGTAGAAATGGGTGGTGTAAGCTTTCAAAGTGAAAGAATTCCCGTGACAGGACACTCAAGAGAAGTTCTCCAAGAAAGTATTACCGTCGCCGACCAAATTTTTAGCTTTTGTGCAGCCACCATTGGAAATCCACACTGCGTTATTCAGCTACCGGAAGTCACACCCGAAATTGCTAAACAGTATGGTTCTTTGCTAGAAATTCATCCTTACTTTCCCAACCGTACCAACGTTCAGTTTATGAAAGTTAAAGATCGGCAAAATATTCAAATTGAGATTTGGGAAAGAGGAGCAGGTTACACCTTAGCATCTGGCAGTAGTAGCAGTGCGGCGGCGGCTGTTGCCCACAAATTGAACTTGTGTGATTCAGAAATTATAGTTCACATGCCAGGAGGACAAATTGCGATCGCCATCAGTGATGATTTTACAGTTACCATGACCGGCTCCGTCACCAAAGTAGCTGAAGGTCTAATGTCCCTTGAAGTTTTTGAGTATTGAATATTAGGCATGGGGCATGGGAAAGGGGAAAGGGGAAAAGGGGAAAAGGGGAAAGATTAAATTTATTCCTTTTCCCTTTAACCTTTAACCTTTTCCCCTTTCCCTCATCTCCCCAGCCCCCCATTTCACTGTGTCGGCAGTTTCGGATGTGTATTCGAGTACTTTGCCACTATGCTGGAAATTTCAGGGTTGTAAAGTCTGAGATAATTCCAGTAATTGCCAAATACTTGACGTACATAATTTTTGGTTTCATCAAAAGGAATGTCTTCCACAAATTCATCTGGGTCTTGTGTAGTGTAAGTTTGCAGCCATTTGGAGACATTGCCAGGGCCGGCATTATAACTGGCGATCGCTAACAAGGAATTATTGTTATATTGCTGATGGGTATGATCCAAATACCATGTACCCAGCATGATGTTTTGGTTAGGATCTTCTAGATTTATTGTTTTGCTATCCAACTTAATTTGTGGGGCAATCCATTGAGCTGTACTCGGTAACAACTGCATTAAACCAGTGGCATTTGCCACAGATTTAATTTTGGGTTGAAATCTGGACTCTTGACGAATTAAGGCAGTTACTAGCAAAGGATTGAGTTGACGCTCAGTAGACCATTTTTCAATTTCTCGCAAATAGGGAAATGGATAACGGGCTTGCCAATAAGAGATTTGTTTGCTTAGAGTTTGATATTCGGCAAGTTCAGCTGGTATTTCCCGGTCTTCCAATTTAGAAATTTTGTCAATTCCGATGAGATTTTCTCCCCTTGCCAGCTGCATCAAGCCTTCAGTAAATTGCTCTGCTACCGTTGGCTGAAGTTTATTCTGAAATTCTGTTTGCCACTGTAACCAAGCATCGCGGTCTTGACCCAACAGATACAATTCTTTGAAAGTTTCAGAACCTGCGGGAGGTAATGAACGCTGGGGTGCAAGGACTTCTGGGTTCATTGAGCGCACGTTGTCAAAGTTACCGACATTCAACCCCAACATCGTCGCCGATCGCCATGCATAGTAAGAGTAGGGAAACTGGCTAATCGTATACTCATAAGCAGTTTGAGATTCTTGCTGTTTTCCTAATGCAGCCGCCCATTTACCCACCCAAAAGCCTGCTCTTGGAGCCAAAATACTGTTGGGATTGTTGGTAACAATTGGTTCTGCCCATTGCCATGCAGCGATGTAATCTTTGTTGTTCGCTTTATCTTGGGCGACTTTCCAGCGATACTCTGCTGCTTCGTCAGAATTACCGTATTTGCCCAACAGTAATTCCCAAGCCGAGCTAGCTGACTTTTGATCTTTGAGTGCTTGGAAAGTTTTGGCTTTTTGTACCAGTGCAGCACCGGCTTGGTCGGGGAATTTACTAATTACCTGGTCAAGATAAGGCAAGCCATCTTTGGGAGTTTTGGCCATTTCTGCTAATCGCAGCAGTGCAGTACCAGTTTCTTTTGCTTGGGGAAATTGCTGCACCAATTGTTTATATGTGGCGATGGCTTTTTCTTTATCTTTGCCCCCTACCTGTAACCCCCGTGCAGTACGGTAGAGATTGCGGGCTGTTTTGGGTGCTTTGGCATAAGCATTCCCGGCTTTGAGAAATTGATTATTTTCCCAATAGGCTGTACCTATGAGTTCCCAATCTTCGGCTTTGAGGTTAGGCTGTTTAACTAACCCATCCAAAACGCCCACTATACCTGCTTGGTCGTAGGCGTATTTTGCCAAAATCAACTGTAATTTAGGTTGATTGGGATTTTCTTGTAAGCGTTTGCGGATTATTTCCCAAGTCAAGGGATTAGAAGGAAATTGAGCGATGGCTGTTTCCTGTTCCTTTGGTTGGGCAATTAGATACAGCGCTTTGACTGCGGCTGGTTCTTTGGGATACTCTTTCAGGACTTTTCGCCTGAGATCCGAGGCTTTGCCGTCCTCACCCAGCATATCTTCTGCCTGGGCTTGTTTGAGCAAAATATAAGGTGCGAGGGTTGGATAGTCTTTTTCTAATCCTTCCAACAAAGCCAGAGCTTTTTTTCCTTGGGTTCTTTCAATGTAATCACTCGCCAAAAGATAACGAGCGCGATTGCGGTCAACAGAAGGCGACTGTCCGGCGATGGCAGCTAGTTTTGCTGCCCGTTCTGGCAGAGATTGTGATATCAGTGGAAAAACAGCTGATTGAGCAACGCTAGCGTCAGATGCTTGCTCTACCTGATTTTTCCCAAATTTGAGCCATTGCCCCAGAGATTTGCCAATCTCTGGTGCTGATACCATTGCCCCCGCTGAAAAGGCAAACAGCGCCGCAGCCGCAATTATGGAAATTTGCTTTTTTTGTAGTTTCTTCAGCATGAATACCCGCTGAAAAGTTCCGATGAATTTCTTGAAACTCTAGCACTCCTAACCATCAGTGTTACCAATTTTTAATTTCAGATTTTTAATTTTATGTACAAAAATACTAATTTTCAATCTTACGGTTGACAGTACTGAGGAGGTAGCGTAGTTTAAACAATGTTACATCTATCTCTAGGATAAATGTAACAATTTTTATATTATTCCAACGACAATTCGATACACTTTGGTGAGTTAGCTGTCAATGGTTAACAGCCAACACAAAAAGATATCCAGTGTTAAATCCGCGACACTTGCTTCAGATTTTAACGCCAAAAAACACATTGCCTTTGATGTTGGGAAAGCTTGGGAGTGATGATTTGTAAATACTCGTCTCTCAATGGAGGTTTACAATAAAACGGGTGTTTTGGCGATCTCGAAGTGTAGTCAAAAAATATTGTGAATCTATCTGAATATAAAGGTATCTTTCCTCGATGAAAGACATTAGCAGTGTCAGCCATAATTACAGTGCCAGCAACTCCTGTACAAGATTTCCAGTTTAATGGCGGTATAATCTGTCGCATGGTTTTGTCTCGAATGTAGCGATATTTATAGCTTAGAGAGCGTGCTACTTTTGAATAATCAGATTTGGGAATATATTGAAACGGGCCTCCATCATCATTTACATCATTTAAATAAACAATCACTTTTAGTACTTTACGGTCTTCTTTATCTAGATGCCATAGCCTTGATTTTTGTTCTACTGGATTAGCAATATCTCTGCGAAAAGAAGGATCGTGATAAGCTACTGGCAAACCAAGATAATGTTCAATAATATTGAGTAAACGCTGTTGAATTCCCCAAAAAAAAATTTCTGGATGCTCCATCATTTGCTCGCAACTAGCATGAATCATAAATTCATTCTTTTGTCCAGAAATACTTTTGGGGATTTTTGGCATCAAGCTTTGTGCAGACTGAAACATTTCTGGAGTAGAAGGAATTGAAAGCTCTGCTAACGAAGTTAAAACTATTCCCTGACTTTTGAGAGTTTCAACCAAAATCATATCTGCGGTCGAAATCATAGGTAGATAATCAATATGTTTTTCGATCGCCGCTTGATATAAAAGCTCAGCCTTATTGTTTAACAATGGGACTCGATAAAGGTTTTCTACGATCCGATTGTGAACCTTGTTGATAATTGTCTTCATCTTGTCTCTTAAAATTTATTGAAAAATAACTTAAAAGTCACAGCAAAGCGATTGGGGACTTCCAAGTCAAAAAATATTCCACAGAAGACTGTTAACCGTTGACAGTCAGCAGTCAACAGTGAACAGTCAACGACCTCAATCGGAACAATTTATTTTTTGGAGTTACCTTGAAGTATTAACTTCAATTAATATGCGCTTAAGCAAATATAATAATGCCTGATGAATGTATGATTATTGCCGTTGTGGCTTATTACTATAGTCGGTTGACCAAAATTTTAAAATACTTCTAAAAGTAGATTATTTAAAATTAATCTAATAAGGTTGAATTTGTTATAAAGGGACACATCAAAGGCGGGAATTATGGTTGATGCAAATTCCAAAATCATCCCACAATTATGCAATGCCCCTGATTCTAAGCTGTTCTGCATTTGGCGTTGCACATTGCCTTGATTAGATTGTTGACTGTTGACCGTTAACTGTCAACGGTCAACAAGTTATGCTTTTTCAGGGCGCATTAGCTTATTGATTGGAGTTTTCAGTTTATTCAACAAGCACTAAATTACACAACGTCATTGCCTAATGAAGCCAAGTTGAATGTAGGCGTTCTCGAAGAGTAGCCTTCGTAAGTGCGATCGCTCTTTCACTGAGCAGGCAACTGATAACAGAGAGATAATATTTCTATCAGCAGTAATTCTCTATCATTTATGACTCAAGCCATACCCAAGCAAGTAACCTTTGAGGAATTTGTCGATTGGCTACCCGAAAATTCAGAGGTACGCTACGAACTACATAACGGAGACATTGTTGAAATGGCGCAACCAGTAGGGGAACACGAAGAAGTTAAAAGCTTTTTGCGTGTGGAAATTCCTGTTGAAATCAAACGTCTAGGATTGCCCTATGGTATCTCCAACTAAGTTATCGTTAGACCTCCTGAAAAAGATTCTGGTTACTTCCCAGATGTTTTGGTGCTAAATCGTGCAAATCTGGCAAATGAAAAATTATGGCAAAAACAATCTATTGTTAGCCTGGGTGCATCGATACCTTTGGTAATTGAAATTGTATCAACCAACTGGCGAGACGATTACTATTTAAAATACGCTGATTACGAGGAAATGGGTATTCCTGAATACTGGATTGTCGATTATGCTGCCTTGGGTGGACGTAATTTTATCGGTAACCCCAAGCAACCGACAATCTTGGTTTGTAACTTGGTTGATGGAGAATATCAGATAAGTAAGTTTCGAGAAAGCGATGCCTGCGGCGGTAAACAACGCATTATTTCCCAAACTTTCCCCGAATTAAATCTCACCCCAAACCAGATTTTTCAAGCTGGTCTGGTCTAGGGTTTCTGGTAGATTGTAAAACCCCAGCGCCAAAAGACTTTCGCAAAGCTATTGCCTGTTTTATCGTTTTGCCAATTCTGGAGTCCGTCCCTTCAAACCAATCATTAACTTCAGCATAAATACTTTCAACATAGGTACTCGCTGCAATAACCATAAACCCAGACGCCGAACCACCACCACAGGCAAGAAATTATTAGAAAACATTCGGTCTAACAAATCGGTAAAACCTAGAATTGTCAGGTTTTCTAACTTGCGCCAACGTTCATAACGTTTGAGAATTTGCATCTCGCCAATATCTTTACCTTTGTTGTGGGCTGCTTGGATTACTTGCGCCAAAGCTGCTGCATCCCGAATACCCAAATTTAAACCTTGTCCCCCCACGGGATGACAGTTGTGTGCAGCATCACCAATTAATGCTAGTCGGGGAAGAACATAGCGATCGCTTTGCATGAGTTGTACTGGAAAAATAAAGCGATCTCCCAATAGTTCCAATTTTCCCATCTGATTGCCATAGCGACGGGTTAATTCTTTTAAAAATTGTTCATCATCTAAAGCACACAAAGCTTTTGCTTCTTCGTGAGGCGCTGTCCACACAATGCGGCAGCGATTTCCTGGTAGAGGTAAAATTGCAAAGGGGCCGCTAGACCAAAATCTTTCGTAAGCAGTGTTATTGTGGGGTTTCTCTGGTTTGACAAACGCAACTATGCAAGACTGCCAATATTTCCAGCCAGAGGTTTTGATACCAGCAGCTTGACGAATTGGCGATCGCGATCCATCTGCGGCTACGAGTAATTTACTTTTAATAGTTCGTAGTTCGCCAGCAACTTTAATATCTATGGCTACAATGTCTTGTTGATACTGTGTTTTTATCACCTCAGCCGGACACAGATAAGTGACATTTGCACAATTTCTGACAAACTCCTGCAACGGTTCCAATAGCGCTTGGTGTTCCGCCACATAACCCAACTCTGGCGTACCTATATCATCTGTGACAAATTCCACCACACCAGGATAATCGGCATCAGAAAGACGAACCCGGCAATATTTGGCAATTTCGGGCAACATTTTGTCCCACACTCCAATTCCTTGGTAAATTAGGGACGAAAGCATGTGAATTGCATAGGCTTGACCCTTAGCTACCGCCGCTGACGCCACTTTTGCCTCAATCAGCAGTACACTCAAGCCAGAATCTTTTAAGGCAGAGGCTAAAGTTAACCCAACAATTCCACCGCCTACAATTACCAAATCGTATTCGTATCCCCGCTTGTCTGATGTTGTTTGGGGAGAGTAAAAAGTTTGATTAAGCTCTGCTAGCGCCATTGTGAAGATAAATTACAGCATCTTAACTCTTATTTTGACGCGATCGCGGCTTTTTAAGCAAGTTCAGCTTATTGACCCAGCAAAAAACAATCGAAAGATTTACTATTTGAACCACATGTGTCGTAGGAGCGCAAGGCTTTGCGCCCTTAGCACGTGGTCTATTTACCTGAAAATTGCTGTAATTGTTAACTTGAGACAAACAACTATTAAAGGTCAAAAAAAATGAATAAGACTATACTTAGCGTTTTAATGTTTGTATTTTTACTTTTATTTATTACTTCTCCCTTTGCTGCCCTTGCAGGTTTAATGTTTATTTTGTTAGCTGGAACATGTTTTTATGTGCTAGGGAATTTGTTCCAAGCAATTATTGGTGGTGATGCCAATGTTAATAAATTAGATAGGAAGTAGGGAATCAAATTTTTAGATATAAAAGCGAGTTTTTGACCCAATTAAATATAATTGCCATAGTCTATCATCAAACTATTTGATAGCACATTAATTCGTAGCTGACAACAGTCAACAGTTAACAACCACCACGAATATTTATATAATTTAGACCTATATTATTAAAAATACCCGCTGATTATGAAATACAGCGGGTTGAATCATGAATATAGTGGTGTAAGAAAGAGACTAAATTAATTGCAGTTTTACTACAAGTTTTTGTAGTTAAGTAGGTCAACCTTAAAAAATGTAAAATAGATTCTTTGCGATTACTATTCTTCTCTACAAAACCCTATGGTAATCAGGTGTCTGCACTATGCTAAGTTCCGCTTGTAATGACATTTGACGTTTAATTAGGTTGAACTACTTAATAGTCATTATTTATGAGCTTTATGAACTGGATGATGCTTGTGATGTTTGTAGTGTTTCTGATGAACCTTGACAGTTTTTATCTTAGTAGGGTGTATAGTTCCAGCTTGCACAGCAGGCGCAGAAATAGCTACGGGGGTAGCAAATATTAAAGCCAAAACTAAAGCTTTCGCGAAGTTATTCACTTGCAATTCCTCATCAATTGTTGAACACTACAACTATCTAATACGTATATGTCATTGCGTTGTAATTGATGTGAATCTTTGATGTCTGTTTGGACGGATTTTTATTAAGAAATGCTGAGACTGATTAACTCTTCTGCTACTTCAAAGTTAGCCGTGACATTTTGAACATCATCTAAGGCTTCTAGAGTGTCAATTAATTTGAAAAGCGATCGCGCTTGCTCAGGATCGGTAACTTCTACACTATTACTCGGAATCCAGCGCAATTCAGCATCAGTTACCTGAAAGCCTTTATCCTTAAGTGTTTGGCTGAGGGTTTCTAAATTTCCGATTTCAGTAAATACCTCAGCCATTTCATCTTCAGTCATTTCATAAGACTCAGCGCCACCTTCTAAGGATGCTTCTAAAAGTTGTTCCTCATTAACCACACCTGGAACGATACAAACACCTTTTTGGTCAAACATCCAGCTAACACAGCCTGTTTCACCCAAGTTACCACCATTTTTACTAAAAGCCGCACGCAAATCGGCGGCTGTGCGATTGCGATTATCTGTCAGCGCTTCAATTAAAATTGCGACACCACCGGGGCCGTAACCTTCATAGCGAATCGCTTCAAAATTGGCACTGTCTGTACCAAAAGTGCCTGCACCTTTAGCGATCGCCCGTTCAATATTATCATTAGGGATACTTGCTGCCTTTGCCTTATCGATGGCTGTGCGGAGTTGAAAATTCAGCGCTGGATCTGGTACACCACTTCTCGCTGCAACAATAATCGCCCTCGATAACTGAGTGAAGGTTTTTCCCTTTTTTGCATCTACTACCGCCTTTTGACGCTTAATATTTGCCCATTTACTATGTCCTGCCATAATCCGAAATTATCAAAACTCTACTTCAAGATTAGGATATACCCAGCTTTTACCCAGATGCAAAGGTGGATTTGGTAAGAGGGAGATAAGGGAGATGGGGAGATGGGGAGATGGGGGAGATGGGGGAGATGGGGGAGATAGGGGAGAAAAATTGCT
>VFQR01001701.1_pt1 | contig 15784 bp, 12 predicted proteins | sample 3512321 | NCBI WGS metagenome assembly VFQR01 (sample SAMN10412374, study PRJNA504923) | tailings metagenome | isolation source: Relicate 3 Philex TSF1 revegetated site | place: Philippines: Tuba, Benguet | collected 2017-08-29
CCACGGGTATACGTATCGTTGCTTGAACCCGTGCATTGTTCGGGGGTGATTCTTGCAAAAGTTGCTCAAAAGCGGCCCTTTCCTTGTTGATTCGGCTTAAATAGTCAGGGTCAGTGGATGCACGGAAAGTCTCAAGCGACTTATGTCCACATTTATTGGTATGATGATGGGGGTCTTCTTGCGCCAATGCAGGCCCAAACAGAAGCGCAATACTGAAGATGAGAAGTAAATACTTTCGGAGCATGTCCGAAAATAATGCTTAAAATGAAACCAACGTCTTGCGTTAAGCCATTTTAACGTAAAACGTATTGCACAGTTGAACGATTTCTTTGTTCGAGTAATACAGTCTTACCTTGTATCAGTCCCTTTTCAAGACGTTCGCTATGGTGTCGGATGGTCCATAAACTTAATCCCAACTCGCTTTTCACCTCAAAACTATCGCCAATAGCCTCCAAAAATGGGTCGATTTTGAATGGATCTTGGTCAACACAAATCTGGAAGCTGATGGCGCTGTTTTGCGTCAAATGGGCTTTTATACCCAATTTGTAAAGCTCTCCAAAGATCATGGCCAGACTTTCTTCGGCAATAAAGCTGAAATCGCGCGATGCAAAGCTGATGAGTTGCTGGTTCTTTTTTACAATGATGCATGGCGGGAATTTTCGCTGCCCTTCGATGCGATGTATCACCGTTCCAGAAGCTGTAGGGTTCAGAAAGCTTCGCACGAATAACGATATGCCTTTGTTTTGAAGAGGTTTTATCGTTTTCGGGTGAATTACAGAAGCACCATAGTAGGTCATCTCTACTGCCTCTTCGTAGCTCAGCTCGTCTATTTTTTCAGCGAAGGGAAACAGCTTGGGGTCGGCATTCAGCACCCCGGGCACGTCCTTCCAGATGGTCAAATCTTTTGCTCCCAAACAGAAGGCAAAAATAGACGCGGTAAAGTCGGAGCCCTCACGACCTAGCGTGGTAGTTTGTTGCTGCCCTTTTACACGACCAATAAATCCTTGGGTAAGCACGATACCTCCTGCTAGTTTATCACCCGCTTTTAGACTTTTGATATTGTCTTCGGTTTCGGTCCATTGAACTCTAGCATCGCGGTAAGTATCGTTGGTAACAATCATTTCCCGTGCATCGAGCCATTGGTTCCGGGTGCCTTTAAGCTCGAGGTATTTACTCAGTATAGAGGTAGATACCAGTTCGCCGTAAGCCACCACTTGATCGTATACTTCGTTGTAATTCTTCGACGGCTCGCTGTCGGCAAAGGCACGCAGCTGCTCAAACCATCGATCACAGTCGGCTTTTAACTCTTTTATTTGCGCTTTTTCTAAGTCGAGACCTTGGATGAGCTCGTGGTGATACAGCCGGAGCTCCTCGATATGTTCGATACATTCAGGGCGTTGATTGGTAAACCAGCTCTGTACAACCAGTTCGAGCTTGTTGGTAGATTTTCCCATGGCCGACACCACCACGAGTATCGATTCGTTCGGAAACAACGATAAAATGTGCTTGAAGTTCTGCACTCCAGCCGGGTCTTTCACCGAGGCTCCTCCAAACTTGAATACTTTCATGTAGGGAATTAACTAATGAGCGCAAAAATAGGGTTCAACTTTGGTACGACTGCAACTGCGCGAAACTTAACTTACAGTTAATCCATTCAGGGTCGAAATCGACTCCGAATTTCTCGTAAAAGTGTATGGCTGGGGCATTCCAATTCAAAACCTGCCATTCAAGGCGATGCATATCTCGGTCGCGGGCGATACAGATGAGGCGGTCGAGCAACTTCTTTCCTATTCCATGTCCACGATACTTCTCGGTAACCACTATATCGTCGAGATAAATACAAGCACCCTTCCAAGTGCTGTATTTGGTGTAAAAAAGCATCATGCCAACCACCGTATCCTCCGTTTCGGCCACCCAGCACTCAAAAATGGGTCTTTCGCCAAATCCGTCACGAATGAGTTGATCTACGGTGCAAGTATGCTCTTCTGCTGCTTTCTCGTAAGTGGCTAGTTCATGAATCAAGGCGTGAACAGCCTGCATATCGGAGGCCACCGCAGGTCGAAGATGGAACGTCATGAGAGCACCATTTGAATTACGTTGTCGGGCACAACTAACCTACCAGCTGTACTGGCTCTCACCTGCTCAATACTCACTTCTGGCGCCAATTCACGCAAAACAAATCCATCGTCGGTGATATCGAATACACCTAATTCGGTAACCACTTTCTTCACACAACGCCTTCCTGTGATGGGTAGGCTACAGGCAGGTAGCAATTTCGACTCCCCTGCTTTGTTTACATGCTGCATGGCTACGATGATGTTTTTTGCGGAGGCCACCAAATCCATGGCACCACCCATACCTTTCACCATTTTGCCCGGGATTTTCCAGTTGGCGATATCGCCATTATCGGCTACTTCCATGGCACCCAATACCGTTAAGTCTACCTTACCGGCGCGTATCATCCCAAAACTCATGGCAGAATCAAAAAATACCGAACCGGGAACAGTGGTAATGGTTTGTTTGCCGGCATTGATCAAATCTGGATCCTCTTCTCCTTCGAATGGGAAAGGTCCCATGCCTAAAAGTCCGTTTTCCGACTGCAATACCACTTCTACACCTTCGGGTATGTAATTGGCCACCAAAGTAGGGATGCCAATGCCAAGGTTTACATAAAAACCATCCTGCAATTCGCGGGCGATACGTTTAGCAATTCCATGTTTGTCGAGCATAGTAGATTAAAAATGTGCCCTCAGGCGATTGGAAAAAGAAAATTTACTTGAATCGGTTGATGAATTACAGGGTGTTTACAGTTTTTTACGAGTAGTTCTTTGTTCAATCCGTTTTTCGTAGTTCACCCCTTCAAAAATCCGGTGTACATAGATGCCCGGTGTGTGAATCAAGTTTGGATCAAGTGTACCTGCTGGCACCAATTCTTCAACTTCGGCAATGGTTACTTTACCCGCCATGGCCATGAGTGGATTAAAATTCCGGCTGGTGGCCCGAAAAATTAAATTGCCGTGGGTATCCCCTTTCCATGCTTTTACTATGGCGAAATCAGCATCAAAAGCATATTCCATTAAGTATTCTTTGCCATTGAATACACGGCTTTCTTTACCCTCGGCAACTTCGGTGCCCACACCGGCTGGAGTAAATACGGCCGGCATGCCGTAACCAGCGGCCATGCAGCGAGTGGCAAGCGTGCCCTGTGGAATAAGCTCCACTTCGAGCTCGCCGCTGAGCAACTGCCGCTCGAATTCGGCGTTTTCACCGACATAACTCGAAATCATTTTTTTAACCTGACGACGCTGCAACAACAGGCCAATGCCAAAATCGTCGACCCCGGCATTGTTTGAGATACAGGTAAGTTGCTTCACTCCTTTTTCGACCAAGGCAGCGATGCAATTTTCGGGTATGCCACAAAGACCAAAGCCCCCCAACATGAGGGTTGCGCCATCTCCAATATCGGCCACGGCCGCCTTAGCATCTACTACCACTTTATTCATACACGGTGAAGTTTATTTACAAATATACTTTGATACGTGAATAGCTGCTTTATTTCAATTCAACGAGTGTAATACCATCGCCCCCTCGGTCGGCATGTTCGCTTTCGAAATGGGCTACGAACTTCTGTCTACGCAGGTGATCGCGGATGAGCTTACGTAAAATTCCATCGCCTTTACCGTGCAACAGCTCCAAACGGTTGTAACCGGCCATCACGGCCTTGTCGAGAAAACGATCGAGCTCCTGCAAAGCCTCCTGGCCACGAAAACCACGCAAATCCAGCTTTGGACTAAAACTCGCAATGGCCTCGGCCACTACTTGAACGCCGCTTCCGGCACTGCGCAAGGTTCTGCGGGCTTCGGCTTGACTGACCGGTTCTAGTCGGTTTCTTTTGACCAGCATGCGCAGCTCACCAACAGCCATTTCTACGTCATTTTTATTGATAGCCAACACCAAACCGATGCTCTGGCTGTCTTTTATACGCGCACTACCACCCACTTTTAGCTCTTGAACGCCTTCTTCTTGCTGTTTTGGAGGTGTTTGCTCTTTTTTATCGCGACGGTTTTGTTGTTCGATTTCTTGCTTAAGCTCTTCCACACCCGATCTGAGTTGTTTGGTTTTCTCCTTGTCGGCACCGGCTTCTTTGATCTCGCGGATGGTGTTTTCGATGGTTCGATTGGCTTTACTTATCAGGGCCGAAGCCTCTTCACGGGCTTGGTCTAGTATTTTTTTCTTTTGCGCTTTGAGCTCGGCTTCGCGACTTTCCGTACGTCTGAGCAAATCTTCGAGCAACTGATCTTTGGCAGCCAAGAGTAGTTTGAGTTGCTCCAATTCGGCCTTTTCTTTCGATAGCTCAACCAATAAACTCTCTACGTCCTGCTGATTGATGCCTATTCGGCTTTGGGCTGCCTCTATGATCTCTTCGGCCAGACCAATTTTCCGTGCAATTTCAAAGGCAAATGAACTGCCTGGTTTACCCACACTGAGTTCGTAACGGGGTTCAAGCGTTTGCGTATCAAAACCCATTGCGCCATTCACGATACCGCTGAGTTTGGTAGCCAACAATTTCAAATTACTGTAATGGGTATTTACGACGCCAAAAGCTGCTTGCTGGTGTAAACGTTCGAGTATGGCCTCGGCTATGGGTCCGCCTAAAGCCGGGTCGGTGCCGGTACCAAATTCATCGATGAGAAACAAGGTGGACGCATCGGCTTGTTCGGTAAACGCACGCATATTGGTCAGATGCGAGCTGTAGGTTGAAAGGTCGTTTTCGATACTTTGTTCGTCACCCAAATCCACCATCAGTCGGTTAAAAATACCCAACGAACTTCCCTCTGCAATAGGCAAGAGCAAACCACTTTGCCCCATGAGTTGTAGCAGCCCAACGGTTTTTAGTGTAACCGACTTCCCTCCTGCATTGGGCCCCGAAACCACCAAAATATGCTTCTCGCGGGTTAAGGTAAGATTCAGTGGCACTACTTTTTTCCCGAGCGACTGATGATGAAAATAAAGCAAGGGATGGAACGCTTGCTTAAAATGGATACCCGGTTCGTTTTTGAGCGCAGGACGAGCTACGTGCGGAAACCTATTGGCCAAACGAGCTGTAGCCCTGAGAAAATCGAATTCGGCGGCGAGATGGTGTCCAGCCTGAATGTCGCCCAAGTGAGGCACTAAATCGGCCGTTAATCGAATTAGAATGCGTCGAATTTCACGACGTAAGGCCAATTCGAGATTGCGTATATCGTTGTTGTGTTCGAGCAGTTCGGCAGGTTCGAGATAAACGGTCTGCCCTGTCGACGACTCGTCGTGCACAAAGCCTTTGATCTTGCGCTTGTGTTCGGCCAAAATAGGGATAACCAAACGGCCTTCGCGCACCGTTACTCCCGTTTCAGCGGCCCAACCGTTTGTTTTTGCTTGACGAAAAATAGTATCTAGTTTTCGCCTGGTTTCTAGTTGTAACTTATTCAAATCAGAAGATAAATCACCCAATTCTCTACTTGCATTGGGTTTTACCTTACCATTTTTATCCAAGATCTGTTCGATAAGCTTGTGCGCCTCATTGGCTGGTGCTACTTCGGCGCTTATAGCATACAAGAAAGGATAATTTTCTTTTCTGGAATCAAAGAAAGAAATAAGTCTCTTTGAGTAAGCCAGTATTTTTAATAGCGAAAAGCATTGTTCTTCATCAAAGAAATGCCCCTCAATTCGTGCAAGATGTAAGAAACCCATTACCGAGGGGATAGCTTCGTCGGGCATCGACTGATCAAAGCGCTCGAGTTGATACATTTCCCACGCTTCATTCAGTCGCTTATTCAAACGATTAAAGTCGGCCACGGGCTGCAAGGCGATAGCCTTTTCTCTGGCCGCTTCACTCACGCAGTAGCCCGCAAGCAATTGCTTAACCTGATCAAATTCTAACTTTTGGGCCAGTCCGGCCGGGTAACCGGCTAAATTCATGGTTGACGCGATAGTTGCTCACTCAAACGTGTATTGACTTCCTGATACATACCATCGAGTATCACGGGATCTTGAGCTTGATAAAAACTATAGCTGCTGTCGAAACGCTCGGCAGAAACGCCATGTCGACTCAAAACCGTTAAATACCACTCTTCTACTTTTTGGTTCGAAGCACTGTCGACCGCTCCTTGTAAGTAGCGGAGATTCCGATAACTCTCAACTAGCTGTATATCAACCAAAAGCGAAATCATGCTATCGCGCGGGACAATGCCGGGGTGATATCCTTTTAATTCCGTCGCGTCTAAACACGAACTCAAGTTGAGCGTTAAAGCACAAAGCACTATTTTTAGGACAGATTTCACCCAACAAAAGTACTACAAATGACCATTGCGCGCGCTCTCGATAAGATAAACGGGGAACTCGAAAATACCGATGCTAGATTGGTAGCCGTAAGTAAAACTTTTCCTGCATCCGCCATTTGGGAAGCTTACGACCACGGTCAGCTCGTTTTTGGTGAAAGTACTGCCCAAGAACTCTGTGAAAAGTATGAAATCTTGCCTAAGGACATCGAATGGCATTTTATAGGTCATTTACAAACCAATAAGGTAAAATACATCGCCCCTTTTGTACACATGATACATGCTGTGGATAGCCTGAAGCTACTTCAAACCATAAACAAAGAAGCAGAAAAGCACAACCGGGTGATAGATGTACTGCTTCAAATTCACATTGCCGACGAAGAAACCAAATACGGCTTATACGAAGACGATATTATCGGGGTACTCGGCGACCCGTCGTACGTAAAGATGAAAAACATCAAAGTGCGAGGATTGATGGGTATTGCCACGCAAACCAACGATAGCTTTAAAATAGAAGGTGAGTTTTTACAGCTTCGCGACATCTTTACGAGGCTAAAGTTCACCGTATTTAACGATGATCCGTTGTTCAACGAACTATCTATGGGGATGTCGTACGATTATAAACTTGCCTTGCGGCATGGTTCAACCCTGATTCGTGTAGGAAGTTTGATCTTCGGCAATCGAGAATATACGCCTAATTAGCGCTTAAACGCGCATGATACGGTCTAACGCTTCTTCAATGGCAATACGCAACTCTTGCGCTGCGTAGGGTTTAACAATACAACCATTGGCGCCAGCACGGCGTGCTTTATCGAACGATTCCGGTTGCGTATCGGCAGTAATAGCCAAAATGGGAATGAAAATCCCCATGGCGCGTGCTCTACGAATCGTTTCAAAGCCGTCCATTTCAGGCATGTGTAAGTCCATCAGCACCATATTATAGGTATCCACACGTAATAACTCCAAGGCTTCGAGTCCACCTGCCGCCCAACTGTGGTTTACCTTCCAGCGTTTTAACAAGCCCATCAGCACAGTAGCATTGATGGCATTGTCTTCAACCACCAAGATCTTCAAGCCCTCTAAATTGCCTTCATATGGATTTCCAGCCTTCTTCTCCTTTTCTACCTCTGGTGCTGGAGTAAGGTGCAATACAAAGCTAAAACTCGAGCCTTTGCCTATGGTACTCATAAGTTTGATGTCGGTCCCCATGAGCTCCAACAAACGTTTTACGATTGCGAGTCCTAATCCCGATCCACCAAATTTACGGCTCACATCGGCCGACGCTTGGCTAAAACTATCGAAAATAACCTGCTGTTTGTCGAGCGGAATACCTACCCCCGTATCTCTAATTTCAAAAAGATAATGGTGGTTTCCTTTATCGCGTATTACCAATTCTACACGACCAAAATTGGTGAACTTGACTGCATTACCGATTAAGTTAATGAGTACCTGGGTAATTTTTGTTGGGTCGCCCCACACCCTCGGCGGCAACTCATCCGCCAGCAGCAAAAGTTCAAGTTGCTTTTCGTCGGCCATGGGCTGGAATCCGGCGAGCAGGTTTTTGAACAAGGTATACGGTTGAAAAGCGATGTGCTCCAATTCCATGCGCCCCGACTCCAAGCGGTTGTAGTCGAGCACATTGTTCAGCATACTCAACAGATTATCGGCCGAGAACTTAAGCAAGTCAAGATATTCTTTTTGTTGAGGCTCAACTGCTTGCTCTTGCATCAATTCGGTAATACCGATGATGCCGTTCATAGGTGTTCGGATTTCGTGCGACATCACACTTAAAAAATTGCTCTTAGCACGTGAAGAAGCTTCTGCTTCCAAACGTGCGTCTTCAAGTGCCACATTGAGGTCTTCTTGCACTTGTAAACTATTTTGTAGCTCTACAGCGTAACGCTTGAAGGCATTCTGAAAATGCCAGATGATGAATAGCATCATCAATGAAATGACCACCATGGTTGAAACCATCTCTTCTTTCGACCATGGTTGGTACTCGAAATAGTTGCCAAAAAAAGATTTCAAATCAAAATAATCGAACAGCAAAAAAGGCACATAGGTAGCCGTTGCAACCAACAACCCAGCTCTCGTTCCAATCATGAAAAAGGAAAAAAGCGTAATCACCAGCGACAATTGTAACATCCCAATATCTGTGCTGCCCATCACGAAATACACATTGGATATTACGTTGATCGTACCTACCAAAATGAGGAAAATAGAAACCCGCTTTACATCTCTACTGGTGATTAGGTAGAAATAGAGCACAAAAATCAATAGACCATAGAGCGTTGTGCGAACAATTTCGAGTGTATCGCCACGATAAAATTGAAAAGGAAGATTGATGAGAATGGTGAGCTCAGCCAATACTAAAAGGTAAAATAGCAGCAATACCCTTGCACGAGCAAGTAAATCTAGACCAGTTAAATAAGCGCTTCCGAGAGCAGCGTTCTCAAAACGGCGCAGCAGCTTGAGCATGTGGTTTTTAGAATCGAATTGACTCCTAAATGTAAGCTTATTTCTTCAATTGCCATTCGCTGTTATTTTAGATTTTGGAAAAATTCCCATTGCTGGATTGGTTATTAAAGTGAATGCATCGAAATCAAAAGCAGATGTCGGTTATCGACTGAATTAGCTACTTTTGTCGCAGCTCATGGCTTCAATCGTTTAATCTTCCGCCTATGATTCAATTGTTCCAAACCATAAAGACACAGCTCAACGAAGTGAGCACCTTAGCTGAGGGCGTTTGGATCAATATTGTAGACCCTACTTTAGAAGAGCGCAATTGGATTGAAGAGAATGCCCCCTTGGTAGCCGAATACCTGAGCGATTCGCTCGACTTGGACGAGCTATCGCGGGTAGAAAAGGAAGACGATTATTTGCTCGTGGTAATTCGTTTGCCCCACTTTAGAGGCGTAGAGCACGACTCTCCGTTTACGACCATACCACTGCTCATCATTCAAACCGAGACCAACATTTTCACCATTTGCAAAGAAGAAAATGTAATCATACAGGAGTTTATCCGCGAACGTATCAAAGGCTTCAGTACGGCGAAGAAAAACAAGTTTTTGCTGCAGCTCATGTTTAAAACTGCAGGTAAGTACTTGCTTCACCTGCGCAACATCAATAAAATAGTAGAACGACTAGAAGACGAGCTTGAAAGCTCATTACGTAACCGCGAAATTTTTGAGTTGCTGAAATACGAAAAAGCCCTCATCTACTACATGACCGCCTTGCAAGCCAATGGTGCCATGATGGAACGCCTCCGCCGTTTGCGTATCTTTTCTTCGTTTGAGGAAGATGAAGATTTATTGGAGGAAGTGATGATTGAGAACCAGCAGGCCATTCAAATGACCAACATTACCACACGTGTATTGGGTCAGATGATGGAAGCCTACAGTTCTGTGATCAACAACAACATGAACAATGTCATGAAAACGCTCACGTTCGTGACCATTTGTTTGGCCATTCCAACCCTCTTTGCCAGTTTATACGGCATGAATGTACCCTTGCCCTTTGCCGAAACTACCACTGCTTTTTGGTTTATACTCACGCTAAGTGCCTCCTTGGTATTGGTAGTATTTATCATGTTCAGGCGTTTGCGCTGGTTCTAGAGGTTTTTCACAGTACGCGCAACTTTTTCCACTTTTTCCCCGAAGGCCTTGCCCATTTGGCTTCATGCATTATTTTGTTACACTTTTTGAGCTCACTTCCAGAAGTTTAACATAGAAATAACTTAGTTAATTTTTGGAATTGGTCTCAGAAAGGGACTTTTGTAATCAAAATTTTTAAGTTATGTTGAAAAAATTACTTTGTATTCCATTGGCTGTAGTAGGCTCTATATTGATGGGCTACGCACAAACTCCTATTGGAACTATAACGTTTGGGACTACTGCAGACAACACTACCGCGAATACAACAAATACTGGATTTGGTGGAGTAAGAGTTGGTACAGGTGGTGGAAGTTTTGTTTTACAAAATTCCGGGACTGAAATTGGCACTGATGCAGAATTAAGGGGAATTGCTCCTTCTTCAGCTTCAATAAACAGTATTGGTATAACTTCGGCAGAATTTGGAACCGCAGCTACCACCTTTACTTTGAGTTTTGAATTAAGATTAAGTGGTGGAAGCAGTGGAATTTGGTATTTTTTCGCAGGCAATGGAACCAGTTTCGCTGCCACGCAAACTACTGGCTTCACGGGTGCTCAAGTATTTACGGGATTAAGATGGACTTTCGGTGCATCAAACGGCATCACTACAGCTAACAGAGCAGGCAGTTCGTGGGCAGACATTTCTGGCTCTCCATTTGCCCAAAATACATCTTACCATGTAACAATAGTAGGCAACAATTCCTCTTCTACAGTGAACTACGGTAATGGTGAATCTGTAGCAGCAAATACTTATGATTTGTGGATTAATGGAACCAGGATTGATAATGACTTAACCAAAGGAGGGTTATCTGCTACTACCAACATAAATGCATTTCGTTTTTATGGTGAAAGTTCGACTTCCAATGTGGCCACAATTAATTTAGACAATATCGTTTGGTGGAACACCTGTGTGGCTCCATCGGTTAGCTCATATGCTGCATTCACCGCAATTCCGACAGGTACTTACACGGATTTATACGTAAATCAAAATACTACTTTAAGTGGTGCCGTATCGGTAAACAGGAATCTCAATCTTATCTCAAATACCCTCACAACCGGTGGCAACCTCACCTTAAAATCGACAACCAGTGGTACTGCCACCGTTATAGGAGGCACCAACAGCAGCATCAGCGGTAACGTAACCGTTGAACGTTTCCTGCCGTGGCAGTCGGCCAACAACAACGGTTTCCGCTTTGTAGGTCATCCATTTTCAGCGGCGCCGGTCATCAATACGGTTACAGGTCTCCCCACGGCAAGTAACACCCTCATTGGTTACGACGAGTCAGGGACTGGAGCTTATGTTGAAATTGCCAATCGTGCTGGCACTTGGCCATTGGCAAGCAGTTATGGAGTTTGGACCAATGCTACAAATACTTTGAGTATGAGTGGAGCCTTGCAATTGAGCGATCTGAACAGCGTAAGTTTCGCTAACAATGGAACTGGTTGGAATTTAGCTGCAAATCCTTTTTATAGCGTATTAGACTGGGATGCGGTTACCCGTTCGAATGTTCAAAATGCAAACTGGATTTGGATCAAAGATAATGTGACGCAGGGTTCCGGCACTTGGGGCTCGTATATTGATGGCGTTTCGGCGAATGGTGGTAGCCGTTATTTAGCTCCTGCACAAGGATTTATGATTAAAGCCAATGGTACTAGCCCAAATATTAGTTTCCCGGCTGCGGCAAGGGTCACAGGTCAAACACCTACATTCCAACGTACAGCATTGATTGGTGAAATGGTGCGTGTTCGAGTAAAGCGACCAATCAATTCCAGCTCGATGGAAACGGTGATTAGATTTAGAAGTGGAGCCACCAACGGATTCGATAGCGATTACGATGCACAGTTTATGAGCGATTGGGTAGCGGCTACCCCCGACATTTTCACCAAAGACCTCAACAATATTTCATACAGCATCAATGCGATGCCCGAGTTGAATGGCCAAAGTCAGATTGTTCCTCTTCAACTAGCACTTGAGTCGGATATGTATACTTTGGTTATTGACAAAAGTGGATTGAATCCAGGCACCACGGTAACTATTGAAGATACCAAAACAGGCAATTTCTACGAAATGCTCACCATCCAAGACAGTTTGAACTTTAGTTTTTCTACTGCTGATTTAGCAGACCGATTTAAAGTACACTTCAACAGATCTACGGTTTCTACAAGCAATACAGCGAGTGACGATCCCATTAAAATTGGCACTGATGGCTCTAAAATCGCACTTTATGGAGCTCCAGACGCTTCCGTGAAAATTTTGGATTTAGCTGGTAAAGTTCTTCGCCAATATTCACCAATTGACACCAACCAAGAAACCATAGATACCGGATTGCCAACAGGTGTTTATTTGATTCAAATAAGTTCTGGCAAAAAAATTAAAAACATCAAATTCATCATTCGTTAATTCTGAAGACATTCCTAACATGAAAAAAGTACTCTTCTCTATAATAGCCTTTGTTCTACTTTATAGTTTGGTTCAAGCTCAACCTCCTACTCCCCCGGGCTCACCCGAAGCGGTGCCCCTAGATGGAGGCTTGGCTTTATTGGCTGCAGCAGGCATCGCTTTAGGAGCTCGAAAAGCTTGGCAGGCACGTAATGGCAAAAAAGCTGCTTAATTGTCATCGAAATCAAATCAAAAGTCCTGCTAGTCAGGACTTTTTTTTTCGATAAGCGAATCTTCATAAAATGCTATACAAACTCCTGATTATCGAATGGCTGGTATGGAGCATTAAGCCTGAAAGAACGCATATCAGCGTTCTATTGACCCTGAGCCTGCTCTTTCTAGCGTAATCTACGTCAAATACTTCATTTGAGTTAGACAAGCTTGAGTAAAAAGCACTGTATCGATAGGACTTGGATTACTCATTGGAATTGTGTTTTGGGCTGATTATAACTCAGCAAGCAGTAAATCACAGAATCTCATTTCACATGGGTTGAGTTTAAGCACACTAACCTTCAAAAAATTTCTGTACTCATTTGTTAAATTAACTTTTAGGTTTAATTTGCGAATCGGCTTGATAGTCTTTCGTCATCAGTTAATACTGAGAAATGCGTCGCTGTCAGGTTAAACCCAAACTAAACTTACATTAACGAATGAAGAGATTAGCACGTTTATCGGCTATGGTGGTAGTTGCTGCCTCCTTAGTTATGAATGTAGTTCACGCGCAATCGGTAGCGAACTACTCAACGACCTTCTCTACCACAGGCTCACTCATGAGCATGACGGGTAGTACTGATTTATTGGCCACTGGTACCTATCGGGATGATGTTGCATCCTCGGTCACTAGTTTCCCAAGTGGCTTTTCTTTTGTTTACATGGGCACATTGTATACCCAATTCAGTGTAAACTCTAATGGTCAATTCCGGTTTGGAGGTAGCGCTATTGCTGGTACCAATTCTACTCCATCATCCGGTAATGCGTTGTTAGCGCCTATGGGGGGTGATAATGCCATTCAGGCAACTGGAAAGGTTCATTTCGTATTGAGTGGTAGCGAACCTAATAGAACTTTTACTGTAGAATGGAATGACCTTCGTATTCCCTTCAGTAGCACTGCTGCTACAGGCAGTTTGGTACAACTAGTATTAAACGAAAATAATGGTAGCATAGAATACCGTTATGGTACCGTTTTCAACAATAGTACGTCGATCAGTAGGTCCATTTTTATGTCGAATGGGACTGCCAGCGCTACCAATTCAAAATACATTAACCTCACCGGACCAGCGGAATCGAATACTGGCACTGCAGTTTCAAACTCGTTTACAGATAATGCGGCCGTTTCAGGCTTAAATTCTGCAGCCGACGGCTCCAGAACAGTGTTTACATTTACTCCTATTTCACACCCCGACGCACCTACCAGCATTTCCTTTACGAACGTGGTAGCATCTAGTATGACTGTGAACTGGACCGATAATTCAAGTACCGAGACGGGCTTTTTAGTTGAACGTTCTACTGACGGTACAAACTTCACTACCGTAAGCACCACTGCTGCAAATGCTACCAGTTTAGCCTTAACTAGTTTAGTTCCCAGCACCAATTATACTATCAGGGTACGCGCAATCAATGAAGGCAGATTGAGCACCGCACTTACAGGAACCCAAACGACCAGTGCAATTACTACCTACGTATGGAATCAAACTGGCTCTGCCGACTATGCAACCGCCACCAACTGGACTCCCAATAGAACAACCGCTGATCCTAGCGACATTTTAGAATTTAGCAATGGAGCAACTACCACCGTCACCGGAGTACCTACACAAACCATCGGAAGGTTAATATTAAGTAACAATACTTCGGTGACCTTACAAAGTGCCGCTACCGCCACATTAACGATTGGCGGATCAACCGGCACCGATTTAGATGTACCTGCTGGCTCTACTTTGATATTGGGCTCAACAAGTACCTTTACACTTACACATGCCACCAGTGCTGGAAATACAGCAACTATTGCAGGTACGCTCACCGTTAATGCCTCGAACACCTATACAACAAGCTCGAGCTCGAATGTAATTACCACAGTAACCGGAACGGTCAATAATGCGAATACCATAAGTGGCTCTTCTGCTTCACTCTTATTCAATAGTGGAAGTGTATATAATCACAATTTCACAACGACAGGGGGTACAATTCCCACGTCATCATGGGATGCAGCCAGCACCATCTCCTTCACAACGTATACTACCAACACCACTGCTCCGAGTGGAATAGGTCAGTCGTTCGGAAACTTTACTTGGAATTGTACCTCTCAAACTGGTAACATCAACTTCGACAATGGTTCATTGGTGGTAAGGGGAACATTCACTTTGGCGGCTACCAATTCAGGAACTCTAAGGCTAACTGGAAGCACGAGCCGAACTATTAGCTTTAATAATGTAACTATTTCTGGAGGCACCTTAGATTTTTCAAGCGGATCAGGAGTATTAACCATGCGGGTTTTTGGCACTTTCAATCAGAGTGGGGGAACAATTACATAAAGTAGTACTGGAGCTGGAGTTATTGAATTCGCCGATACTTTAGGGACATCTCAAAATGTGACTTTAGGCACGATTAACAATACGTTTCGTTACATCGTTTCTGACGTTCAAGGCATAAACTTAACAGGTACTTTAACCGTTCCAACGAATGGCTCATTGATTATCAACACTGTTGCTACCACACCGATTAATGGCGGAACCTTGGTATATGGCACCGCACCCACAACCTTACAATATGGAAATGCAACCAGTGGTATGGCAGCCTTAACAGCTACCGCAGCCATATTCCCCGCATCAAGTGGGCCGAGCAATTTAACCATCAATAATGCCAATGGGGTGAGTCTTTCATTCAGCAGGACGGTAACAACCTTAACCATGACCTCTGGCAATATTAACTTAGGCGGAAATACTTTAACGTTAGGCACAAGTGCAGCAGCCGCTGGCACAATGTCGTATTCGTCCGGATTGATTCAAGGTGGAACCTTTACACGCTGGTATCCTACCACGGGCCTTCCAACTACAGCTAGCACATCTATCGGTTATTATCCGATAGGCCACTCAGGCAATAACCGACAAGTTCAGGTGTTCTTCAGCGCTGCAACTGCATTATCGACTGGAGGAACCATTAGCATAACGCACAACAATAGCGCTGGAACTACAAGCATTACAGGGTTTACAGATGGCGCTATTAGCGTTGACCGCAGAAGTAACACCAATTGGGTAATTGCAACTGGAGATGGCATTGCAGCAACCGGAACGATAAGTTTGGCTATACGCGGAGATAATGCAGTAGCACCCTCTACAATCGCTGACTTGAGATTGATCCGTGCTACAGATGCCGTAGGGACT
>VFQR01001702.1_pt1 | contig 15783 bp, 13 predicted proteins | sample 3512321 | NCBI WGS metagenome assembly VFQR01 (sample SAMN10412374, study PRJNA504923) | tailings metagenome | isolation source: Relicate 3 Philex TSF1 revegetated site | place: Philippines: Tuba, Benguet | collected 2017-08-29
TGACATGCAATTCCAGTGCCAGCCGGTAGCGCTGCTTGCCGAAGGTGACCTGGCGGCCCACACGGGTCTTGAGCGTGATGCGCGCGTCACCCGCTTCGATGCGTTCGGCCAGCGCGAGCGACGCGTTGTGCGCGATGTTGAGCACCGCCTGGATGAGCTGCTCGCGGTCGCCGCGGAACTCGGGGATGGAGGTGTCGTAGTCGCGCACGACCTTCAGCCCCTTGGGGAATTCGGCCACGATGAGCGAACGCACGCGCTCGCAGACCTCGTGGATGTTCACGTCGCCCACCACGTGCGGGCGGCGGTGTGGCGCGAGCAGGCGGTCCACCAGCGATTGCAGGCGGTCGGCCTCGTGCACGATGACCTGCGTGTACTCGATGAGCTCCTTGCTCTGCAACTCCATCTGCAACAGTTGCGCTGCACCCCGAATGCCGCCCAACGGGTTTTTGATCTCGTGCGCGAGGTTGCGGATCAGCTCCTTGTTCGCCTGTGCCTGGTCGAGCAAGCGCTCCTCGCGCTCCTGGCGCGTCTGCTGCTCCAACGGCAGCATCTCCACCACCACTTCGCCGGTTTGCTCGGTCTGGGCCACCACCACGTGCACGGGCAACGGGTCGTGGTTGAGGCGGTGCAGAAAGGCGTCGTAACGAAGGGCCGCGAATTCGTTGCTGCGCGCACCCTGCAGGGCGTTGTCGAGCAGCACGGGTTCGGTGAAACAGTCTTGCAGCCGCGCGGTGGAGATGCTGCGCCGCGAGATGCCGAGCGCGTCTTCGAGCGCTGCGTTGGCGTACAGCACATGGCCCTCGGTGTCGACCACGGCCACCAGCGTGGCCAGCAGATCCAGGGCCTGGAAGCGGGGTAAACCGCTGGCGTTGGGGCGCGCGGCAGCGCGCTCGCCACCACGGCGCCGGACCAGGTTGAAAAGGGAGAAGGCGTCGGGCTTGTTCAAGCCGCCGATTGTGGAGCAGAAGCCCGGCCGCCCGATGACAAGGGCGGGCGCGGCGATCAGTTGGGCAGGCGTTCGAGTTCGCGGCGGATGCCGGCGACGTCGTTCTCTGCGCGGGTCACGGCGTTCTTGAGCTCGGCCACGCGATCGAGGTAGCGCTGGTGATTGCGCCCTTCAATGCCTTGCTTCTCGGGCTCCCCGCCGGCATAGGCCTTCTGCGCCTCCGCCAGGCGCTGCTCCGCCTTGCGCAGCTCGGCTTCGAGCGTGGCACGGGCATCGGCGTCGCGCTGGCGCTGGGCCGCGCTGTCCACGCGCGGGCCGCTGCCCTGGGCCGCGCCGGGGCGGGTGGCCGGCGCCGCCGCGGCGTTCGGACGCGTGCCTTCGATGATGGTGATGTTGCCGCCCTGCATGGTGGTGCAGCCACGCTGCTTGGCCACTGCCGCGTCATTGGTGTACTCGTTACCGCAGCGGTAGATGGTGCCCTGGGCCTGCGCCGAAGCGGCGCTCAGCAGCGTCAGCACGGACAACAAGACAGATATCGGGCGGGACGGAACGACGGACACAGGACCTCCGGGCGGGACTTCGCCGGGCAGTATGACCGAAACGAGGGGCAGAAGTGCCGCGGGCGAACCCGCAGCGACACACGCCCAAGAAAAAGGGACGGCCGGAGCCGTCCCTTTGGCTGGACACGCCCGCTTGCGCGGGGCCGCATCACAGGCTGTAGTACATCTCGTACTCGATGGGGTGCGGCGACATGCGGAAGCGGGTCACCTCGTTCATCTTGAGCTCGATGTAGGCGTCCAGCATCGAGTCGGTGAACACGCCACCCTTGGTCAGGAACGCGCGGTCCTTGTCAAGGTAGTCCAGCGCCTGGTCGAGGCTGGAGCACACGGTGGGGACCAGCTTGTCCTCTTCGGGCGGCAGGTGGTACAGGTCCTTGGTGGCGGCTTCGCCGGGGTGGATCTTGTTTTCCACGCCGTCCAGGCCGGCCATCATGAGGGCCGAGAAGCACAGGTAGGGGTTGGCCGAAGGATCGGGGAAGCGCGCCTCGATGCGGCGGCCCTTGGGGTTGGCCACGTACGGGATGCGGATGGAGGCCGAGCGGTTGCGCGAGCTGTAGGCCAGCTTCACCGGGGCTTCGAAGCCGGGCACCAGGCGCTTGTAGCTGTTGGTGCCGGGGTTGGTGATGGCGTTGAGCGCGCGGGCGTGCTTGATGATGCCGCCGATGTAATACAGGGCGAAATCGCTCAGGCCGGCGTAGCCGTCGCCAGCGAACAGGTTCTTGCCGTCTTTCCAGATCGACTGGTGCACGTGCATGCCGGAGCCGTTGTCACCGGCGTAGGGCTTGGGCATGAAGGTGGCCGTCTTGCCGTAGGCATTGGCCACGTTCCACACCACGTACTTCAGAACCTGCGTCCAGTCGGCGCGCTCGACGAGCGTGCTGAACTTGGTGCCGAGTTCGTTCTGCCCCGCGCCCGCCACTTCGTGGTGGAACACTTCCACCGGAATGCCCAGCGATTCGAGGATCAGGGACATCTCGGCGCGCATGTCCTGCGTGCTGTCGACCGGAGGAACGGGGAAGTAGCCACCCTTGACGGTGGGACGGTGGCCGCGGTTGCCACCTTCGAGCTTGGCGCCGCTGTTCCAGGGGGCTTCGTACTCTTCGATTTCGAAGAACACACGGCCGGGTTCGTTGCTGAAGCGCACGCCGTCGAAGATGAAGAACTCGGGCTCCGGTCCGAAGTAGGCGGTGTCGCCCAGGCCGGACGCCTTCAGAAAGGCCTCTGCGCGCTTGGCGATCGAGCGCGGATCGCGGTCGTAGGCCTTGCCGTCGCTGGGCTCGACCACATCGCACTGCAGAAACAGCGTGGTTTCTTCGAAGAACGGATCGACGTTGGCGGTGTTCGGGTCGGGCATGAGCTGCATGTCCGACGCTTCGATGCCTTTCCAACCAGCAATCGACGAACCGTCAAAAGCATGGCCCGAGGTGAACTTGTCTTCGCCGAACGCCGAAATCGGCACGGTGACGTGCTGCTCCTTGCCGCGGGTGTCGGTGAAACGGAAATCAACGAACTTGACCTCGTTGTCCTTCACCATCTGCATCACGTCTGCGACGGTCTTGGCCATCAAAAGCTCCTGTGTCTCTGGAAGGGTGGAAAAAGAAAATCGACGATGCCGGGCATGCAGATTCCATGCCATCGATCGGCCCGCTTCTGTCGGGGCCGGGGCCGGCTGGCGATTATGGCGCCGCGGCCGTGCGCCAGAACGGTTCGAACCCGCCGCATGGTGGCGCATCCAGCCAGCAGTGAGCGGGCCAGATCGCCCAGAATGCACCAATACAGGGATATAAAGCCCTGATTTGGGGCGATCGATCAACGCACCACTTCGGGGCCCAACTGGGCATCCAGGGCCTGCAGACCGGCGAGCAACTCCCGGAACGCCGCCTCCACCGCACCGACAGCCCCTTTGACGCCCAGCTCTATGTGGCGACCATAGGTGGGGTGGTCCACGCTGGGCAGGCTGAACACCTTGACGGGGTGGGCCGCCTCGATACGCACCATGAGTGGCGTGAGCGCCGCCTCCATGGATCCCATGACGATCACCGAGCGCTCCTGCCGCGCATCGGTCTGGTGCAGGTGGGCATAGCGACTGTCGAGCAACCACTCGATCATGGGCCAGGCCATGACCGGAAAGCCTGGTACGAAGTGGACTTGGGACCCGCCAGGCCCATCGCAGGAGAAACCCGGGATCTTGTTGTAAGGGTTGGGCACGATGGTCGCGCCCACGGGAAACACCCCCATGTTGTAGCGGTGCACGTTGTCGGCGCGCTCGGGGTCGAAGGGGATGCCTTGCTCGGCGGCGATATCGCGCATGCGCTCTTCGATCAGGCGCGCCGCCTCGGGATGCAGCGCCAAGTCCACCCCCAGTGCGGCGGCTGCGCATTGCCGGGTGTGGTCGTCGGGCGTGGCGCCGATGCCGCCACAGCAGAACACCACGTCATCGCCCGCCAGCGCTTCGCGCAGCGCAGCGGTGATGCGTGGCCGATCGTCGCCCACCACGCGAGCCCAGGCCAGCGAAAGCCCGCGAACACCCAGCAATTCGGCCACTTTGGGCAGGTGCTTGTCCTGGCGCTTGCCGGAGAGGATTTCGTCGCCGACGATGATCAAGCCGAACGCCGGGCTCATGGCGTGTTCGTCCCGGGGGGCAGCGGCAAGGGATCGAGCACCGGCTCCAGCCTGGCCTCGGCAGGCGCTGGCGCTGGTGCAACCACGCTGGCCGCAGCACGCAGGCGCTGCAGCGCCTGAAGCAGGTAGTGCGCGAACCAGAGCGAAGCGAAGGCAAACACCAGCGTGTAGATCCAGATCGCGATGGGCACCAGCAGCGGGGCCAGGGCAATGAACATCGCGCCCGAAGCCCAGAGCAGGCTGGGCGCCGCGCCAAGGTAGCCACTGAGAATGCCCATGGTCAGCAAAACGCCGCGGTGGTCGCGCATCAACTCACGGCGCTCGTCGGCACTGGCATGTGCAGCCAGCGCGTCAAACGCGAACACACGGTACGTGAGCCAGCCCCAAATGAGCGGCGGGAGGATCAGCACCAGGGGCGGTACCAGCCACATGGGCATGGACAACACCAGCGCGATCAACGCGAGCAGCGTGGAGCCGAGCGACCACACGACACCCACCAGCCACGAACCGCCCCGCAGCTTCTGCAACTGGGGGAAGCGCCGCTGCCCCACCAGATCGACCATCGCCGGCGTCATGAAAACGGCCACCAGCAACAGACAGATCAGCACGATGGCGGGCGTGGCCAACACCAGCACGATCAGTGGGGCGAACACCGCCCGCAGGGAACCCAGGCCCATGCGATCGAGCCAGCCCAGCAGCGCCTGAACAAGGTCGAAAGCCTCGAACCAGGTGGTCACGGCCAGCACTGCGCCATCCCAGAAAAAATAGCCGAGGGCGAAGGACAGCACCACCATCAGCACCAGCGGCAGAAACGACAACGCGATCACGCGGGGGTGCAGACAGTACGCAACGGCACGCCAGAAGGCGTCGAACATGGATCCCATGGCGCGAAGAATACCCGCACGGACGCCCGTTGCGGGCCGCTAGGATGCAGGCATGAACCTGATCGACGTGCATGGGGTGCGGCTGGAGGTCGCACACATCCCGGGAGACGAATCGTTGCCACCCCTGGTCTTTCTGCACGAGGGCCTGGGCAGCGTTTCACTGTGGACGCAACGTGGCCTGTGCTGGCCGGAAGACCTTTGCCGCGCCACCGGCCGGGCCGGCTGGCTGTATTCACGGCGAGGCTATGGCCAGTCGGACCCGGTGGCCGATGTCCGCGGCACGCCGCGCATGCAAGGTTTCTGGCATGTTGGCCGACACGAACCCGACTACATGCACCGCGAGGCCCTGGAGGTGCTGCCCGCTGTGCTGCGGTTGCTCGGTATCCAGCGCCCGTTGCTGGTCGGCCACTCCGATGGCGCCACGATCGCGCTGCTCCACGCAAGCGCGCACCCGGTCGAAGCCTGTGCAGTGCTCGCGCCACACGTGTTCGTTGAAGACGTCTCCGTCCATGCCATCGAGCGTGCGCGAGACGCCTATCTGCAGACACCTGACAACCCGGCCGGCCTGCGCCAGCGCCTGGCACGTCACCACCGTGACGTGGACAACGCCTTCTGGCAATGGAACGACATCTGGCTCAGCCCCGCGTTCCGCGCCTACAACATCGAACAGGAGTGCACCCGCATCAAGTGCCCGCTGCTGCTGGCCCAGGGTGAAAACGACGAATACGGCACCATGGCCCAGTTGAACGCCATCCGGCGCGCTGCACCCCACGCCCGCATGCACGCCCTGGCGGATTGCGGCCACAGCCCGCACCGGGACCAGCCCGTGGCCCTGACCGCTCTCTTGAAGCCATTCGTGACAAATCACGCTGATTGAAGGGCCTGTTACCGCACTTTGGGGATAGTTCATGCGGAACCCCGCGACCACAATGCCTCTCCAGCAAGGGTCGCTTTTCACGTAACGCGGTCCGACCACCACACCCTGGCGGTCTGAATCCCAAGGAAATCACGGCTTTACCGGCTTTTGCCTTGACCTCCCACCGGATTCGTGGCCGCATCTATACACTTTGATACAAATCAGGCCCACAGCCCCCACCCATGATCGACTGGAACCATCCCTGGCTGCTTGCAGCACTCGCCCCCGCCCTGCTGGCGGTCGGTGCGCTGCTGCATCGCGCCTGGGCTGAGCGCCAGGCAAAGCAACGCCGCCGCCTACCCAAGCACTGGCCGCTGGCAGCGCGCCCGCTGGCCAACAGCGAAGAGGCGCGTGTGTGGCACTGGCTGGCCCGCGCGTTCTACGACCATCACGTGATGATCAAGCTGCCCGTCACCCGTTTCACGCTGCCGCGCCAGCGCGAAGAAGGTGTCGATTGGTACAAGCTGCTGGGCGGCGTGTATTGCACCTTCACCGTCTGCAAATCCGACGGCCGCGTGGTCGGCTGCCTGGACGTGCCCGGCCCAGCGGGCATCCCACGCAGCACGCGCGCGCTCAAGCATTCGCTGCTGAGCCAGATCGGCCTGCCTTACTGGGTGGTGCGTTCCAACAGCCTGCCCACGGTGGCCGAGATCCGCGCCGAGTTTCTGGGTGAGTCGGAATTCAATCGCGCCATGCGCGAGCGCGAAATGGAAGAGCGCGCCATCATCGCGGCCCAGACCAACCTGCGCAGCGCCATCAACCGCCAGCGCAGCAGCCGCCCGCACAGCGACTTCAACCCGTTGTCGTCGAACTGGCCGAACAGCGTGCCGGCCGACGCCCGCAGCAGCGACTTCCATTCCCAGTGGCAGGACAACAACTCGTTCCTGATGCCACTGGACAGCCGCAAGGGCGACCTCCTCTGAGCGGGTGCCGCGTCGTCAGCCCTCTGGCGGCGGCGACCGCAAACCCTGCACCTCTTGCGGCGTGAGCCAGCGCCAGGCACCGGGCGCGAGATCGTCGGGCAGTTGCAGTGCGCCGATGGCAGAGCGGTGCAGCCCATCCACCCGATTGCCCACCGCCGCCACCATGCGCTTGACCTGGTGGTATTTCCCCTCGGTTAGCACTAGGCGCAGGTACCTGTCGCCAACCAGTCGCGCGTCGCTCGCGCGCACGGGCCGAGGATCATCTTCGAGAACCACACCATCCAGCAAGCGCTGGCAAGCGGCTGGCTCCATGGGATGACGCAGTGTCACTTCGTACACCTTGGGCACGTGGTGTTTTGGCGAGGTGAGCCGGTGGATGAACGCTCCGTCATCGGAAAGCAGCAGCAGCCCCGTGGTGTCCTGATCTAGCCGCCCCACAGCCTGAACGCCCGCAGCCGCCCCACCACCCCGTTGCCGCAGCGGTGAGGGCAGCAAGGTATACACGCTCGGGTGCGCCGATGGCCGCTGCGAGCATTCGAAACCGGGCGGCTTGTTCAGCATGAGATAGGCACGCTCATGCCACTCCCAAGGCTCACCTTCTACCAAGAAACGAAACCCTTGCGGGTCAAACAAGGCGTCCGGGTCAAGGCAAGGCTGAGCCGGCACGCCGACCGCCACTCTGCCTTGTTGCACCAGACCGCGGCACACCCGACGGGTGCCGAAACCTTGGGTGAACAACAACTCTTCGAGACGCTTCATGGGCAGAGATTGTCGCCGCATCACAAAAGAGAACCGGCCCCGCGGGGCCGGTTTGTCAAGGTCAAAGTTCGAAGAACTCAGTTCCAGCAGCCGCTTGCAGACGCCGCACCTTTGGTGCCCGTTTGCGTGAGCGTGAGCGTGCCACAACGGGTGTCCGAGGCCTGAGGGCCCTGGGGCACAGCCCGCAGGGTGTAGGCAGAAGCCGTCGGGTTGGCCGCGAAAGAAAACGCGTACGCAGCAGCCACCTCGTTGCGGCAGTTCAAGGCGGGTAGCAGTGCGCTGGTCATAGCCGTGGCGCAGCCTGCACCTGTCACGTTGTATGCCAGGCAACTGGTGTAGTTGCGCTCCATCCATTGCGAAAGTTCGGTCAGGCAAGCCGTGGCAGTGGCGCGACGGGTTTTCTGCACGTGACTTTGGTAACTTGGCAGAGCGACCGCGGCCAGGATGGCGACGATGGCTACCACGATCATGAGCTCGATCAGTGTGAAGCCGTGCGAAAAGCGCGTGGCTGGCCCGGATCCGTCATACAGCTTTTTCATGTGCAGCCCTTCAATCGCGCACGATTTCGCGCCAGGAGAGTCGGCCGCGCAGCGGCGTTGTACCGGTATTCACACGGATATCAGACACCCTGCCAGATGATCCGCCCACCACCAAACGGTTACCGATGATGACCGCTTCACCGGGCATGCCCACGTTGAGCTGCACCGAACTGGCGTAGTCGCCGCCGCTGAGCGCGTCGTCCAGGAAACTGCCGCTGTCGTTGAGGTCGAAGAAGGGTCTCGTCAAACGTCCGCAGTTGAAAGGGTTGACGGCATTGAGGAAGCCTGTCCCCCCTGGCACGCACTGGTCTTGCGTTTCAGGAATGATGGAACTGACGATCAGTGTGGGTTCAGCCAGCCGGAACAGATTGGCGCGAGTGACGACACGCTCGCCGGTTTGAGGCAGGTCGATATAGCAACCCAGCCGGCCCGACATGTCTCCTGCAGACGCAGCGGCGAGACGACGGACCGTCCGCGTCACCAAAGGATTGGTCGCAGATTGCGGCTGACTCGGGTCGCGAAGACCACTGAACACCTCCGTAGCAGTCATGACACGCGCCGCCAATCCGGCCCGGGTCGCCGCCGCGGAACTCACATCGTGCGGCGTAGCGGAGTCGTCAACGATGCTGTAGATCGTTTGACGGCTGGTGGTGGACGGGTCGCCGGATTGGAAGTAGGAGCCCGTTCCAAAGAACACGAAGCGCCGATTGAAGTTCGGGTCGACGCTGACGCTGTTGATGGCCACCGACATGGGCGAGGTGATCGGCTGAACCTCTCCCGCCGAATTTCGGGCCACAAAGATCGGCGCATTGCCGTTCGAGACAGACCAGCTCGCGGGATTGGCGTTGCTCAGATCGAAACGCCACACACGGCCCTGCATATCACCCGCGTACGCGACGTCGATGCGCCCATCATTATTGGCATCGAACACACCGGGCGTGGCCAAACCGTTGTCACCCGTGCTGGGCACCACCAGCTTGCGGATCAATGCGCCGGTGCTGAGGTTGAACACGTATAGCGCCGCAGAACGGTTGGTGCTGTTGTAACCGTTGCCCACCAGGACAACTTCCGTGCCATCTGCCGCGGTAGCCAGCACGGGTCGGCCCAGCATCTGGCCAAGATCCACGTCATCGTTGGCCGTGGTCGCATCGTTGTTCGGGAAGTACTCCCACAGCACGTCGCTGTTGCTGAAGCTGGACGGATTGGTCACGTTCAGTGCGAAGAGACCCTGACCTCCTCGGCCCAGCGTGGCAACCAGATAGTTGCGCGCCGGGCTACCCACCCGTGCCGAAACCGCCACGTCACCATCGACAAAATACTCGTGATTGACGTTGTAACCCACGTTGGCCAGATTCCTCAAGCGAGGCATCACCGCACTGGGGATGTAGGCGAAAAGCTCCGTCCCTGGAGGAATGGGGTTGCTCGCACTCAAGGGCCGAGTTGAGAACGCATGCAACATACCGCCGTTGGAACCAACGAAAACGACTTCACTGTCTCGGCTGAACGCGGGCGAAGAGTGTGCAATGTCACCCAGCACCGTTGTTGCACTGCGATCGCGCAAGGTCCCACCATTGGAGAACTCCTGCAAACCCGAGCCCCGGATGAAATTGAAGACGTTCTGAGCAGCAGTACCGGTGCCGAACAGCGCTCTTTCGGCGGTCGACAGGTTGCTCCATACGAAGGCATCACCCTTGACGGCACCGGCATTGTCAGACCAATAGAAGATGTTGCGACTGGCCTCCCCGTTCTTCGGCAGCCGCGAAGCCGCGTTCCAGTCGGGAACAGCACTCACCCCACTTGAATTGGCTCGATAAGCAAGGACGTCGCCAGCCCAGCGGTTATTGTTGAATGTGGCCTGGAACACATACGTATCGGTATCCAGCGATGTGCTGTTGGCGATGATGTTGCCGCCGCTGGCGCTGTTGTTGGTGATGTTTTCAAGAGCCCGCCGCAACGACGCTCGCAGATTCAACGGGTTCTGGACCAGAAAGTAGTTGTCGGGAACACCATCGCCAGTGCGCGTGGTCGAACTGGGAAGGGAATCCCACTCCGACTGGCGAGTCGGCCCCACACCTGCGCTGTTGTCGTCGTCTTCCTTGACATAGCCACCGTACTTGGCCACGTACCACAGAGGATCCTTCAGCAGCTGCGCTCCGCCGCTACTGGAGGCGTTTGGCCTAAACAAATAGGTGTGAGCTGCACTCCCGATGGTTGGCAAGGTGCTGCAATCGGCAGGCATAGGCGTCGCATCACAATGCCCAGCCCAACGATTTGGCGGCACGTTGAGGAAGTACGCGGGTGACGTGGCCTCATCGCGAGCCACGAGATAGACGCCATCGCGGCTCGTTCCACCGGCATCCGTAACGCCGGACACGATGAAGCCCATGTTCTGCTGGATCCCCCCGGCCTGATAGGTCGGTACGACCGTCACGCGCAGCTGCCCACCGGTCACCTCGATCGTGTATCGCGCGATGGCGTCCATATCGTGATCGCCCCCCTGCTCAACGTCTTCAAAGTTGATCTGGAAGACAGCCCGATAGCCTTCGCCGGTTGTGGCATTGGTCGGTGGGGTGAACTCTTCGACATAGAAGTCGACGATCTGGTTGGTCGGCTGGTACCTGTCCCGATTTGCCGAAATACCACTGCCCCCTACCGACTTGGCAAATGGCACCAACGATACCGATTGCCCATTGATCGTCACACTGATATTCGGCAATGGCGAACTCAGTGCCACCACATAGCTGTCCACATTGACGTTGACCGCGTTGTTGTTGAGAGAAGTCCTGAGGTCACTGCGGATGTTGTTGGTCTTGGCCCAGTAAGCCAAAGAAGCGGAGTAGAAGCTGCCCTGTTTGCTGGGCTCATCTGGTGCAAGACCACGCACTGCGCCCAGGCTCTGCACCGTCTTGGGTGTCGGTGCGTTGTCGGTGGGGCTGCCCGATTGCCCCACGAAAAACTGACGACCGGTGATGGTGGACGCCAGCACGCGGTTTTCTATGCCCGTGATCGCGTCCGCCACAGTGCGCACGTTCAGGCCGGCCAGGTTGCCGAGCGCATCCGAGTACGTATTGAAAGATGACCCGGGAACGCTGTCGGAGTCAAATGATGGATTGATGTTGGACACCACCAGGAAGTTCGGTCGGGCGCAATATGGCGCACGTGCCGCACTCGTCGCCGCATAAGGGTCATCCCAACTCGCGCTGGTCAGTCCCACTTGCCCGTCGATGGTGCGCTCGGTGGTCGAGTCAAACCCGCTGCTAGGGCCGGATGCTCCCGCGAAGTAGCGAACGCCCTCCAGCATCATTTCGCCGATCGGATTTCCCCAGTCAACGAATTGCCCCTCGGTCGGCGCCAACGCAGATGCGCTGTATGGATCCGAGAACGCGTATTCGTTGGAACTGGAACTCTGGTTGAAGCCGCGAATGCGTAGCCGGTTGAACGTGGTGACGATAGGAGAGTTCGGTGCTGCCCTGAAAATGCCGGTGGTGCTGTTGATCTCGTTCGCAAATGACGACACCACCTTGCGCAGACGTCCGCCCGTCATATGTCGGTCGTAGCTGCCCGTGAGCAACCCGAACAGCATGGCGTCGTTCTCACCATACTCATGCAAAAGACCGATGGGCTTGAGATTGCCGCCCGTAGCGCCACCGGAGTAGCGCTTGCAATCCCGCTGGAAGGTCTCTGTGCAGACTTGAACACGAACCGCATAGTTGCGTTCGTCATAAGCCGTTCCGCTTTCGAAACTACCGGAGGAAAGGCTGCTATCGAGAACCGGGCGTTCCTTGGAAGCCCATTCCCAGATTCGGCGGTTTTGCACGTTTTCGCGCATGCGTAGCAATGGCGGTCGATTGCTGCAGTTGTTCAAAGTACTGCAGTTGACACCGTTCGTGGCTGTCAGGTTGCCGAAGAAGTGGCGGCGGCTGTTCGAGGTTGGCAGCGCAAGCGCGGTGTAGTCAGCGATGTTGTAGCCGTCGGTAGCTACGTTGTGATACTCCTTGCCCCAACTGTGCGCATCCTGCGGAATGTAGGCACGGCGCAGCACTGTGTTCCCATCGGTGTCCACGTCGCGCATGCCGCCGTAAAGCACCTTTCGCAAGGCGTCGATACGGCTGGTGGTGATGTAGTTGAGCCAGTTGCCCGACCATTGCCCCGCACCCGTGCCCGTGCAATTGCGCAGGGTTGCATTGGTCACGGCGGACACCGGCCGGAAGAGTTCGGCGTTTTTGGTGGCGCCGTTGTCGTTGGCGGTAGGCGAGCCTGAGTACTCGTAACAAACATCCGAATCGAACAACCCGTAGTACTGGATGGTCGGACGGAAGCGGACATCCAGCAATCCATCGCCATCGAGATCGCTCGCGTCGTTGTAGGCCTCGTAAAAGAGCCGGTGATCGCGCCCCGCGATCAACATCGTCATCGGCTTGGCGTTAACAGTGGCAGCGAGTGGGATCTGCGGGATGTTGAAAGCCACGGCATCGGTGAACACCTGCACCGACAATGCGCCGAGCAGCAGTGCACCCTTCAGGGCTCCATTGAGCAAGCTTCGGGAGATCATTTAAGGCTCCAGGTGAATTTCAATCGGTGGCGTACATGGACTGCAACATCACCACCGAGCGATCGCCTCCTGGATTGCTGCGCGCCGTAATGCGGTAGCGTTTGCAATCACTGGACGTGGCTGGCGATCCGGGTTCGCATTCGAACGTGTTACCGAGGTATTCAACGACGTACTGGGGCGTGATGCTGATACCGCCATTGACCACAACAGTGGCTGGCTGCCAGCCATCGAACGCACTGTCCAACCACCGCGGAACCGCCGTGGCCAGGGGAGCCGGGCAGATGCCGTCGTCACAGGTGGTAGGCACAGGCCTGCTGGCACCAACGATAGTCTCTGCCTCCCGCAACGCAGCCTCAGCCGCCTGGAAAGACAGGCTTCGGTCATAGGTGTGCCCTGCCATGCGCTCCTCCATGGACACCGAACGCATGGCATTCAGGCCGACCATCGCCATGATGGCCAGCAACACGAGTGCAACGACGAGCACAACACCCCGTTGGTTCGACACCGAGGGCTTGAGGTAGCGGCGTTTTGCGGGTTTCATACTTAGAGGGCGCGATTGCGTAAGGTGACGGCGTACACCTGTACGCGACGCAGCGGCTGCTGATCAGTCCCCACCGATTGAAGCGAAGCGAGCGTGAGCTCGATGCGCATGGCCACTGGCTGTTCGTCGCCGGCCTCCGACCAATCGGTGATGGTGCTCGCATCAACCCAGTTGATGCCCAGGTTTCCCGACGAGCTGTTTCTGGTGAGGTAGCGCAACTGCATGTCGGTCACACCGTCAGTTATCTCTTCTTGGGCCGTTGCGCTGGCGCGGTACAACGAGCGCCCGCCGCGAGGGTTGTTGCCGATGTACCAGAATCCCGGGCTCAACCTGGCCACAATCCCGCCACTCGTAAACGTCTTTGGTGTTCCCGAACTTGTGCAAAGCGCCGGGAATCCCAATCCCACCGTGCAGTTGCCAGGTGAGGACGTACCAACGTTGTGAACGATATTGGCATTGGTTCCTGGAGATGCGCTTGTAATCTGTGTGATGGCAGCCGATTGCTGATCGCAGACCATCACGACGTCGCCATCGGCGATGCCGTGATCAATAGTGTTCAGTTCGAATCGTGCCGCTGGCGGGTTGTGCACCACGATGATGGCGTTGTCATTCGGACTGGGGCTCATGATGACCACCGCATCGGTGTTCGCCACGCGCTGGCCTACTGCCGCTCCCGTGGCAACAATGCCGGTGGCAGGGGCATCACCTTCGAATCCACGTACGGGGCCAGCGGCGAAATCCGTGTACCAGTTTGTGGTGGGGTTGTTGAGCACGTTGGCCACCAAGCGAGCACCGCAAGCGTTGCCTCCGGCTTGTCGAAGCTCACGAGACATCAACTCGAAAGCAATCCGCCCCCCTTCTTGCAAACGGGCCAAGCCTTCGTTGGTACGTGCCGCTTGCTGGTTGGTCACATACACGCTGATTACGCCAAGAATGAGCAAAAGGCCCAACACAAGCGAAATCATCAGCTCCACCAGCGTGAAGCCTCTCTGAACTCGCTGCACCATACCGGATAAACGACGGGTCACAGGCGGCTCCTTGTTTCGAAGCGCTGCTGCCCCAGCCCACCGGCGCGAGTGTCATCCCACGTGATCTGGATCGTGCATTCACCCGAGGCCGCACAGCGAATGGCGCCACAGGTTTGAGCGGTATCACCCAGACTGGACTTGATCGACGCCAACCAGTCCTCGCGCATGTTGTCTGCCAGTGTGTCCTGCGGCACATCCGTCACGTTGCAGATCGGTGCGAGGACAGCACCCGGGGTAGCGTTGTTGTCAGTATTGAAATCCCCCAACAGCGCTCTGTCGCGGTTGGCACGCATCATGTCGAGCATGTAGTAGCTGAGCATGACCGCTTGGCCGCGCGCATAACTGCTTTGATTGCCCCGAAGTGCACTGGCCTGCAGCCCCGCCATGCCAAGCAGGCCGATCGCGAGCACCACCACCGAGACCAATACCTCAATCAGGCCGGCTCCGGACTCTCGCCGCTTTGGTGAGCGTTTCGAACTCATCTTCATCATGTGGGTGCCGCACAGGCGGCGGAAATGGTGGGCGAAGAGGGTGCCAAGCGGCCAGCGGAACTGATTGCCAGCTCGCGCGCGCGGCGCACATCGGACAGGCTGCCGGAGGTGCTGCAAACCTGCAGCCTTCCGGTCAACGGGCCGCCCGTCATGGTTCTGACCGTGCCATCGGCGGCAAAGGAAACATAGTTGGCGACAGCCGCCGTTCCCTGGATTTGCACCCCATCGGGAAGAGCGCGCGCAACAACAATCACGGCCTCCCCTGGATCAATGGTCGGATCAAACGTGGCTCGCGTGGTATCGGTAAAGACGATCCACCCTTGCTGCCAACCACCGGCCGTTGTGCAGGCTGCGCCATCCGCGCTCTTGCAGATGGTGACACGGGAGCCACGTCGGATTGCCTCGCTACGCGCCAGAGCAATGGCACTGACGAGTTCATTGGTCGAGGTAGTCAGCCGGTTTGAGGCAATGGCCCCGCGGAACGAGGGAGCCGCGAACATCAAAATGATCGCCAAGACAGCCACACCGACCATCAGCTCGATCAGCGTCAAGCCGCGTTGACCATGGGACAACGAGTCAACTACGCTGGTACGGGGTAGAGTAACTTCCATCCCAGCATGCTCCTGCGCCGAGCGAGACATGAACAAACGGAAAGACGAGCGTCGTAACCCTGACGACAGGCGGTTACAAATCGATGCGTTTTGCCCTTCTCGATAACTGAGACCACCCTGCATGACATAAGGCGAAAAGCACATGGGGAGATGGTCTCGGCAGGACCTGCCCCGATCGCCGCCGAACTGACGAAAGGTCTCATCAAGAGCATGTGACGACAATCCTCGAGTGCTGACGTCCAGCGTCGAGAAACTGCCGATGAGTGACCGATTGATTTCGTGCGCGCTGCGAGTGCGGAACAGACCAGAAAAAAGGCCGCCAACTATCTCAAGTTGACGGCCTTTATCAGGTCATGTGGTGGAGCTGGGGGGAATTGAACCCCCGTCCGCAAGCCTTCTTCGCGCAGTTCT
>VFQR01001703.1_pt1 | contig 15775 bp, 21 predicted proteins | sample 3512321 | NCBI WGS metagenome assembly VFQR01 (sample SAMN10412374, study PRJNA504923) | tailings metagenome | isolation source: Relicate 3 Philex TSF1 revegetated site | place: Philippines: Tuba, Benguet | collected 2017-08-29
AGGACTGGAAGGTATCGCCAGTGCTGCTACAGAACCAATTCCACCAACAACAATGAATGCGTGCCACCAATGCTCGATTTTGAGATTTGAAAGGAAATCTGACACTGAGGTTCCATTCATAAAAAAACGAAACGATGACGCCTTAGGAACGCCCCTCGGCGAATCAAAAAAGTGTTCTGGGAATGTTTCACAACTAATCAGAGATCTTGTCGGCACGAAAACCGTAATTCAAACACCCAGTTAAAAAAGTTCCAGGAACTGTCTCATGCATTGCAAAATCAATCGAGAAGAATTCACGCGAGCCTTCAGTGTGGCAGCCGATGCTGTCCCGCGTGTCCCCAAAAATGAGGTGCTCAAGTTCATCAAATGCGATCTTGAGAATCAGATCATGACGTTAACTGCCAACAATGGGGACGGTCTGGCAATTCGTGTGTCGCTCAATGTCCCGAAAGAGCAAGACAGCGGCAGCGTGCTGTTGCCGACACTCAAGGTACTGGCTGTGCTGCGCGAAGTGACGGGGGAGGAGATCGAGCTGTTCGCCAGACATGGCATGACCGGGGACCTCAAGTTGTCTCTGCGGTGTGGTGGCAGTGACTTTGACCTGGCCACGGAAGAATCGGAGGAGTTCCCCCCTCTGCCGAATTTTGACGCGAGCGAATACTTCATCCTGCAGCCGGAAGCCTGCCGCCGCATGATTCGCCGCACGATCTTCGCCTGTGATCCGGAGAGTACCCGCTATGCACTCGGCGGAATCTACATGGAAGTCGATCCCGGGGAACTGCGCATGGCTGCCACTGACAGCCGCCGTCTCGCCGTGGTGAAATCAACCTGTTCCGCCGAAGGGCGACCCACAGTTTCGACCAATCCAATTGTGCCACAGACAGCCATGTCGCTTGTGGAAAAGGCAATCGGCAAAGAGGCAGTGCATATCGCAATTGAGCAGAATCAAGTATCTTTCCAGATTGGCCCGGCGGTGATCGTGTCGCAGACGATTCAGGGAAGGTTCCCTGATTACCACAAGGTCATCCCCAAGAAGTGCAACATTGAGGCTCAGGGCATTTCAGCCCCCATTCACTCAGCTCTCAAACAGTCGATCCTGTTTACGAATGAAGAGGCCCGGGGGGTGGATCTGGCACTGGAGAGCAACAATCTGACTCTGACTGCACGTGCCAGTGATGTCGGCCAGGCAGACATTAAGCTCCCCATCCAGCTCAATCACGGCAGTATTGGCCGGGTGAGATTCGACGCCCGATACTTGGCCGACTTCTTCAGGCACGTTGATCCAGCTGCCACAGTGACGCTCAAGCTGGTCGATGCGGATTCCCCTGCAGTGCTGGCCATCGATGAGTTCCAGTACATCGTCATGCCACTCTCGATCGACTGAGGAACAATATGGACTCGATCATTCAAGCCCTGTCACGGGCTTCCATTCGCTTTGGAACAGAACTCGACATGCAGGCCGACGTGGCCACAGTGCTGCAGCATGCCGGGGTGCCATTCGTCGCAGAGCACCGTCTGGATATCCGCAACCGGATTGACTTCGTGTGTGGGAAGATCGGCATTGAATGCAAGATCGACGGCAGCCCGCATGCTGTCCTCAGGCAGTGCATGAGGTACCTGGAGTTCGAATCCATTCATGGCCTGATTCTCGTGACCTCAAAACCACGTCATCGTTGGTCACAAACGGAACTCTGCGGCAAACCATTCGCCGTCGTCTGCGTCGCAGGAAACCTGCTCTAAAGGATTACAAGTGGTTGCACCGGCCAAACGAAATCGGACCTATGGAACATTGCGACTCGTCCAGAACGAATGGCATCTCGAGTGTGAGCCGCAAGTGATGATCGATTTGAAGCGGATGTTTGGTGGCCTTCGCCGTGGTGACAGCGGGGTAGTGAAGCTCTCCAACACTCCCCAGATTTGTTCGCGTCTGAATTGGTTTATGATGCAGTACCCGCTTCGATGTGACGATCTGCCACTGCTCCGCCAACTGTGCGATGTCCATGTCGAGCGGATGAACCGGCTGGATGCGATTGTGGAACAGAAAGCTCCGCTGCGACGTTTCAAGCTCGCACTGGAACCTCGTGAATATCAGCGGGTGGCGGCGAATGTGTACCTCGAAGCCAGAGGCCTGCTGCTGGCTGACGATCTCGGTCTCGGAAAAACCTGCACCTCGATCTGCTCCTTTACAGAGCCGAGAACACTCCCAGCTCTCATCGTCTGCCCTGCTCCACTGACCAATCAATGGGAGCGGGAAGTCAAACGATTCATGCCGAAACTGACGACCCACATCATCAAAGAGTCAAAAGTCTATCGGCTGCCACAGATCAAAGGCCACAACCCCGATGTGCTGATCATCAGCTATCACAAGATGGACGGGTGGCGGGATCGACTGGCCGGATACATCAAGTCCGTCATCTTCGACGAAGGGCAGGAGCTGCGGCACCGAGGATCACAAAAGTACGCCGCATGCAAACATGTAGCATCGATGGCAGAGTATCGACTCGCCCTGACCGCCACGCCGGTCTACAACTACGGGGGAGAAATCTTCAATGTTGTCGATGTGCTCAGGCCTGATTCTTTGGGGAGCTGGGACGAATTCTGCCAGGAGTGGTGCACTGGTTGGGGTGATAAGCCAGCGTTGAAAGATCCAGCCGCTTTCGGGGCATATCTGCGAGAACAGCACATCATGCTCAGGCGGACTCGCAGTGAAGTAGGCAGGGAGCTTCCGGCCATCACCCGCACGACTCAGTACATCGATTGCGATGATTCAGCACTGGAGGCGATTCAAGGGTCTGCTGGCGAACTGGCAAGGATCATTCTTTCCAGTGCTCCCATGGGCGGCATGGATCGGATGCAGGCTTCGTCGCAGCTCGACATGATGGTGCGACAAGCCACAGGAATCGCAAAAGCCCCGTATGTCGCGGCGTTCGTCAAGCTGCTGCTGGATAATGGCGAGGCGGTCGTGCTCTACGGATGGCACCGCCAGGTGTATGACATCTGGATGGAGCAACTAAAGCACTACTCCCCGGCCATGTACACGGGGAGCGAGTCCAACGCAAAGAAAGTGCAGGAGATAAAACGGTTTGTGGAAGGACAAACCAATTTGTTGATTGTGTCGCTGCGGAGCGGTGCAGGCCTCGATGGATTGCAGTACAGGGCACGCACAGCAGTCTTTGGCGAGCTCGACTGGTCGCCTGGGGTGCATGAGCAGTGCATTGGCCGCGTGGCTCGCGACGGGCAGAAAGATCCCGTGGCGGCGTACTTCCTGCTCTCCAACGATGGATCAGACCCGATGATTGCCGAGGTGCTGGGAATCAAGCGGCATCAATCGGACGCTCTGCGAGGCATGGAACACGAGGCCATCAGCCAGACAGCCCCTAACGATGGGATTCGGAGGATTGCGGAAAAGTACTTGGCTAGAAGCTGATCTGAGCCGCAGAAGATTTCGTTACAATTTGAGGCGAACTCGTGGGGATCGCTACTCAAAGGCGACCTCATTTCATTTTGCGTTTGAACTTGTAAAGAAAGTGAACGTCTACAGTGCCCAGTGATTTCAGTTCATTCCTCTTTGTTGCGGTTCAGATCGCCTCAGCCATCGTTTCCGCGTTCGTCGGTATTCGTTTGCTGATGTCCACTGCGAAAGATGCAAAACGTGAGAATCTAAAACTCGACTTGGAAATCTTGCATCTCGCTCGGGAACTCGAATTGCATACGACGCATGTCGAAAGTCATGCTGCTAAGTCATTGGAAAAAATGTTCCGACCTGATTATGAAATTCAGCGATCGCGGGAAAGTACGGGGATGTTCTTTGTACTTCTCACATGTATTGGAGCGTTAACTCTATCAGTTTCTAATATCTACGACGGAAAACACCTCTACGCTGCAATATTCGCCCTTATGGCTGTTGGCAGCGGTGCCGTGTTCGTTTCGTATCTGCGAAAGATGTTTCTGTTTGATTGAACCTTCTGTCGAGATTGGCATGATGTCCCTCAACAAGGAGGGCATTGATGGCGAGACCAGCAACACCGATCGGGACGATCCGGATTCACAAGCGGGGGAAACGAAGGCTTCCGTTCGCCCAGGTGAAAACGCCTGATGGCTGGACTTCGGCAGCGCGACATTCGTGGATAAAGAACCACGGAGAAATTCCGCCCGGGATGCGGCTGGACTTCATCGACGGCGATTCCACGAATGTCGAAATCTCCAACCTGCGGCTCATTCCCGTCCGTGATGCTGTCCGGGTGGCCTGCGAACGCCGGCCGGAACGCTTCCAGCTCGGGGCAGCCAAACGATCTGCCAAGCTGGCCCAGTACTCCAGGGACCGTTCGCAGTTTCACAAGAAGTTCAAGTTCCTCCGCAACTGCTGGTACCCGGTCATCATCTCCCAGGGGCTGGTCATCCTCGACCCACATCCACGGCGGGCCGATGTCGAGCGGGCCTATGGCATCAATCCCAGCTCGCTGATCTCCCCGGCATTGGGAAAGCGGTTCGTCGACGGGGATCTGGTCGGATATCGCCGCGTGACCAGCCTGAAGCACTTTCTGGAGAAGATGCGGAAGGGCGAAACCGCATTGGTTGACGAGTCGGACGACTGACCAAACGATTCCTAGATCCCTCCCAAAGGAAAGGAATCCATGTTTCATTTTGTCCCCCGCGTGATCTCCACTAATCCATGTTTCATTTTGTCCCCCGCGTGATCTCCACACTCACAGGTCTGCAGTCGCTGGTGCTACTGGCCGAGATCGCTGTCGATCCACCGTCGAATCCTTGGACAGTGGGCGGAGTCATCGGGGGATCGACCGTCATGGGGATTTTGACCTGGATCTTCGGCTTCTACATCCCCAGGAAAGACAAGTTCATTGAAACCCTGATCACCAATCACAACAAGGAGTTGAAGGAGCGGGATCGGCTGAAGAATGAAGAGACCCTTGCCCTGCGGACAGAACTGGCTGCAGGGCGAGCTCAGTTCCTTGAGGCCCTGAGGATCACGTCGAAGCACTGCGAAGACGAAATCGCCAAAGTGCATGAGATCTACGAGAAAGCGTCACGTCTCTCCCGCGACTCAATGGAATGGGACGAAGGCCGCAAGCCCGGCAGTTGACGGTTCCACGGACTCAAACATTCTCTGGCAGAGTTGCCCCCAACCCAGCCAGAGAGATTGCCATGTCCATTCTCATGATCGTCCGAATCCTGCAGGTCGTCGCCACACTGCTCGGCCTATTCTCATTTTCATCCGGCCAGACAGTCGCCAGCAACATGTCTTACGGTGCCACTCCGGAGGTCTGGGAATGGCTCACGACAGGGGGTTCATTCCTTGGCTCTATCGCCACGTTCGGACTGAGCTGGTTCCTCAGTTCGAAGTGGAATCTCAACTCTGACCTCACCAAGTCAGTGATTGACCTGCTGGTGAAGCTCCCATCGATCGTGAAGCTCAATGACAACGAGCCACTCACTGCCGACCAGAAGTCTGTCGTGAGTCGTGTCCTCCTGGGGCTGGTCGATCTGATCTGCAACAAGGTTTTTCCAGAGTTCCCCGAAGTGCGGCAGACCGGGCAAGCCTTCGTCACCTCAGTGCTCAAAGCCATGGGGCTAATTTCAACCATAGCAGCTCCCAGTGCAGCACCTACCGAACGCCCACTCGTGGCTGGTCGGGATTTCTCCACTGTTTCCATTCCCTCTCAAGGTTAGTTTCCCATGCGTGTGACAATCTGCCTCCTTGTCATTCTCTGCACTGCCATCATCGGTATCGAAGGCTGCGTGCAGCCAATCGATCGCCGGCCACGACCTGACCCGGATATCGTCGATCCGGTCGAACCTGTTGCCCCCACCAATGCCAATGCGATTTGGCAGGCCTTGGCCGAGCGGATTGACCGCGGGACTTTTCAGCACTCTGACGAGCTGCTGGGGACAATCAAGGAACTGAAAGCGGCGGGCGATCTCAGTGACGCCGATGTCCGCAAGTTCGAATCGCAGTTCGGCGATCTGCTCAAGTCCCGACGCCCACTCACTCCCGACGATTCCAGGCGGCTGAAGCTGCTCTCCTATGTGCATGGCACCGAGTTCATTTACGTCTGAGGTTTCTCCCCATGAGCTTCAATTCCGGCTGTCTCCTCGACCCCAAAGTGACTGACGAAACCTGTGCAGCGATGGAGGGCGAGGGCCGCACAGTGGCGTTCGGAGCAGCTCGCCCTGCCCTGTCTGGTCACTGGCAAAGATTGGTCGAGCGAGGCGTCAACGGGGTGTTCTTCAATGAGTTCGAGGAAGCCGTCCTCGGGAAGACGCAACCCGCCTTCAATCAGGGCCGCGGTACCTGTGTGGGGCAAGGGTTCGCCCGGGCTCTGCAGGATGCGATTCTGGCCAGTGTCTTCCGCCAGTCGATCATGCGGCCGACTCGCATCTCGCCAGAGTACATCTACGCAGCCGCTCGGAATGGGATTGGCCGAGGACAACAGGGCAAGCATCTGGCCAACTCCTCAGCCAACGATGGTACCTATGGCGGTTGGGCAGCTCGGGCACTGGTCAGATTCGGGGCACTCGAACGCGGCATCCATGACCAGTATGACCTGAGCAAGCCCAACGAGATGCTGGCCATTCGCTGGGGAGATCCCGGGCCAGGTGTTCCCGCCGAACTCTACGCGGCAGCGGCTGATCACAAGTGCGATGCTTACCTCTGCCGGGACGTCGATTCGATTGCCGATGCACTCGCTGCCGAGCATGGTGTGGCGATCTGCATCCCACGGATTGCCGGGAATCGTGACAAGAACGGCATGTCCCGATTGTCAGATCAGGGCAGCCACTGCACGGCTCTGAGCGGTGTGTTCCGCACACCATCAGGAGACCTGGGGCTCATCTATCAGCAGTCATGGGGCAACCAGCCCTCAGGGCCCGACATCCTGAAATATGCCGGGGGCGAGCAAAAACTGCGGCAAGGGGAATGCGGCATCTGGGCGGAGGAGCTCGAGGTGATCATGCGGCGAGCTGGTCAGACGGGGGCAGAAGCCTGGGCCATCAACCTGCAGGCGGGGAATGAATTCAGGCCTGATTCACTCATGGCGTAACTGCCACCCACAAACTTCTGGCCAGTCCGTGTGGGCTGGCCTTTTTCATGTCCGGAGGATGGTGCGATGAGATTGTTGATTACATGGCTGATGTGCTTTTGTCTGATTGTCTGGGTACCCACGTTAAAGGCGGCTGAACCTCAAGCGAGTGTGGCCGTAGCCGTGGCCATCGTGAAAGCGCGATTGAACGCTCAGCCCGAGCTGCCAAACTCGATCGAGCAGAAGCCACAACCGGGAGCGGAACCACTTGGCGATGCGGGCCCTGCGGATTCAGCGACATCGACGGAGGAATCACAGACGACCGAGCCACCACAGACCGCTCCCCCTGTGCCACCACTCACACTGACTCTGGATCCCGTGGCGGCTCAGCAGATCACCCCCGAACCGGGGATGTTGCAGTGGCTGGTTTTCATCATGCCGGGATGTGCTCCATGCGTGAAGGATCAACGTGATTTCCAGCCGTGGCTCATCGCGTCCGGATGGCGAGCCGATGAGAATTTGGACTCGCAAATTCGGTTGGTGGATGTGTATAAATACCCGGAACTCCAGAAGCAGTTCGGTGTTGAGACTGTGCCCGAATACATACTGGTCCACGGTGATCAGGTCATCGAGAGGCACAATCGGTACCCAGGCAAACAGAGGCTGGCCGAACGATTCATCGAGGTCAAGAACTCTCTCCCCCCACAGTCTTCCGCCGGTGCAGTGACGATCGGGACAATTTCCGGGGGTAAGGTCGCGGCAAAGGCGACAATCGACTGGATGACGGAAATGGTGGGTGAGTCCGGTACCTTCGAGGGGACATGGACACGAGGCAAGGGAGCCGCCACCACGATCTCAGTGGCAGATGGCGTCGAGATCTCCGTTCCGAATCCACTGGGGATCAGATACGACGTGGTGAGAGCCAATCAGACAGTGCGGATCTCATTCACCAAGGGTAGGCCAGCTCTCCGTATGAAGGTGCTGGGCATCCTCCCGGCACAGCAGAGCGTCTCGGCAATCAATCTGGATACCAGTGAGATTGTGTTAGAGCTGCCCAGGATGATTGATCCACGCTTCAAACTGGACTGAGCGGTGCGACGTTGGTGGATAATAAACTCCACCCAGAAAAACAGAGCAGCACTCACACAGAACACCTCACCCGCCGCACTCACTCTGTCTTACGCAGATTGACGTGCGGCGTTTGTGCGTAATGACGTTCGGCGATGCCCCCATTCATCCCGGGTGGCCAAACAACTCGGGGGCGATGGGGGCGGCATGAAATAGCGGACGGCCCGGAGCATCTGACCTCTCCGAGCCGCCCTTGCTGATTTCTGCAGAAATCACTCGCTCAGACTGGAAGGCGTATGCAGCACCAAATGGTGCAATGTGAGATCCCGCACAAAGGGATTCCGGCGCAGACGATCCATTGTTCCAGATCGTTAAGAGCAGTTTGGTCGTCTGCTGCCTCCGTGTAGAACCACGCCAAAGCCCCATCAAACACCTCTGAAGTGTGATGGATCTCCACATTCATCTGATACCGCCACAGCCTGCATGTCGCTTCGTTCATACCGTTCCTTTCAAAGAACAGATTTGACAGCGGTATCGAATCAGCACCGTGCTGACAGAATCCAACCGCTTCTAACATGTCGGGTGACGTTGCGCCGGAATGTCCGGCCAAGCGACAAATCGGCTCACTGAAAACGGAATGACCATGCAGCAGCGTCTCACCTCGCATCACTTCACAGACACCTGCGGCAATCCTGCAGGCGGGCAGACATTCGCCCCTGGACTCTGCATTGCTTGGCAGAATGGACCGCTTGGACGTGGGGAAGATCGTCTTGAGCCCAATGGCTGCTTTGTGGAGACAGTCATCAAAGCCGCAGTGGATCGTCTGGAGTACTACCAAGGCACACAATTCGCGAGCACCTACAACGCTCAAGCATTGGAGAACTTGAACGCCGCGCTGGCAGCACTCCACGCCCGAACCGCTGACCGGGAAAGTCGGCAAGTGGAAGGCACGCACGGGAAATGAGTGAAACACCAGTCGCCAAACTGCTCTGTCCGACACGACTGGCCTTCCTTTGCCCAGCCTGTGGGAATCGGCATCAGGTCGTTGTGTATGAGACGTTCGGATGGGCATGTAACGATCGTCTGGACACCCCTACCCTCACACCCTCAGTTTTGGTCAAAGGCACAAGGCCAATCACAGATGCCGAGGTGGATCGACTGTTTGCTGGCGAGGAAGTGCCGCGTGTAGAGACGATTTGCCACAGCTATGTGACTGAGGGAAAGATTCGATTCCTTGAGGACTGCACTCACCACCTTGCTGGCCAGATGGTCGATCTTCCATCGTGGAGTGATGGCCATGAGTGATTCCGACCAAATCCGCCTTGGCCAAGCCATACGCAGCCTGCGAAGAGATCCAATCGTAAGGCTCAATATCGTCGAAGTCGCTGACGCTCTGGGCATCAAGGCGACAGAGCTCAGCGATATCGAAAGAGGTGTGGCACCTGTCCCAGACTGGTGTTTGATCGAAAAGATCATGCTGCACACGTTTCAAATGGCGAGAAGCGACGAGCTTTATGAGCTGTGGGTGAAGGCCAGCACGGGAAATGAGTGACTGTTCACTCTTCGAAGTTCATCGAATTAGAGATGGGCGACTGTGTGCAATCTTTTTGGTCGAAGTGTCCATAGCAGTTTTCATGGAGACTGCCAGAGATAACGGTTATGAGTTGAAAGAATCTAGGGTTTACTGCGAAACATGGAAAAGTGTCCTTAGTCGATCCAAAACATCCTCAACACGTGTCAAGAGGTGTGAGCCCGGCGATGAGGGATCAATCAATGTTGTCGGATGTGATTTCCTGAAATGGAAACGATGATGAGCGACACTCAAAGAATTGAAGAACTGGTCAACCTCGAAGTGGCGATGGGATTCGATGGCACGGACCCGAGGAAACGTAGATTTCCTCTGCAGCCAACCCAAGGATCAATGATGTGTCTGGGCTGGAAGACAATCTACAACATGGAAACTGGCGATTGTCAGCGGGTACCCTGCCATTGCTCTCAGTGTATTTCAAAGGCAGATGCCAACTGCCACCCTGCGACCAGCGGTTGACCACCTCAGAGCCCCCGCCAAACTCACCCCATCATGGTGAACCTCGAATCAGCCAAAGACGTGAAGGACATTGAGCGACTGCTCAAATCAGGTGTGTGGGAAATGCCCGCTGGCCTGGAGTCTGCGCTCCCCCACGCGTTGTCTCAAGTCGTGTTTCTTCAGAATGGTGAGAAGCAATTCATATACTCCACGCGGGCCCGCACGACTGCCGCTCGCATCCTGGTGCAGATGATGGGGCAGAACGTGTCCTGCAATCCTGCCCCTCAAGAGGTCAATCTGAACGTGACTCCTCAGCTCAATGATGCACTCGACAAGCTCAAGGCTCTTCCGCGCGAAGAGCTGGAGAAGCTCGCAGCGGCTCATGATGTGCTGACTGGCATGATGACACCCACCAGCTGATCGGAGCGGCCCGCATGGACGCTCAATCGCTCACAACACATGGGCTGGCTGCCAAGATTCTGCTCTCGATCGAGGACGCCCGGGCAGGCAATCCCTACCCGCTCATGGAGATCCTCTGGGGCAAGATCTTCCGCGCTGATGATGTGGTCGCCGATCCCACCATCCTGCAGCGACATCATGGCCGGTACCTGGTGCTGGATAACTTCCAGCTCGACGCCATCAGTGCAGTGTTCGATCCATCGATTCGAGAAGTCTACATCAAGGGCAACACGGGCTGTGGCAAAGGGGCATGCATTGGGCTGACAGCCTGCCTCTATTATGCGATCTGGCCCGATGCTCAGGTCGTGCTGACTCGCGACTCGCACAAGTCCGCGGTGAACATCGTTTTTGGCGAAATCGCCCAATGGTGGCGGCGGATGTCATTCACGCCCAAAGGCTGTGTGCTGCAGTCGTCGAGCATTATTGATCAGGCGAACCGGGAGCGGCACTTCATCCGCGTGGCGACACCCGAAACTGATGAAGGCTTTTCGGGGATGCACGGGCAGCATGTGCTGTTCATCTTCGACGAAGCGACGGCCCCGGTGCTGAATGCACGTTTCGCGCTGGCTGATACCCAGTGCAGCAAATTTCTCGCAGTGGCCAACCCCCGCACCACATCGGGCAAGTTTCGCGAGGCGTTTCAGGGCACGGAGGATCCAGACGTCTCACAGGTCATCCCCTGCCGCATGGGACGCCGCAAGCTGATCACTGTGGACGGTGCCGACTGCCTCAATGTGCGAGCCAAGAGGTTGAAACACCCGGTCGCACCTCCAGGAGGCATCACGATTGGCGAAAGGCGTTACGCCGGCGGCGATGTGATCGAGGACGCCGATTTCGCCAACGCTCGCTCGATTATTCCCGGGCAGACCTGCTTTGACGAATACCTGGGCCTCTGTGCTCACCCTGATCCCGGCTGGGTGCGATGTTTTGCCCACGGCCGGTTCATGGATGAAGATCCAGAACGACAGCTCATGTTCTCGAAGTGGCTGCGTCCGTGCCAGGATCTCTGGAAGCGGTGGAACACCACGTGGACTCGCACGGAGCGGCGGCACAATCAGGCTTCGCTGCGAAAGCGTCTGGATCGTGTGCTGCCAGTGACCTGTTTCGGGTTTGACGTGGCCGGTTCAGAAAATGGAGACGCGGCAGTCCTCACGGCGGGTGGCGAAAAGGGCATCAGGCGGCAGCACCACATTCACGAGAGCAAGGCGCCAGCGATGGTGCAGGCGGTGATTGCCCTCGTGGAACGTGAGTATGGCCTCAAGCTGACCAGCGGCGAGTATCCCATCTGCGTCGACATGGATGGACTCGGCTGGGGTGTGGGTGGTCTGCTGCAGGAGCGTGGCTGCCGGGTCATCGAGTTTCGCGGGAACGGCAGTTCAGACGTCGATCCGAAGAAGTACGCCAACAAGCGGGCTGAAGCCTACGGCGAGTTCGCCGAACGGGTTAAACCTGATGGGAAGTGGGAGGGCATCCCATTCTACCTGCCCGATTGTGACCTGCTCAGGCAGGAACTGGTGGCACCGAAGAAGATCTACAAGGGGGCAGACGGTCTGCAATTCCGCATCACGCCCAAGCGGCCCGTGCCTGGGTCAGAGAAGGAAACTGAGACCATTCAGGGAATCATTGGCCGCTCGCCAGATCGTGGAGACTCGGCAGTCTATTGGCACAGAGCTCTCATGCATGTGGGCAAGAGCTTGGATCAGTGGCTCGACAAGGGGTTCTTCTGACCAACTTATCGAAATTGTTGAGAACACCAGCTACCATCAACCTGTTAGTGGAAGTTGTGGAGACCATGTAGGAGTGCAATCAATCGTGTTGGATAAGACATTCTTGTCTCTTTTTGCCCCCGAAAGGCAACCGAGTTTTTATGAGACAACTCTTTCATTTATCGAGGCATTTCAACCAGCGCTGATTGCCGTCTTCGTGTGTATCCTGACCTATTATCTCACCAAAGCTGCGGACGTTCGAGAGTCCAGGAGACTCAAACTCGAAGACATTTGGCTTCTGACCTCGTCTCTCAGAAGGCATGGCAACGAGTTAGAGCTGAAGATCTACGATATTCTTTTGGCAGCAGAATTCGGTCATTTTGCATTGGATTCAAAGGGTTCAGAGCTGATTCAAGAGCTCACTGAGATGCACCGTTCCGAGCAGTTCATCAAGTGGACGGAGGAAGCTGAGCGACTGATTGCACTGACGACTCTTTATTGCCGACAAGCGAAGCCACACGCGATGTACCTACGTCATTGGGCAGAAATTAGATATTGTGAGGGCCATCAAATTCTTATGGCGTTATCTGCTGAGCCAGCGGCCGATATAGCGTCTTTGAATAAGAAGTTTTGCCAAAACAATGATCTTTCAACATATACCAACAGGCTCAAAAAAAGAGTGGAAGACGCTGCGACCGATTTGAATGACATTTTTGCGGGTCCAAAACGGTTCTGGGGTAGTTTTTCAACATGGATTCGCAGAAGTTCCAGACCGCTTTAGGAATAAGGCAATGTTCATCGCCCCCACAACCGCCGAGCTCATTGCCGACAACCAGCTCCTCCCCGAGAACCTGCGGGAAAATGCGGTGGTGCTGACGTTCGGCGAGCCGATTCCCGCGCGGCTGGCTGGGGACTTTCTCCGCATTCAGCTCACCGCGGGGATGCTGGCCGGTGGTGAAGATCAGTTCTTCCGGGCCGACATCATCCAGCCCCATCGCACAGGCCCGAAGTCCTGCCCGAACTGTCGCCGATTGATGAGGCAGGAATCAGCCAGCACCTGGCGATGCATGAATTCAGCCTGTCGCCTGGTATCCGGTCAACCCACCCGCGAAATCGCTTTCGGTGGCGGTCCAGTCCGTGGCGTGGTGCGGCTCATGATTGCGTCTGATTTCGTCGTGCAGACCGAACAGGGCGAGAAGCTCAAGCGGGTCGTGCTGCTCCTCGATCGACGTTATCGGCCCGAGGTGCTGGCGGCGATCAAACGCACGGCTCACCAGATCTGCGACGAACGGGGCTGGAAGCTCGTCTGACTTGGCAACTCGACTAACCGCCCTACCCTGACCGCACCATCAACCACAGGTCAGGGAGGCGGCATGGAGTTTCAGGTACCAGCAGAAGTGGCGGCACATATCGCCAAATTGCAGCAGGAAAACGATCTGCTGCGGGAAAAGGTGGAGCATCGCGATGAGATCATCGCTGCTCTGCGTGATGCCCTGCAGGCATTGCAGACCGATTACCAGATGCGTGGTGCTCTCAATGCGGCTGATCTGGCCACCCTTGCCAAGCAGGGAGGCAATGCACGATGAGCCTCGCACCCCGTTTTCTCGACACGTTCCAAGCGGCTGCCCTTCGTCCTGATCAGCCCAGAGCGACTGGCAACCCTTTAACCTGGTCAGCTCAGACGTTCAATTATTCGAACAATCAGACCGCTCTGGCACGCGAGCAGGTGAAGCATTTCACCTACTGGAATTACGTCGCCATCAAGCGCATCTGCGACAAAGCCAGCGAGCCTTTCCCACACTTCGGCTTTCGTAAGACTCTGGCCAAGGGGATCGACCGGAACCTCTCGCAGCGACAGCACGCGTGGATCCGTCAGAGCTATGGAGCAGCCTATCTGCAATCCCAGCGTGATGATCTACAGCCGATTCCTGACACTCACCCGCTCGTGACACTGCTCGAGAACGTGAACGGCTTCGACACCTATGGCCAGTTCATTTACGAGACAGTGCTGTTCTACCTGCTCACAGGCAAATTCTACTGGTGGGTCGTGCCCAATGGTTTTGGACTGCCCACCGAGCTGCACGTCATCCCCACACAATGGGTGGAGCCGAACTACAACCATACAACGGGTGTGCTGAATTACTGGGAAGTGTGGGTACCTGGCAAAGCTCGTCCAGAACTCATTCCGCCCGAGGACATGATCTGCTATCGCTCTGAGTCGCCACTCTCGAAGCTGGAGGGCTGGGCAGCCACTCAGGCCGGGGCGAACTGGATCGATTCGTCCGAAAACATCGAGGCCTGCCGGGCCAATCTGTTCAAGGCGGGGATCAATCCCGATGTGATTATCACCCTTGAGGGGGATCAATATCAGAATCCCGGTGATGATGCGATAGACAGGATCAAGGAGAAGTTTTTTGCAAGATCGCGAGGCGTCAGGCGGTGGTCTGAGCCATTGATTATGCCCAAAGGCGTGAAGGTAGATCGCTGGTCAAACAAGCCAATTGATATGCAATTTCCTGAATCATCCGCTCAGGCCCGCGACAACAATCTGGCTCTGCTGGGCGTGCCCAAGATCACCGCCGGCATCTCTGAGGATTACAACCACGCGACGGCGGACGCGGCCTCATGGGTCTTTGCTGACATCACCATGAACCCGCTGTTTCGCCGGTTGGCTGGCGTGTTTACCGAGCACCTGGCAAGTCGATACGACCGACGCATCCGCTGCTGGTACGACGACTGCCGCCCGATGAATGCCGAACAGCGGCGGCAGGAGATCGAGCTGCTGAACAAGTCTGGTGCGATTCTGCTCAACGAGATCCGCACTGAATTCGGGCTCGAGCCGATCAACAAGCCAGAGTTCAACACGGCTTACATGCCTATGGGTATGCGGCCCATCGAACAGGCATTCGAGACACCCGAGCCGCCCGAGCTGCCTCAAAATGAGCCAGACGATGATGATGAGGATCCGCCCAAGAAACCTGATAAGGCCGACGATTCCAACGATGACGATGAGTGAGGCTCGCCATGGCTTTGCTTATTCCATCGAAAAAGCTCGTCCTGCCCTGGGGAACTGTGGGTGATGCTTACGGCACAGTCCCCCAGCGGGGCCCTGAGATCATTGTCCGGCAGAAAAATCGATCGGCTCGCCGCCGGAATCTGATCAGTACCTGGCGTGGTCTGCATGCGCAGCTGGAGACCGACACCCAGCGGCAACTCACTCGATTCTTCCGCACGATCACCCGCAAGGTCTTGGAGCGGCTCGATAAGGCGGGCCGCGTGGCCATTGTCGATGAGCTATTCCAGCCAGCGGAATTCGGTGAAGCGTTCAACCGTGTGATGATTCCCCAGTGGGCCCAGCTCACCATGCAGGGAGCACGCTTCGAGTCGGCGTGGATCGGTGACACGAAACGGCAGCGGCTGCATGAAGCACTGCTGGGACTGGTCTACCAGTTCAACGAGGCAGAACTGCCCCCGTCCTT
>VFQR01001706.1_pt1 | contig 15752 bp, 11 predicted proteins | sample 3512321 | NCBI WGS metagenome assembly VFQR01 (sample SAMN10412374, study PRJNA504923) | tailings metagenome | isolation source: Relicate 3 Philex TSF1 revegetated site | place: Philippines: Tuba, Benguet | collected 2017-08-29
GGTGTCGTCGGGCTCGATCGGCACCTCGACGCAGGCGTGCACGGGCCCCGTGTCGAGGCCTTCCTCGAGCTGCATGAGGCACACCCCGGTGGTGGCGTCGCCGGCGAGCAGCGCCCGCTCGACCGGCGCCGCACCACGCCAGCGCGGCAGCAGCGAGAAGTGGAGGTTGACCATCGGCACCACGTCGAGGACGTGCGGTCGGACGAGGCGGCCGTACGCGACCACCACACCGAGGTCCACGCCGTCGAGCTCGAGCAGGTCGTCCACGCGGTGGAGGACCGGCAGGCCGAGGGCGACGGCGGCCTCCTTCACGGGGCTGGGGGCGACGCCGCTCCCCCGTCCACGGCGGGTGTCGGCGCGCGTGACCACGGCCGCCACGTCGAAGCCCTCGGCCACGAGCGCCCGCAGCGGCGGCACGGCCACGTCGGGGGTGCCGAGGTAGACCAGCCGGCGCGGCCGCGTCGGCCTCTCGGTCACTGCAGCCGGAGCCGTCTCCGCGGGGGCGCGGGCGCTGCGGCCGCCTCGCTGAGGCGCCGGTACTCGGTCAGCGCCTCCTTGCGCTGCTCGGGCGTCATCCGGTCGAACATGAGCACGCCGTTCAGGTGGTCGAGCTCGTGCTGGAACAACCGGCCCTCCAGCTCGTCGGCCTCGATCTCCACCACGTTGCCGTCGAGGTCGACGCCGCGCATCAGCACGTGGTTGGGGCGGAGCATCTCCACGTAGAGGCCCGGGATGCTGAGGCAGCCCTCGTCGTACACCCACTCACCGCTGCTCTCGACGATCTCGGGGTTGATCACGACCATCGGCTGGTCGTCCATGTCCCACACGAAGATCTGCTTCTGCACGCCGATCTGCGGGGCGGCCAGGCCGATGCCGGAGTCGCTGGTGTAGAGGGTGTCGAACATCTCGTCGACGAGCCGCGCGATCTTCCCGTCGATGTCGGTGACGGGGGCCGCCTTGGTCTTCAGCACCGGGTCACCGAAGGTGCGGATCGTGGACGCCATGGCTGCAAGGCTACCGACCGTGCCCCACTACTTCGACGAGGACCCCGCCGCGCCGTCGGCGCCGGTGGACGTCCTCTGGGCGCTCCCCGACGGGCCGCTGCGGGTGCGGACCGACCGCGGCGTGTTCGGCCACGGGCGACCCGACCCCGGCACGAAGTTGCTGCTGCTGTCCGTGCCTGCACCGCCGCAGGAGGGCGACCTGCTCGACCTCGGCTGCGGTGCAGGGGTGATCGCGCTGGCGATGGCCCGGCGCGCCCCGGGGGCCACCGTGTGGGCCGTCGACGTCAACCGCAGGGCTCGGGAGCTGTGCGCCGCCAACGCGCGGGCGAACGGCATCGGCAACGTGGTGGTGGCGGCGCCCGAGGAGCTGCCGCACGACGTGGCGCTGCGGGCCATCTGGAGCAACCCGCCGATCCGCATCGGCAAGCCGGCGCTGCACGAGCTGCTGCGGCACTGGCTCGGGCGGCTGGCGGACGGGGCGGAGGCGCACCTCGTGGTCCACCGCCACCTGGGTGCCGACTCCCTGGCACGCTGGCTCGCGGCCGAACGGCACACCGTGGCGCGCGTCGCGCTCGGAGCGGGCTACCGCGTGCTGCGCGTCGGCCCGCCCTCCGCCGGACCCGCCGCAGCTGTCTGAGCGGGGCCGCCGACACGCGGCTGCCACGCCGCCGCGTGCACGGAGTCGGGCGATGTGACAGAGATGTGGTTGGGATGGCTTGGTGCGGGCGATGTCGGGAACCAGGCGAAGGGTGAGCGGCGAGAGCGTCGGCGGCGATGCGCAGGTGGTCGAGGGTCGCTTGGCGGACGCCTCGGCGGCACAGTGACGGCTGCGGGGTGAACGCCGGCGCGGGCTGCTCGCCGAGCCGATGCCGCACTGCCGGTGATGGTGGCGGTTGTCGTGAGCCGAGGTCGACCGAGGCTGATGTGAGCGAGGCTCATGAGGCGGGTGGCACCCTCGGGCTCTGAACGAAGCGGCGGAGGACATCGCGTCGCTGAGACGTCGAGGGCGGTGTGGGAGGGGTGACGCCGAGGGTCGCCGGCGGAGGCCGGGTCGCGGGCGATCCGACCTGTTGCGGTCAGCGTGATGTCACACCCACCTGTCATCGTGCACCCATGGGAACACGCTCATCACCACCCGGCACGGGCGACGTCGCAGATCCGGATCTGCTCGCCGTGCTGGAGGACGAGCTCGCGGTCGCGCAGACGGCCGCCGATGTGGAACAGCTGGTGCGTCGGCTCGACGCGCTGCGGGTGCGCACGGAGGCTGCGCTGGCCATCGCCCTCGCCAGGGCGGAGGAGCTCGGCGTGCACCGCCTCGACGGGCACAGCTCCATCGCCGGGTGGGCGCGCGCGGAGCTGAACTGGTCGACCGCCGAGTCGTGGCGGCTGGCCCGCACCGGGCGCATGCTCCGGCGGATGCCGCTGGTCGCGCAGGCGGCGCACGACGGACGGGTGCGCACGCCGCAGCTGACGGTCCTCGGCGTCGCCCACGCGAACACGCGTGCGTGCGAACGGATGCCCGAGTTCGACGAGCTGCTCGCCACGCACGGCGCGCACCTGCGCTACCCCGACTTCGCCCGCCTGGTCGGGAGGTGGGTGGCCCTCGCCGATCCCGACGGCGCTGCCCGGCGCCACGACCGCGTCGACGAGGACCGCCATGCCGCCGTGCGGACGGTCGGCGAGGCGACGAGCCTCGTCGCCGCCGGCACGGCGCTGGCCGGGGCCGAGCTGCGGGAGATCCTGCTCCGGTTCGTGGAGGTCGAGCTGGCCACCGACTGGGCCGAGGCCCGCGCCCGCCTCGGCGACGAGGCGTGCACGTCCACGCTCGCCCGCACCGACCGGCAACGACGCTTCGACGCGCTGGTGGCCATCTTCCGGGCGGCGGCGGGCTCCGGGGCGATCCCGGTGACCGATCCGCTGGTGAACATCCTCCTCGACGCCCGCACCGCCGCCGACACGCTCGTGCGGGCCACGGGCGGCGAGGTGCCCGTGCCGTCCCCCGACGAGGTCCTCGCCCGGCGCTGCGAGACCGTCGACGGCGTCCAGGTCGATCCGCGCGACGCCCTGGCGGCGATGCTCCTCGGCCAGCTCCGGCGGGTGGTGCTCGACGCCGAGAGCGTGGTCATCGATCTCGGCCGGCGCGGCAGGCTGTTCCGTGGCGGCGCCCGCGACGCCGTGCTGCTCCCCACCGACCGCTGTGCCTGGCCGGGTTGCATCGTGCCGGGACCGCACAGCGAGATCGACCACCTCCTCGAATGGGAGCGTGGTGGGCGGACCCGCCCGTGCAACGGCGTTCCCAAGTGCGGGCGCCACCACCGCTTCGGCCACCGCCACCGGTACACCACGCGACGGGAGGCCGACGGCACGTGGCGGACGTTCCGGCCCGACGGCACGGAGGTGGGCCGGCTCCCGCGGACGACCTGATCGAGCGAACCTGACCAGCGGCGTCCGGTCCGAGGGATCCGATCGCACGTCGCCGCCCTGCACAAGGGCTCTTCAGATCAGTTGTCAGGTGTGCCTACTATGGCGCGATGCTGCTGCCGCTGCTGACCGACGAGCTCGTCGTGCCGGGGCCGCGCCTCGACGCGGCCGCGGCGGGGTGGGCCGAGCGGTTGGGGGTGGCCGGGCGCGACCGCCCGCGCACCGTCGTCGCCCTCACCGGTGCCAGCTCCCCGACGTGGATCGCCGCGTACGTCGGCGCCCGCCGCGCCGGGCACGTCGTCCTCCCTCTGGCCGCCGCCCACGCGGCGGACGTGGCCGCGCACGTCGACGCCGGCCTCGTCGTCGACGCGGGCGCGCCCGGCGCCGGGCACGCCGCGGTGGAGGAGCGGCACCGGCGGACCGTGCCGCTCCACGACGACCTCGCCCTGCTGCTCACCACCTCGGGCTCGACCGGCTCCCCGAAGCTGGTCCGGCTCTCGTACGCCAACGTCGCCGCCAACGCCGCGGCCATCGCCACCTACCTGCGGCTCTCCCCCACCGACGTGGGCATCACCTCGCTGCCGTTGCACTACTGCTACGGGCTGTCCGTGCTCGAGTCGCACCTGCACGCCGGCGCCCCCGTGGTGGCCGGCACCGCGTCGGTGGTCGACCCGTGCTTCTGGGCGGCGGTGCGCCGCCACGGCGTCACCAACATCGCCGGGGTGCCGCACACCTTCGAGCTGATGGAGCGCTCCGACAGCGCCGACCTCGGCGCGCCGTCGTTGCGCTTCCTCACCCAGGCCGGCGGCCGGATGGACCCCGAGCGCGTGCGCCGCTGGGCCCGGCTCGGCGCGCAGCACGGGTGGCAGCTGTTCGTCATGTACGGACAGACCGAGGCCACCTCGCGGATCGCCTACCTGCCCCCGGAGCTCGTTCACGAGCACCCGGGCTCGATCGGCCGCGCGGTGCCGGGCGGGGCGCTGGAGCTGCGCCCGCACCCGGCCGCTCCGCCCGCCGCGGACGGCGCCGCCGTGGGGGAGCTCGTGTACCGGGGCCCGAACGTGATGATGGGCTACGCCGAGGTGCCGGACGACCTCGCCCGCGGCCCGGAGCTGGCCGAGCTGCGCACCGGCGACCTCGCCCGGCACGACCCTGCCAGCGGGCTCTACGCCATCGTCGGCAGGGCCAGCCGCTTCGTGAAGCCGTTCGGCGTGCGCCTCGACCTCGACCACCTCGAGTGGGCGCTCGGCGCCACCGGTGCCCGAGTGGTGTGCACGGGCACCGATCGGCGGGTGGTGATCGCCGTCGAGGAGGGCGACCCGGCCGCGATCCGCGACCTGGCCCGCACCACGACCGGTCTCCCGGACGCGGCGCTCGGGGTGCACGCCGTCGACCAGGTGCCCCGCCTCCCGAACGGCAAGCCCGACCACGCCGCCGTCCTGGCCGTCGACGCGGCGACGAGCGCCCTCGTGACGCAGGAGACGCCGGGCGGCGTGGCCGGGGTGCTGGCCGCCGTGCTCGGCGTCGCGGCGGTGTCGCCGGACGACACCTTCGTCGGCCTCGGCGGCGACTCGCTCTCCTACATCGAGGCCGCGCTCCGCCTCGAGGAGGTCGTCGGCGAGCTGCCGGAGGGGTGGCACCTGCGCACGGTGGCCGAGCTGGAGGCGTCGCGGACGAGTGGGCGCCGTGCGCACCTGCGCCGCGTCGACACCACCGTGCTGCTGCGCGCGCTCGGCATCTGCGCGGTGGTGGCCACCCACATGCGCCTCGTCCGCTTCCCGGGCGGGGCCCACCTGCTCCTCGCCGTCGTCGGCTACAACGTGACCAGGTTCCTGCTCCCCGTGGACGGCGGCCGGGCCCGCCTGCTCGCGGCGCTGCGGACGGCGGCGAGGGTGGGGCTGCCGGCCAGCGCGTGGATCGGCGCCAACATGGCCGTCGCCGGCGGCTACAGCCTCGGGACGCTGCTGCTGGTGAACAACTACACCGGCTCCTCGTGGCGGCGCGACGGCCGGTGGCAGTACTGGTTCTTCGAGGTGTTCGTGCAGCTGGTGGTCGTCACCGGCGTGCTCCTCGCCGTACCGGCGGTGCGCCGCCTGGAACGGCGCGCGCCGTGGTGGTTCGCGGTGGCGCTCCTCGCGCCCCTGCTCGTGCTGCGCTTCGGCTGGGTGCAGTGGGGCGACCCCTACAACCACCTGTTCAGGACGCACACGGTGGCGTGGTTCTTCGTGCTCGGCTGGGCGATCGGCGTCGCCGGGCGGCGCTGGCAGCGGGTGGTGCTCGCAGCGGTGGCGCTCACCGTCGTGCCGGGGTTCTTCGATCGTCCCCAGCGCGAGTGGTTCGTCATCAGCGGGTTGCTGGTGCTGCTGTGGCTGCCACGGGTGCCGCTCCCACGCGCCGCCGTCCCCGTCGTCACCACGCTCGCGGCGGCGAGCATGTGGATCTTCCTCGTGCACTGGCAGGTCTGGCCCCCGCTCGACCGGGCCCTGCCCCGGGAACTGGCCTACCTCCTCACCCTCGCCGTGGGCATCGCCGTCCACGCCGCCTGGGTCGGCGCCTCGCGGTGGGTGCGACGCTCAGCGCCTCGGGTCGACCTCCACGCGCACGCGCGCGCCGCGCGGTCTCGGCGCCGTGGCCAGGTGGGGGCCCAGCTCGTCCCACGACCCGGCGCGCACCAGGAGCCCGTCGGCGTCGTCGGCGGTCGCTAGCGCGCCCGGCGGTGCGGCCGCCACCGCCGCCGCCACCACCTCGGCGGCGCCGGGCCCGCTCACGCGAGCCAGCGCACCGAACGGGGGCAGCGCGAGGTCGCGCCGCCGAGCCGCCTCCGCGCGCGCCAGCCGGCCCGGGTCGGCCAGCAGCGCCGCCTGCACCGCGGGGTGCTCGGGCACCGACGTGTGCACCAGCAGCCGTCCTCCCCGGCTGCGGGGACCGAGCAGCCGTGCGGCGCGCACCAGCAGCGCGAACGCCTGCTCGCCCGCTCGGTACCGCGGCGCGAAGAGCTCGGCGTCGAGGTCGAGGAAGGCCACCACGTCGGCCTCGCGCACGCGGTGCAGCACCGCTTCCGTGCCCACGAACACGGTGCCGGTCGTGGCGTCGGGAGACGCCTCCGCCTCGCTCGCGCCGGTGACGAGCTGCACGGGCCTGCCCGCTGCAGCGGCCAGCTCCTCACGCAGGCGGGCCACGCCCGGGCGGACGTTGGCCAGTGCGCTCGAGCCGCACGACTGGCAGACGGGAGGGCGCACGGTGGAGCACCTCCCGCAACGCAGCGCGCCGTCGGCGACCTGCGCCACCGCGGCCTCGCAGCGCTCGCACACGAGCACCGAGCGACACGACCGGCAGGCCAGCAGCCGGGAGCGGCCCGGCACGTTGTGCACGCACACCACCGTGCGGGAGTGGTCGCGCAGCGCGGCCACGAGCTGTGAGGTGACGAGCGAACGACGTCCGCCCGGCACCTGCCCCTCGTCGGCGCGGCGGTCCACCACGTCCACCAGCGGCCAGCCGTCGCGCTCGACCGAGCGGGGTGGGCGCATCCACCTGCGCCCGGACCAGGCCAGCGCCGTCACCGTCGGACAGGGAGCGGCCAGCACGCAGGGCACCCCGGCGCGGCGGGCGCGCTCGACGGCGACGTCGCGGGCGTGCCACGTCGGGGCACGCTCCTCCTGCAGGGCCTCGTCGTGCTCGTCGAGGACCACCACGGCGGCGAGGCCCGGCACCGGAGCGAAGACGGCGCTCCGCCCGCCCACCACCACGTCGGTGCCGGCGGCGGCCGCCGCCCAGTCGTCGGGCAGGACGGCCACGGACAGCTGCGGCGCGGTGTGCCGGAGGCGGCCCACGAGCACGTGCCGCTCGACGTCGCCGGCGAGCACCACGATGGTCGGGCCCAGCTCGGCCGCGGCGAGGACCGTGCCGACGTGGTCGTCGCCCGGGCTCTCGCGCACGACCCCGCCGCCGTCGCCGAGCAGGGTGCGGACGCCGGCGCTCGCGCCCGGGAGCGCACCCGGGGGGTGCCGGCGCGGCGTGCCGAGGCGGGGAACCCGGCGGTGCGGGGACGCGGCGACGAGGAGCGGGCGGAGCCGGTCGCTCCCCCATCGCAGCGCGGCCCAGCGGGCCAGGTCGACCATGTCGGGCGGCGGGCCGTGGCCCACCCACGCGCGGATCGGGCGGAGGCGATCGACCGGGAGCTCTTCTGGCGCGGGGCCCGTGCCGAGCACCCACCCGGCCACACGCCGGCCGGAGAGGTCGACCCGGACGACGGAGCCGGGGAGCACCTGCTCGCGCGGCAGGTCGCCGACCAGGTAGTCGAACGCCTTGTCGAGCCCGTGCACGTCGGGCAGCACCGTCGCCGTCAGCGGCCGGACGGGCGCCGCCGACGGCGCGGCCTCAAAGCCCGACGGCTGCCGTGAACGCGCCGAGATGGGTGAGGTGCTCCCACGTGAAGTCGGGCAGGTGCCGCCCGAAGTGCCCGTAGGCGGCGGTCTGGCGGTAGATCGGCCGCTTGAGGTCGAGGTCGCGGACGATCGCCGCGGGGCGCAGGTCGAACACTTCGCGCACCGCCTGTGCGATCTTCTCCGGTTCGACGGTGGAGGTGCCGAAGGTCTCGACGAGGATGCTCACCGGCTGGGCCATGCCGATCGCGTACGCCACCTGCACCTCGCAGCGCGAGGCCGCGCCGGAGGCCACCACGTGCTTGGCCACCCATCGCGCCGCGTACGCGGCGGAGCGGTCGACCTTGCTGGGGTCCTTGCCGCTGAAGGCGCCGCCGCCGTGGCGGCCCATCCCGCCGTAGGTGTCGACGATGATCTTCCGGCCGGTGAGCCCGGTGTCGCCGTGGGGGCCGCCGATCACGAACTTGCCGGTGGGGTTGATGTAGACGTCGTAGTCGTCGTCGGCGAACTCCGCCGGGATGACCGGGCGGATGACCTGCTCGATCAGGTCCGGGCGGATCACCGAGTCGCGGTCGATGCCGTCCGCGTGCTGGGTGCTGATCAGCACGTGCGACAGCCGCACCGGCCTGCCGCCCTCGTACTCGAAGGTCACCTGGGTCTTGCCGTCCGGTCGCAGGTAGGGCACCTCGCCGGCCTTGCGCACCTCGGTGAGGCGCTCGGCGAGCCGGTGCGCCACCCACACCGGCGCCGGCATCAGGTCGGCCGTCTCGTCGCAGGCGTAGCCGAACATCATCCCCTGGTCGCCGGCGCCCTGGCTGTTGAGGTAGTCCTCGCCCGCCTTGCCGCCGCGCAGCTCCTCGCTCGCGTCGACACCCTGCGCGATGTCGGGGCTCTGCTCGTCGATGCTGACGATGACGCCGCAGGTGTTGCCGTCGAAGCCGTAGAGGGCGTTGTCGTAGCCGATGGCGTTGATGGTCTCGCGGGCCAGCTTCGGGATGTCGACGTAGGCGTCGGTGGTGATCTCGCCGGCGACCACGCACAGCCCGGTGGTGAGCAGCGTCTCGCAGGCCACCCGGCCGTTCGGGTCCTCCCGGAGGATCGCGTCGAGCACCGCGTCGCTGACCTGGTCGGCCATCTTGTCGGGATGGCCCTCGGTGACGCTCTCGGACGTGAAGGTGAACGTGCTCACGCTGTGTGGCTCTCCTGCTGGTGTGTGACGGCCCCGCCGTCGGTGCTCGACGTGCGCTCGCGGGCGCGGCACACGTTATCGATGACAGCGCGCGCGATGGAGCGCTTGTCGGCGAGCGCCACGCGCTCGACCGAGCCGTCGGCGGCGACGATGGTGACGGCGTTGGTGTCGTGCTGGAACCCCACGCCGGGGGCGCCGACGTCGTTGGCGACGACGAGGTCGAGGTGCTTGCGGCGCAGCTTGCCGGAGGCCAGCTCGACCAGCTCGGCCTCGCGGCCGTCACCGCCGGCGGGCGTCTCGGCGGCGAAGCCGACGAGCGTCTGACCCGGGCGCTTGGCCGCGCCGAGCGCAGCGAGGATGTCGACCGTCGGCTCGAGCACGATCTCCGGCACGCCGGCGTCCTTCTTCACCTTCACCGCCGAGGCCCGCACCGGGCGGAAGTCGGCGACGGCCGCGGCCATGACGATCACGTCGGCCCGGGCCGCCAGCTCCACCATCGCGTCGTGCATCTCCGCGGCGGTCTCCACGCGCACCACCGCGGCTCCGGCGGGCGTCGGCAACTCCACCGTGGTGACGAGCGTGACGCAGGCCCCACGCGCCGCGGCTTCGGCGGCGATGGCGTGGCCCTGCTTGCCGCTGCTGCGGTTGGCGATCACGCGCACCGCGTCGATGGGCTCGCGCGTGCCGCCGGCGCTGACCACCACGTGCAGCCCCGCGAGCGGGCCGGAGCCACCCGCGCCGAGCACCGCGGCGACGGCCTCCACGATCCGCTCGGGCGGGGCCAGCCGGCCGCGCCCGGTGTCGCCCCCGGCGAGGCGGCCCTCCTCGGGCTCGACGACGTGCACGCCCCGTTCCCGGAGCACGGCGACGTTGTGCTGCACGGCGGGGTGCTCCCACATCTCGGTGTGCATCGCCGGGCAGACGACCACCGGCGCGCGGGTGGCGAGGAGCGTGTTGGTGAGCAGGTCGGTGGACAGCCCGGCGGCGTAGGCGCCGAGCAGGCGGGCCGTGGCCGGTGCGACGAGCACCAGGTCGGCCTGCTGGCCGAGGCGGGTGTGCGGGATCGGGTCGGCGTCGTCCCACAGGCTGGTGCGCACGGGCTCGCTGGCCAGCGCGGAGAGCGTGGTGCGGCCGATGAACCGCTCGGCACCGGCGGTCATAACCGTCACCACGTGGGCGCCGGCGTCGACCAGGCGTCGGCACACGTCGACGGCCTTGTAGGCTGCGATCCCGCCCGTGACGCCGAGGACGATCCTCCGGCCGGCGAGCGTCACCGGGGTCGGTCCGGATCCGTCAGGCGGGGGCGTCGGCGCCGGCGGCGCCGTCCCACTCGCCGCCGTCCACGCCACCGGCGAGCTCGTCGTCGGCGGGATCCTCCACCGGCTCGGCGCGCAGGATCTTGTGCGCGGCGATCTCCTCGAAGGCGATGCTGAGCGGCTTGCGGGCCACGGAGCTCACCTGGGGCGGGACCATGTGCCCCAGACCGTCGCCGAGCTGGCTGAAGTAGGAGTTGATGTGCCGCGCGCGCCGGGCGGCGAGGGTGACGAGGCTGAACTTCGAGTCCACCTGGCCGAGGAGCGCCTCGATCGGCGGGGTCATCATCGTGTCGTGGCTGCGCTGCATGCGGCGGGCGCCCTTTCGTTCCGGAGCGGCTGGTGATCCTATCGGGCGGGGAGCCCGGAGGCGCCCTGGCGGCGGTGGTGGTGGATGATGGACAGCATCTCCTCGACGGTGTGGTCCAGCCGGTCGTTGACGACGATGTGGTCGGCGAGGGCCCTGCCGATCGGCTCCTCCTCCTCGGCCTTGCGGACCCGCTGCTCGACCTTGTGCTCCGGGTCGCCGCGGCCGCGCAGGCGACGCTCCTGCTCGGTCCGCGAGGGCGGCAGCACGAAGATCAGCACGGCGTCGGGGTGCAGCGCCTTCACCTGGCGGGCGCCGTCGACCTCGATCTCGAGCACGGTGTCGACGCCCGGCCGCGGCTCCGGCGTGGGGGTGCCGTAGTAGTTGCCGAGGAAGTCGGTCCACTCCAGGAACCCGCCCTGCTCGATGCGCTCCTCGAACGCCCTCCGGGTGGTGAAGACGTACGCGTCGTCACGCTCTCCGGCGCGCTGCTCGCGGGTGGTCCACGAACGGCTCAGCCACAGCCGGGGGTCGCGCTCCACCAGCGCCTGCACGATGGTGCCCTTGCCGACCCCACCGGGGCCGGAGACGATGAAGATGCGCGACGTCCCGGCCGGGGCCGCTGTCGCTGCGGACGGTGAGGCACCCATGGGGTGGGGCCTCAGCCGGTCACTTGCCGAGGTGCTCGAGCAGCGCTGCCTTCTGCTGCTGGCCGAGGCCCTGCACGCGGCGGTTCTCGGCGATGCCGATCTCGTCCATGATCTTGCGGGCCTTGACCTTGCCGACGCCCGGGAGGGACTCGAGCAGGGACACGACCTTCAGCTTGCCGACGGTCGTGTCGTCGGAGCTCAGCGCCTCGGACAAGCTGAGCGAGCCGATCTTCAGGCGGTTCTTCAGCTCGGCGCGGGCGGTCCTGGCCTCGGCGGCCTTCTTCAGCGCCTCGGCGCGCTGTTCGGGGGACAGTTGCGGGGGTGTTGCCATGGCGCCACCCTAGCCAAGGCGCTGGTCGGCCGTGGGGACAGGTGCGCGCATCGTGGCAGGTCACCCGTCGCGGTGAGCCTGCCCGGAGAGGTCGCGCAGCGCGGGCACGCCGGCCGCCGCGGCCCAGTCGCGCATCCCGGCGGCGATCCGCGCCGCCGCCCGCGGGTCGGCGAAGGTGGCCGTGCCCACCTGCACGGCAGCGGCGCCGACGAGCATCAGCTCCACGGCGTCCCACGCCGTGAACACGCCTCCCACCCCGACGAGGGGCAGCTCGGGCAGCTCGGCGTGCACGTCGTGGACCGCCCGGACCGCCACCGGGTGGATGCCCCGCCCCGACAGGCCGCCCCCGCCCACGGCCAGGGCCGGCCGCCTCGTGGACGGGTCGAGGGCCATGCCGAGGACGGTGTTCACCAGGGTGACCGCCTCGGCTCCCGCAGCCGCGACGGCCCGAGCCACCTCCACCACCCGGTCGGTGTTCGGGCTCAGCTTCGCCCACCGCGGCCGGCCCGCATCGGCGGTGGCCGCGATCACGGCCGCGGAGAGCTCCGGGTCGTGCGCGAAGATCGCCCGCCGGCCTTCGAGGTTGGGGCACGACAGGTTCACCTCGACCGCCACCACCGCCTCGGGGAGCTCCGCGAGCATGGCCGCCGCCCGGGCGTAGTCGTCGACGCTGCGCCCCCAGATGCTGGCCACGACCGTGGCGCCGGTGCGCAGGAGCTCGGGCAGCTCGTGGCGGCGCCAGTGCTCGATGCCGGGGCCCTGCAGGCCCACCGCGTTGAGCATGCCCACCCCCGCCGGGGCCACGCGCGGCGCCGGGTTGCCGGCCCACTCGTACGCGGCGATCGACTTCGTCACCACGGCACCCAGCGCGGCGAGATCGAGGTGGGCGCTCAGCTCGGCGCCGTACCCGGCGGTGCCCGACGCGAGCATCACCGGGCTGGACAGCTCCACCGAGCCGACGCGCACGCGGGTGTCGACGGCTGCGCGGCGGCCCACGCCGTTCAGGTCCCGGGTGCGGCGGCGTCGAGCGGCGGGCGTGCGTGCAGCTCCTGGAGCGGACGCACGCGCAGCTCCGTCCCCACCTGCTCGGCCATCCCCTCCACGGCCGCCAGCGCGGCATCGACGGTGGTGACGGCGCCCACCCGGTGCACGTTGGCCGCCTTGCGGATCTGCTCGCCGTCGGTGCGCCCACCGCGTCCCTGCGGCGTGTTGATGACGAAGCTGACCTTGCCCTCGGCGATGAGGTCGACGGCGTTGGCCACCCCGCCTCCCCCGCCGCCGAGCTTGTCGACCACCACGTCGACGGGGTGGTGGAAGCGTTCGAGGTAGGCGGCCGTGCCTCGTGTGGCGGCGATGCCGAAGCCCAGCTCGCGCAGCCGCTTGGCCACCACGAGGCCGGCCGGCTTGTCGGCGTCGGCGAGCGACAGGAACACCGTGCCCGACGCGGGGAGCACCGTGCCGGCGGCCAGCTGGGCCTTGAAGAACGCCGTGCCGAACGTGCTGTCGATGCCCATCACCTCGCCGGTGGAGCGCATCTCCGGGCCGAGCGCCGTGTCGACGTCGGGGAACCGGTTGAACGGCAGCACCGCCTCCTTCACGGCCACGTGGCCGTGCTGCGACGGCGGCACCAGCAGCCCCTCCTCGCGCAGCTGCGCGAGCGTGGCGCCGAGCATGACCCGCGTGGCCACCTTGGCGAGCGGGACGCCGGTGGCCTTCGCCACGAACGGGACCGTGCGGCTGGCGCGGGGGTTCGCCTCGATGACGTGGACGGTGGTGCCCGACACCGCGTACTGCACGTTGATGAGGCCGCGCACGTCGAGCGCGTCGGCGATGGCTCGCGTGTAGCTCTCGATCACCTCCACCACCCACGGGGGCAGCGTCTGCGGCGGCAGCGCGCAGGCCGAGTCGCCGGAGTGCACCCCGGCCTCCTCCACGTGCTCCATCACGCCGCCGATCAGGACCTCGCCCTCGCCGTCGCGGATGGCATCGACGTCGACCTCCGTCGCGTCGTCGAGGAACCGGTCGACGAGCACCGGCCGCTCGGCCGACAGCCCGCCCTCGCGGCCGAGGGAGCCGTGGCCGGCCAGCTCGGCCATCGCCCGGGCGAGGTGGTCGCGGTCGTGCACGATCTGCATGGCCCGGCCGCCGAGCACGTAGCTCGGGCGGACCAGCACCGGGAAGCCGATGCGGTCGACGATCGCCAGTGCCTCGGCGAGGTCGGTGGCCGTGCCGCCGGGGGGCTGCGGGATGTGCAGCTCGGCGCAGAGCGAGTTCCACTTCTCCCGGTCCTCGGCGAGGTCGATCGAGGCCGGCGACGTGCCGGCCACGAGCTCCACCGGGATCAGCCCTGCGAGCTTCAGCGGCGTCTGCCCGCCGAGGGAGACCACCACGCGCGGGGGCGTGCCACCGGCGGCCGCGGTCTCGGCGGCGATGACGTTGAGGACGTCCTCGCGCGTGAGCGGCTCGAAGTACAGGCGGTCGCTCGTGTCGTAGTCGGTGCTCACCGTCTCCGGGTTGCAGTTGACCATGACGGTCTCGAAGCCGGCGTCGCGCAGCGCGAACGAGGCGTGGACGCAGCAGTAGTCGAACTCGATGCCCTGGCCGATCCGGTTGGGCCCGCTGCCGAGGATCACCACGCGCGGGCGCTCGCTCGGGCGCACCTCGCTCTCGTCCTCCCACGTGCTGTAGTGGTACGGCGTCTCCGCCTCGAACTCGGCGGCGCAGGTGTCGACGGTCTTGTAGGTGGGCAGCACGCCGGCGGCCTCGCGTGCGGCCCGCACCGCCAGCTCGTCCACGTGCCAGAGGTGGGCGAGCTGCGCGTCGGCGAACCCGAGGCGCTTGGCCCGCCGCCATGCCCGGCGGTCCATCCCCTCCAGGCCGGTGGCCGCCAGCGCTGCCCGCTCGTCGGTGATCAGGCTCATCTGGTCGAGGAACCACGGGTCGATGCGCGTGCTGTCGTGCACCCGGTCGATCCCCACCCCCCGGCGCAGGAGCTCGCCCACCTGCTGGATCCGTTCCGGCGTGGGCACCGCCGCGGCAGCGAGCAGCTCGTCGTCGGCGACGCCGGCGAGCTGGGCCTCGGCCGGGTCGCAACCGAGGCCGAAGCGGCCCTGCTCCAGCGAGCGGAGCGCCTTCTGCAGGCTCTCGGGGAACGTGCGGCCGATGGCCATGGCCTCGCCGACGGACTGCATCTGCGTGCCCAGCACGCCGCTGGTGCCCGGCAACTTCTCGAAGGCCCACCGGGGGATCTTCGTGACCACGTAGTCGATGCTCGGCTCGAAGCTGGCCGGCGTGCGCAGCGTGATGTCGTTCGGGATCTCGTCCAGGGTGTAGCCGACCGCGAGCTTGGCGGCGATCTTGGCGATCGGGAACCCCGTGGCCTTCGAGGCCAGCGCGGACGACCGCGACACGCGCGGGTTCATCTCGATCACCACCTGGCGACCGGTGGCCGGGTCGACCGCGAACTGCACGTTGCTGCCGCCGGTCTCCACACCCACGCGGCGGATGCACGCGAACGCCGCGTCGCGCATCTCCTGGTACTCCACGTCGGTGAGCGTCTGCGCAGGGGCCACCGTGATCGAGTCGCCGGTGTGCACGCCCATCGGGTCGAGGTTCTCGATCGAGCAGATGATCACGCAGTTGTCGGCCCGGTCGCGCATCACCTCCAGCTCGAACTCCTTCCAGCCGGCGATGCTGCGCTCGACGAGGATCTCGCTGATCGGGCTCGCCGCGAGGCCGGCGGCGGCGATGGCCTCGAACTCGGCGGGGGTGGAGGCGATGCCGGTGCCACGGCCGCCGAGGATGTACGCGGGGCGGATGATCGCCGGCAGGCCCACGTCGGCGATCACGGCCCGGGCCTCGTCCATCGTGTGGGCGATGCCGCTGTGGGGCACGTCGAGGCCGATCTCGATCATCGCCTGCTTGAACCGGTCGCGGTCCTCCGCCGTGGCGATCGCCTCCGCGTTGGCGCCGATCATCTCCGGGGTGCCCGGCACGCCGATGATGCCCCGCTCGAACAGCGCCATGGCCGTGTTCAGCCCCGTCTGGCCGCCGAGCGTGGGCAGCACGGCATCGGGCCGCTCGCGCTCGATGATGCGGGCCACGACCTCCCACGTGATCGGCTCCACGTAGGTGGCGTGGGCGAAGTCAGGGTCG
>VFQR01001708.1_pt1 | contig 15744 bp, 12 predicted proteins | sample 3512321 | NCBI WGS metagenome assembly VFQR01 (sample SAMN10412374, study PRJNA504923) | tailings metagenome | isolation source: Relicate 3 Philex TSF1 revegetated site | place: Philippines: Tuba, Benguet | collected 2017-08-29
ATGCGATCGAGTATGCCGGTTCAGCCATCCGCGCCCTGTCGATGGAGGGCCGCATGACCGTCTGCAACATGTCGATCGAGGCCGGCGGGCGTTGCGGCATGGTCGCCCCCGATGCCGTGACATTCGCGTATCTGAAGGGTCGCGCCTTTGCGCCTGCGGGGGAGACGTGGGAGCGCGCCCTGTCCGACTGGGCAGGCCTCGCAAGCCATGCCGACGCCGTCTTCGACAGGGAGGTGTTCCTCGACGCCGCCGCCATCGCGCCGACCGTCACCTGGGGCACCAGCCCCGAGCAGGCCCTGCCCATCGTCGCCCGCGTGCCCGATCCCGCCGCGATGGCCGATCCGGTCAAGGCGGAGGCTGCGCGCGACTCCCTCGACTACATGGCGCTGGCGCCGGGGCAGGACCTGCAGTCGGTGACGATCGACCGCGTCTTCATCGGCTCCTGCACCAATGCGCGCATCGAGGACCTGAGGGCCGCCGCGAAGATCCTCGCGGGACGGAAGGCCGTCGTCCCCGGACTCGTCTCGCCGGGCTCCTCGCTGGTCAAGCGGCAGGCGGAGGAGGAAGGGCTCGCCGCCATCTTCACCGCCGCCGGGCTCGAATGGGTGGAGAGCGGCTGTTCCATGTGCGTCGGCATGAACGGCGACATCGCCAAGCCCGGCGAGCGCTGCGCCTCGACCACCAACCGCAACTTCAAGGGCCGGCAGGGACCGGGCGCCCGAACCCACCTGATGTCGCCGGCGATGGTCGCGGCCGCCGCCGTCACCGGCCGGCTCACCGATGTGAGGCAGTTCGCATGAGGCCCTTCACGCGGGAGACGGCAGCGATGCTGCGGCTGCCGGTCGCAAACGTCGATACCGACCAGCTCATCCCCGCGCGCTTCATGAAGGAGCCGCGCAAGCCCGAGGGCTATGGCCGGTTCCTTCTCCGCGACCTCGTCGCCGAAGGCACGGCCGCTGCCCCCGAGGCCGGTCAGGCCATCCTCGTCGCCCGCCGCAATTTCGGCTGCGGTTCCTCCCGCGAGGCGGCGGTCTATGCCCTCGCGGACTTCGGCTTCCGGGCGGTCATCGCCCCGAGCTTCGGCGACATCTTCGCCTCGAATTGCGTGAAGAACGGCGTGTTGCCGGCCACCGTCAGCGAGGCGGACGCGGAAGCGCTGCTGGCCGGCGGACCGTTGCCGGTCACCATCGATCTCGCGGCGCAGACAATCGCCTGCGGCAATGTCGTGGTGCCCTTCGCCATAGACCCAGTCTGGCGGACGCAGCTTCTCAACGGCTGGGACGACATCGACATGACGCTCGCCGAGGCCGATGCCATCGCCGCCTTCACCGCCCGCGACAGCACGGAACGGTCGTGGGCCGCGCCGCGGCGGAGCTAGGCTTAACGCCGCTCTGCCATGACCCGCGACAGGGTCGGCGAGGCGCGCCCGACAAGGCGTGGACGGGCGGGGCAGGAATCGACCGCAGTTGCGGCACGCCGGGCGGCCGACAGCGTCGCCTTTCCGGAGGACCTGTCAGCGACGGCGGCCAGGCAGACGTCCCGGTCGCTCAACAGGATGACAAGGAAGACCCGGCTGCGGCGCGGCCTCGCCGGAGGCCTTCCCTCGGAGATGAGGTAGCGGCGGTCGTCCGGATGCAGCACGGCCACGGGAAGGATCAGAGACCGCGCCACGAGGCGCCCGCCCTGCCCCCGCATTACCCAGAGGGCAGGCTGGCGTCTGTCGCCAACGTCCTCAACAGGAAACCAGTGCTCCCCGACCACGGCCACGGGCCGACCTTGGCGCCGGAAGGCGAGAGTCGCGCCGACAGCGGGGTAGCCGATGGCGAGTTGCCAGCCGTCGGGGCCCTCGCAGCTCAGCCCCTCGGCCGGGGCCTCGGCCGCTCGGCACCCCGGACTTGCCGGACCGATCGCCATCGAACGGATGGTGATCTGCGCGGCGACCGGCTGGCAGATGCCGCAGGCCACCGTCAGCAACATCCCGGCAAGCCATCCAGCGCCAAGATTCCCGGCAGACGCGCCCAACAGACCCTCCGCGACTACTCCCCGGCGAGCGCGGCCTTGACCGCCGGCCGCTCGGCCATGCGCTTCATGTGGTCGGCGACCCTGGGGAAGCGGTTCACATCGACGCCGTCGCCCTCCAGCCAGCGCGACACCACGAACAGATAGGCATCAGCCACAGTATAGGCCTCGCCCATCACCCAGGGGCCACGAAAGAAGTCGTTCTCGATCAGTGAGAAGCTTGCCGCCATGGTCTCCGGCACCTTGCGGCGCATGTCGAGGAAGGAGCTCTCCTCGGTCGCCCAGCGGGCGCCACGGTGCTTGTGGGCGTGGTTCACATGGACGGTGGAGGCGAGATAGCTGTTGAAGGCCTGCATCTCGGCGAAAGCGAAGGGATCGTTCAGCGGCGCGAGCTTCTTGTCCGGATAGCTCTGGGCGACGAAGGCGAGGATGGCGACGTTCTCGGTCAGCACGCCACGGTCGGTGACGAGAGCCGGGACGCGGCCCTTCGGGTTGACGGCGAGGTAGGCGGGCTTGGTCTGCTCGCCCGAGGCGAAGTCGACCTTCACGGGTTCGTAGGAGGCGCCGGCCTCCTCAAGCGCAATGCGCGAGGCCAGGGCGCAGGTGCGCGGTCCGTAGAAGAACTTCATCGTCATCGTCATCTCCTCATGGGTCCCGAGATACGGGCGGCGGTCGTCGGGTCGGGGGTCCCGGCGACAGGGTCGTCAGCCCGCCTTCACCAGCACGTGCTTCTTGCGGCCGAAGGAGAGTTTCGCGACGCCGTCCTTCAGCACAGCATCCGTCACGGTCGCCTGCGGATCGCTCACCGTCTCGTCGTTGAGCTTCAGCCCGCCGCCCTGTACCTGGCGACGCGCCTCGCCATTCGACGCCACGAGGCCGGCGCGAACGAAGAGCGCCAGCACGCCGATGCCGGCGGCGAGCTCCGCCGCAGGCACCGTGACGACCGGCAGGTCATCGCCGAGCGCACCCTGCTCGAAGGTCTTCTTCGCCGTCTCGGCCGCAGCTTCCGCCGCCTCGCGGCCGCGTACCAGCGCGGTCGCCTCGGTGGCGAGGATCTTCTTCGCCTCGTTGATCTCGGCGCCCTGGAGCGCGGCGAGACGCGCGATCTCGGCCATCGGCAGCAGGGTGAATAGCTTGAGGAAGCGTGCGACGTCGCCATCCTCGGTATTCCGCCAGAACTGCCAGTAGTCGTAGTTCGACAGCATGTCGGCGTTGAGCCAGACGGCGCCGGCGGCCGTCTTGCCCATCTTGGCGCCAGAGGACGTCGTCAGCAGCGGACAGGTCAGGGCGTAGAGCTGATGGGTGCCCATGCGGCGGCCGAGATCGACGCCGGTGACGATGTTGCCCCACTGGTCGGAGCCACCCATCTGCAGGTTGGTGCCGTAGCGACGGGCCAGTTCCACGAAGTCGTAGGACTGCAGGATCATGTAGTTGAACTCGATGAAGGAGAGCTCCTGCTCCCGCTCCAGGCGCATGCGCACCGAGTCCATGGTCATCATGCGGTTGACCGAGAAGTGCCGGCCGATGTCGCGCAGCATCTCGATGTAGTTGAGCTTGGTCAGCCACTCCGCATTGTCGGGCATGATCGCGTCGGTCTTGCCATCGCCGAACCTGAGCAGCTTGGCGAAGACGCCCTTCAGCGCGTCCTTGTTGGCGTTGATGTCCTCGATGGACAGGATCTTGCGCGTCTCGTCGCGCCCCGAGGGGTCGCCGACGCGGGTGGTGCCGCCGCCCATCAGGGTGATGGGTTTGCCGGCGCCGGTCGCCTGCATCCAGTGCAGCATCATGATCGACAGCAGGTGGCCGACGTGCAGCGAGGGCGCCGTACAGTCATAGCCCACATAGGCGACGACATCCCCCTTGGCCGCGAGGGCGTCGAGGCCCTGCATGTCGGAACACTGGTGGATGAACCCGCGCTCGGTGAGGATGCGCAGGAAGTCGGAGGACGGGGCGGTCATGGTCTTTCCAGATGGCGCTGACAGCCGGACACTCGCGTCCGGCGGAGGCGCGGTGTAGCAGAGGCGGGGCTCAATTTCATCCTTCGAATCGGCAGGTCTCCATGCGCGCCATCGGACTGATGTCGGGAACCTCGATGGACGGTGTCGACGTCGCGCTTCTCGACACCGATGGCGAGGCGATCGCCGGCTTCGGACCGACCTTCTACCGCGCCTATAGCGACGACGAGCGGGCGCTGCTGCGACAGGCACTGAAGGAGGGCGCGCAGCTCTCCGACCGGACGACACGGACGCCGCTGCTGGCGAAGGCCGAGGACCTCGTCACGCGTGCCCATGCCGATGCCGTCGAGCGCTTGCTGGAGGCCAACGGCCTGTCGCGCTCCGACATCGGCGTTGTCGGGTTCCACGGCCAGACGATCCTGCACCGGCCGGAACTGAAGCTGACCGTCCAGATCGGCGACGGTCGCGCCTTGCGGCAACGGCTCGGCATCCCCGTCGTCTACGACCTCCGCCAGGCGGATGTCGCGGCAGGCGGCCAGGGCGCACCGCTGGTACCTGTCTTCCATCGGGCGCTCGCCGCACAGGCCGCCCTCCCCCGCCCGCTGGCGGTCGTCAACATCGGCGGGGTATCGAACGTCACGCTGATCGGGCGGAACGACGAGCTGCTTGCCTTCGACACCGGACCCGGCAATGCCCTGGTCGATGACTGGATGGCCGAGCGCACCGGCGAGCGGATGGATGCGGGCGGGGCCACGGCCGCCCGGGGCCGCGCCGACGAGGCCCTGCTCGCCTGGCTCATGGTCCACCCCTTCTTCGCCAAGCCGCCGCCGAAGTCGCTCGACCGCAACGCCTTCGCCCACCGAATCGTCGGCAATGTCGCGACGGAGGACGGAGCGGCGACGCTGACCGCCTTCACCGCCCGCGCCATCGCCCGCGCCGCGGATTTCGTGAGGGAGGCGCCTGCGCTGTGGGTCGTCTGCGGCGGCGGGGCGAGGAACCCCGAACTCCTCCGCCTGCTCGCCCACCACACCCGGGCCGAGGTCCGCACCGGCGAGGATGTCGGCTGGTCCTCCGAGTTCCTCGAGGCGCAGGCCTTCGGCTTTCTCGCCGTGCGGACGATGAAGGGCCTGCCGCTGACCTATCCCTCGACGACCGGCGTCCGGGAACCGCAGACTGGCGGCGTGCTCGTTCCCTAGCCATATTGCCACCGCGCCGTTCCCCCGACGGACAATCCCACCGAGCTGACCATGCCTGTCCAAGATCTCACCCCTGACGACGTCGCCCGCGGTCTGGCCGAGGAGACGATCCTGCTGGTCGACGTGCGCGAGCCGCACGAACTTCTCATGGCGCGCATTCCCGAGGCGGTGAACGTACCTCTCTCCGCCTTCGACCCGCGTGCCATTCCCGACCCCGGCAAGCGGCAGGTCGTGTTCATGTGCGCCGGCGGCGTGCGGTCGGTCCAGGCGAGCGAGATCGCGCAGGCCCACGGCCTGCCCTACGACCGGCACATGGCCGGCGGGATCAAGGCCTGGGCGATGGACGGCCACGGCTACGAGCGAGGCTGAGAGGGGCCGGCCTCAGCGCCGGGCGGCATCACCGGGCGGGGGCGCGGTCGAACCCGTGGCTCCGCCGCGGAACTCGAACATCTTGCGCAGGAAACCCGGCGTGACGGCCGAAAGCGGGTTGACAGTCAGGCGCGGCGCACTGACGGCGCCCGAGATCTGATAGGTGATGCCGAAGACGCCCTCGTCCGGCGCACCGCCGAGGAAGAAGCCGAGGACGGGGATGCGCGCGAAGATGTTGTTGAGCGCATAGGCCGGCACATAGGTGCCGCGCAGCAGCAGGCGGTCGCGTCCGGGATCGAATTCACCCTCCACCGTGGCACCGATCGCCGCGCCCCAGAGCAGGCCGTCCGACACCGTGACCTTGCCTGCCGCGCGCTCGAAATTGGCGCGCAGGCGCGAGAAGGCGAAGGCATCGTTCTGCTGCGGCTGCGGCTGGCGCGGCGCATTGGGCGACGTGCCGGCCGCCGCGACCATGCCGGAGATCGCCTGATCGCCACGGATGCGGAAATCGGTGATCTCGACGCTGCCCTGGCGGATCGTGCCGTTGGGCTGGGGCGGCGACATGATCAGTGCCAGAGTGCCACCCTGCAGCGACTTGTAGAGGTCGAGGAAGCGCAGCAGCGCGCCGGCGTCTCCGGCGCTGACCGCGATACGCTGGGCGTTGCCCTGGCCGCGCTGTTCGATGGCGAAGGGCGCGTCGCGACCGACGCGGCCGGTTGCCGTCAGCGCCCGGATCGCCTGCCCGTGGCGGACGAGACGCATGTCGAGCTGGCGGATCACCTCGCCATTGCCGCCCACCACCGCATTGGCCTTGAGGTCGATGTCGAGCTCGGTCGCCGGCGCATTGCCGCTGCCGCCGGCCGCGGCGGGCCGCGGCGGCTCCGACAAGGACTTGATGATATGGCGGGCATCGACCACCTCGCCGCGCGCGACGACGCGATGGCCCGTCCCGGCCCGCTCGATCCGGATGTTCATCCGGTCGCCATCGGAGAGGTTGTAGGCGGGGAAGACGCCGGAGATCAGCCCGCCCTTGTCGTCGAAGGTTGCCGAGCCACGGACCAGGACGCCGCGGCTTTCGACGAGAAGGTCCTCGATCTTCCAGCCGTCATCGCCCTCGATGGCGACGAAGCGCGCCTTCGCCGCCACGCCGCGCGCCTTGGTCCAGCCCGGTAGGAGGTCAGCGAGAGCCGGCGGGCCGAGGTCGACCTCGACATTGTAGCGCCCCGAATCCTCGCCAACGGTCATGACCTTGACCGGCGTCGGACCGACGATGCGGTTGCCGATGTTGAGCCCGAGCCTGGCGCGACCGCGGTCGTCGAGGGTTGCCGTCAGCCGTATCTCCGGCTTCGCCTCGGGGCGTGGCTTGCGATACTCGAAATTGGCCTGTGCGCCACCGAGGACGCCCTGCCCGCGCATGGTGAAGCTGCGCGGTGTCGTCTGTACCTTGAAGGAGGCGCGTTCGACCCGCATCTCGCCGAAGGCATTGTCGGCCGCGAAGCCCGAGAAGTCGGCATCGACCGTATAGTCCACGAGTTCGGGGCGGAAGGTGTCGGTCAGCGGCACCTTCACCGTCACATTGGCGACCACCTGCCCCTCGACCTTGCCGCTGGGCAAGGTCGGTCCGGTGGCCGCACCCTTGAAGGCGTCCTGACCGAGCAGCGCGAAGGCCGCCTCGGCCGAGCCCTGGAGGCGGAAGCGGCTGACCGAATCCGGCGGCTGGATGCGATGGTCGGCGATCTCGAAAGACCCTTGCGTGAGGGCCAGCCTGCGGCCCGGAGAGGGCTCGACGACGCCCCTGATCACCGCGAGGTTGGCCGCCTGCCCGTCGACGTCGACGTCGATGTCGGCCTCCTTCAGCGGCGACATGCCGGGCATGACGCGCAGCGAGACGCCCCTGAGACGCGAACGCACCGACAGGGCCTGCTTCTCGAGCACCCAGTTCTTCGTCGCCAGCAGGCCGGCAGGAATGTCCATGCGGATGGCCGTCCCCTCGGCCATGCCGCCGCTCATGTTGTCGGCGGCCCAGTCGCGCGCGTGGGGATTGGAAATCCGCGGCCACAGGGACAGCGCCGTCGCCAGCGGCATGGTGGTGGTGGCGATGCCCACGGATATCGCCGGTGATCCCTCGGCGAAGACCAGCTTGCCGCCGAGCGTGGCGAGAGCCTCGGCCCCCTGGTCGACGGCGAGGTTCTCGATGCTGAGCGTGCGGGACGGCGGATCGAAGACGAACTTCGCGCCGCGGATGTTGATCGGAACCGGGGGCTCATGCGGATTGAGGACCGAGGTCACCGCCTTCAGGTCGGTGAGTTCGACGACGAAGGGTTCGCCATGACGCGCGGGCGGCGAGATGATGCCGTTCAGGGAAGCGCGGTTGTGGCCCGCGACGACCTCGACTCGGTCGACCATCAGGCCGGGCTCGCCGGTACGCCAGTGGACCTCGGCCGCCACGCTGTCGATGGCGATGCGCATGGCTTCGTCGTTGACGTCACCGACCTTGCCCGCGCCCATGGTGACGCGGCCATTGAAGGCGACCGGGTCGCCGGTCTCGCCGATAGTCGCCCGCAGCGTTCCGGAAATCGGCGTGTCCGCAAAGACCACCTGCGGACCCTGCAGCGCCAGCGAGAGATCTCGCGGCGACATGCCGGACATGGAGAAGTCGATGGTGCGGCGGCCGTTGGTGTCGCGGCGCGTCACCGTCGCGGTGGAGGTCCAGCGCGCGCCTGAGCCTGAAGCGTCGAGGTCGATCAGCAGGCCGCCGGCGGGCGGCGCCGTCATGTCGAAGTCGATACCGGCGAAGACGAAGCGCTTGCCGGACCGCACGTCGTCGACGATGACCGTGCCGTTGCGGAGGCCGAAGCCGGTGAGGCGATGGCCGTCGAGACCGGACCGCTCGATCAGGTCGAGCCAGATGCCAAGGCGGCGGAACGGCGAGAGTTCCGGCTCGGGGAGCGACGAACTCGCCTCCGCCGGCGGCGGCTGGCCGCCCGACTCGGAGGCGCGGCCCTCCTCGGGGATCTGAGTCCGGAAGCGCCCGGCGGCAAGGGCGATCTGGCCGTCCTCGCCGACCTTCAGCGCGACGGAAGCCCCGACGAGATCGATGCGGCGGACAGAAGGGCGGCCGAGGATTGGCAGCGAATCGAGCCCCAGCGCCACGCGCGGCATGGACACGACCCGACGGCCATCGGCGTCATGGACGACCACGTCGCGCGCCTCGACCTCCACCTTTCCGGCCGAGTCGCGCACCATGACGGCTGAACCGATCTGGACCGTACGGCCATCGCCGAGCTGGTCAGAGAGCGACCGGGCGATCCACGGGGTGACCATGTCGAGCCCCATGCCGCCGCGCTGGATCTGCCAGCCGAGCACGAGGATCGGGCAGACGACGAGCAGGAGGAAGGCCGCACCGACACCGGTGCACCAGCGGCGACGCGTCGACCAGCAGGACACAGGCCCCCCGCACAGCGCCAGCAGGCCCGGCATGCGACGGTTGGCCCAAAGGGACCTCCATCCGCCGCGCCGCTCCTCCGCCGTCGTGGCGTCGCAAGGAACCCTGCCCTGGTCGGGCCGCCAATCCATTCCGTTTCCGTCCCCCGCCATGGGCGCAAAACGCCCGGGATCTGCGCGCGGCGTTGTTTCGCCATTCGCAATCTGCACGGACTGCCTTAACCAACTGTTAGGCAGCAATCCATTCCGCCTTGGGACGACAGTCCATACCCCAGCCTGCATCCTTACCGGCGGCAGGCGACGATCCAATGATCTCGCGCAAGCGTAATGAAGCCGGTTTCTGGCAGGCAAAACCGACGAAAGGAAGGCATCCATGACCTTGAAGGAGGGCGATCGGGCTCCGGCGATCACGCTGGCGGGCCATGGCGGCACGAAGATCGACCTTGCGGGCCTGGCGGGGCGCAAGGTGGTCATCTTCTTCTATCCCAAGGCCGATACGCCGGCGTGCACGCAGGAGGCCTCGGACTTCACCGCCCTCGCCGCCGAGTTCGCTGCGGCCGGTACGACAGTGATCGGTATCTCCCGCGACCCCGTGAAGGCGATCGACCGTTTCGCGGCCAAGCACCACCTCGGCACCCTGTTGGGCTCCGACGAGGACGGCCGCGTGGTGGAGAGCTACGGCGTCTGGGTGGAGAAGAGCATGTACGGCAAGACCTACATGGGCATCGAGCGGGCGACCTTCCTGATCGACACCGGCGGGCGGATCGCCCGCATCTGGCCGAAGGTGAAGGTGAAGGGCCACGCCGCCGAGGTGCTGGAGGCGGCGCGGGCGCTCTGACAGCAGCGGGTTGACGGAACGGCAGGCACGCTTCGTTAACCTTAATCGGCGGTAATGCGGCGTCTCGTTCGCGTACGGATGGACGCCGATGCCGCATTCCAGCCCGCGTTACAATCGCGCCCAGCTCGCCCAGGAGGCCAATCTCCGGGCCCAGGTGCCCACAGGTGCCATCACCTTCGCCTGGCGCCGCCGAGGCGGAACGCGCACGGTGTCGATCTCCCTTGGGCTGATCGGAGCCATCGGGGTCGCAACCATCGCCCTGTCGCTCTGGGGCGTTGCGGTCACCAGCTATCTCGCCTTCAAGGACGACATCATCGGCGGTGTGATGAACCGCCAGGCGGCGATGCAGCATGCCTATGAGGATCGAATCCGCGAACTGCGTGGCCAGGTCGACCGCCTGACCAGCCGGCAGATGGTCGACCAGACGGAGATCGAGCGCCGGGTCGAGCAGGTGGCGCGCCGGCAGGTGCTGCTGGAGTCGCGCCAGTCGATCGTCACCTCGCTCAATGACTCGATCGCCCGTCCTGTCACGCGCGCCGGCCTGCCCGTGCCGCGGCCCTCGGCCGACCTCGCGACCTCGACCACCCGGCCACTGCCAACGGGCGATACCGTCCGCCTGACGCCGCCGCCGGAGCGCCATTCGCGCCTGGAATCGCGGGTCGTCGTCGCCGCCGCTCCCCAGCCGGCCTTCGCTCTGGCCTCCGCCCCCAGCCGCCTCGATATCGTCGAACGCGTCGAGCGTTCCCTGGCACTCGTCGAGCAGAACCAGCAGACCGTGCTGCAGAGCCTCGAGACCAGGACCGAGCGCCAGGCAAAGCGCATCCGCGCCATGCTGGCTGAACTCGGCCTGACGGAAACCCGGCTGGCGCCGGTCGCCCGCGCCGGCACGGTCGGCACCGGCGGACCGCTCATCCCCCTCCCCGCCCTCTCGCCCGAGGCGACGCCCTTCGAGCGGCAGGTGTTCCGACTGCAGACGGTGATCCGCGACCACGACCGGCTGAGCCAGCTGGTGGCCAGCATACCGGTCGCCCGTCCCCATGCCGGCGAGCTGGAGCTGTCCTCGGGCTTCGGCGCCCGTCTCGACCCGTTCCTGCGGACCTGGGCCATGCATTCCGGGATCGATTTTCGCGGCGGCACCGGCGAGCCCGTCTACTCCGCCGCCAGCGGGCGGGTGGTTCACGCCGGGATGCTCGGCGGCTACGGACTTCTGGTCGAGGTCGACCACGGCAACGGCATCACCACGCGCTATGCCCACCTGTCCCGCATCGACGTGAAGGAAGGCGACATGGTCGCGGTGGGTCAGCGCGTCGGCCGCATCGGTTCGACCGGCCGCTCGACGGGGCCCCACCTCCACTACGAGACGCGCATCAACGGCGAGGCGGTCGACCCCATGCGCTTCCTGCGGGCGGGAATCCGACTCGCCTCCGCCGATTGACCAGAGGGGCCGCGGTGCCGGCGGCCCGATCCGCAGTGCATGTGATGTTGCGTTCCCTGCGGGGATCAGACCAGGAGACGATCCCGTGACGGATCTGTACGTGGCCCACCGGCGCGCCGACAAGGAGCGCGTCGCCATCATCCGGCAGGCGCTGGACGCTCTCGGCGTCGTCCTCCATGCCGACATCGAGCCGAAGGCGCGCGGCGCCGCCAAGGCCATCCGCGAGGCAGCCGCGGCTGCGAAGGCCGTGCTGGTCCTCTGGCCGGATTCGATCCTCGATCCGACCGAGAACCATGCGGGGCTTTGCTCCATCGCACGGACCGCCCATGAAGGCGGGCGCCTCGTCGCGGCGCGGCTGGCTCCCATCGACACGGCCCGGCTGGAGCCGCCCTTCGACGCCCTGCCGACGCCCGACTTGTCGGCGTGGCTCGCTGCCACCGAGCCGTCCGCCTCCGAACCCGCCTGGCAGGCCGTGCTGGTGGCGCTCGGAGCCATCATCGGCCGTCCGGGGCTCGGCCAGCTCGCCATCGCGATCGCGGCCGACAAGGACGCCGTGGGCGAACCGGCGCAGATCGCCTTCGCCCGCCGCCATCCGGACGATCCGGCCTCCGCCGCCATCTGGACCCGCTTCGAGACGGCCGAGCGCGAGCGCTTCGCCGCGGCCTTTCGCAAGGCTCACGGCGTGCTCGTCGAGCGGAGCAACGAGGCTCAGGATCGCCTCAAGGTGACCCTCGACGGCTTCTCGACCTATCTGAAGGCCATCCGCACCGATGCCAACGCCGTGCCGCCCGACCCGAAGGCGGCGCTCGCCGACGGCGCTGCGGCCCTGCGCGAGAGCGTCGCCCGGCTCGCCAGCGACAATGAGAGGCTGCAGACCGCCCTCGACCGCGCGAGCCAGACGCCGCCTGCCGCCGCCAACAGCAACCGCCCGTGGAAGTGGATGGGCATCTCCGCCGCGGCCTTCCTTGTCGGAAGCATGGCCGCCGCCGGCATCACCGAATTCGCCGGACCGCTGCGCGGCGACGCTCACCCCCGCATCGCCAGCCTCGCGAAGGTCGCACAACAGCGGGCGGAGATCGCCTCGACCTCCGGCGCAGAGATCGCACGCCTCAAGGAGCAGGCGCGGCTCGCTGCCCGCCGCGCCGAGACGGCGGAAGCCAACCTGCGCAATGCCCGCACGCAGCTCGCCCACAGCCAGACCGAACTGATCCAGCGGCAGACCCAGGCGAGCGAGGCCACCGGCCAGTCCCGCCGCGTGCAGGCCGACCTGCAGGCGGCGCAGGCCGCGGTTGCCGCCGCGGAGAAGAAGGCGCAGGAGGCCGCGGCGCGCGTCGCCGGCCTCGAGCAGGAACTCCAGTCGGTTCGCAGCGAGATGGCGGCAGCCGCCGACCGTGCGGTGACGACGGGCTCGGTCCGGCCACGGGGCGCCGAGGCGACGGCAGTTCCTGCGGAGCCTGCGCCTCAGGCGACTGCTCCCCAGACGGCCGCTCCCCAGGCGACGGCACCTGTGCCCATGCCGCGGCCCGATGCAGACGTCACGGGCTCGGTCCCCCCTGCCCCGCCGCCGGCGATCGAAGGCCCCTATCGCCACCGTCGCGACCGCTGGTCCTTCGCTATCCCTCCGGGGTTCAGGCTCGACAGCGACAACGACCTGCCCGGGCCGGTCAACTCCGTGCTGGTGCATGAGCAGAACCGCGATGCCGTGGTGGTGGTGAGCGCCAACGGCGCCCGCGGCGCCTGCACGGCGCAAGCCTGGTACTGGGACAACATCGTCGAGGGCTCCCGCCCGCGCCGCGGCGAGGTCGTGAGCGATGCCGCCCTGCCGGCCGGAGACGGCGCCTTCCGCGGATTCGCTGTGCGCGGGCGCGGCGTCCTCCAGGGCGACCGCTTCCGCACCGACCTCGACTACTACGACCTCGTGGCGCAGAAGCGGAACGAGCCGGGCGTGGTCTATCTCGTCCAGGCGCGCTTTCCGCGGGCGATGGCCGCCGAGATGATCCGCTCGGTCAACGCCATGTGGCGCGACTTCGAGGTGACGGGCCCCCGCCCCTATCCGACCCGGTGCTGACGGCGACGGCCCGGCTGGCCAACAAAAAGGCCGCCCGATGGGCGGCCTTTGCGTTTCGCGAGAGATGCTCGCGATCAGTAGCGGGCGACGACCGCCGAAGGGCCTGTCGAGAACAGATAGTTCACGCCGATGCGTAACTTGTGGGTCTCCATCCGAACCCCGGCGACGGCCGGCGCCACGAAATCGCGACGGCCGTAATTGGCGTAGAGATACTCGGCGCGCACCGTCCAGTTCGGCGTGAACGCGTGCTCGACACCGGCACCGACCGTCCAGCCCACGCGAGTCTGGGTCTGCGCAGCCAGAATGATGTTGTTGGTGATGTCGGTGTTGGCGAGACGGAAGTCGGCGAAGGCGACGCCGCCGGTGACGTAGAAGAGCGTCCGATCCGCGGCAAAGCCCAAGCGGCCGCGGATAGAGGCATCCCACGTCGTGCGCCACGAGAACTGTGTCTGGATGGCGCCGAAATTTATAGGAGTGCCGCGGCGCTGGGTGCCGAAGTAGCCGAGGTCGCCCTCGATACCGAGAACCAGATTGTTCATCTGGTAGTTGAAGCCGATCTGGCCGCCGGCCACCAGGCCCGAGGCCGATCCGGCGATGTTGCCGCCGGTCAGGGCACCGAGGTTCGTGTTGACGAAGCCGACGCCGAGGTTGAGGCCCCCGTAGAAACCCGTCCACGAGAAGACCGGAGCGACCACGGCAGCCGCGATCGGCATCCGCGGGGAGCCAAGATCGGCGGCCTGGGCCTGCCCGGCCATGGCAAGGGCAGCAGCGCCCACGATCAGATACTTCTTCATCATGACAAATCTCCGACGGACTCGGTCTCGACTTCGTGACCCCATAGGCGCCGACGAACGTTTCTGAAATGTGGCGCAAAGGTGTCTGGGTGCCTCGCCGCCGGGCCTTGCTGCACCAGTGCAACAGGCCAACCGGTGGACTGCCGTTGACCGATATGTTCGCTCTTCAGTGCTGCCGTGCCAGGTCATGGTGCCCGGCCCACACCCCAAGCCGACGCGGTGCCGAGGGCGAAGGACCAGCTCGGGCCAACAAAAAGGCCGCCCGATGGGCGGCCTTTGCGTTTCGCGAAAGAGGCTCGCGATCAGTATCGGGCGACGACCGCCCTCACTCCACGTCGTCGGTATCGCCGGCCTTGGTGCCGTAGGCACGCATGGCGAGGGTCGCCTCCATGAAGCCGTCGAGGTCGCCGTCGAGCACTTCCGACGGCACGCCGGAGGTCTTGCCGGTGCGCAGGTCCTTCACGAGCTGGTAGGGCTGCAGCACGTAGGAGCGGATCTGGTGGCCCCAGCCGATGTCCGTCTTGGCGGCGAACTCGGCGGCGGCGGCCTCCTCGCGGATCTTCAGCTCGCGCTCGTAGAGCTTGGCGCGCAGCATCTGCCAGGCGACAGCCCGGTTGGCGTGCTGCGAGCGCGAGCCTTCCGACACGACCATCACGCCGGTCGGATTGTGGACGAGGCGAACGGCCGATTCGGTCTTGTTGACGTGCTGGCCGCCGGCACCGCCCGAACGCATCGTGTCGACGCGCACGTCGCTCTCGTTGATCTGGATGTCGATCTTGTCGTCGACGACCGGATAGACGGTGATCGAGGAGAAGGAGGTGTGGCGGCGGGCGTTCGAATCGAAAGGCGAGATGCGCACCAGCCGGTGTACGCCGGCTTCCGTCTTCAGCCAGCCATAGGCGTTGTGGCCCTTGATCAGCAGGGTGGTCGACTTGATGCCGGCCTCTTCGCCCTGGCTCTCCTCGACCACCTCGACCTTGTAGCCGCGCCGTTCCGCCCAGCGCGTGTACATGCGCATGAGCATCAGGGCCCAGTCCTGGCTCTCGGTGCCGCCGGCGCCGGCATGGACCTCGAGATAGGTGTCGTTCGAATCGGCCTCGCCGGAGAGCAGGGCCTCGAGCTGCAGCCGCTCGGCCCGCTTGCGCGCCTCGACCAGCGCTTTGGCGGCCTCGTTCAGGGTCGCCTCGTCGCCCTCGTCCTCAGCCATTTCGGCGAGTTCGAGATTGTCCGTCAGGTCACGGTTGATTTCGGTGAGCGCGTTCATGCGGCCGTCGAGCGCGTTGCGCTCCTGCATGACCTTCTGCGCCTTGTCCGGATCGTTCCAGAGATCGTTGGACTCGGCGAGGGCGTTCAGTTCGGCGAGACGTTTGACCGAGACATCCCAGTCAAAGATGCCTCCTCAGGAGCCCGACAGACTCCTTGATGGCCTCGGCCGTGGCGACGATGTCGGCACGCATGGGGCACTTCCCTTCGGGGTGGACGAAAAAGAGGGCGCACCCTAGTCACGTGCGCCCTCGTGTCAATCTCGGACGGCCGCGACATGGCGGCCGGGATGTCCCTGTCAGGCCCGGCGGCGCTCCTGGCCGGCAAAGGCCGGATCCTGCCCCTTGCGCCGGTCGAGCGGAC
>VFQR01001709.1_pt1 | contig 15713 bp, 9 predicted proteins | sample 3512321 | NCBI WGS metagenome assembly VFQR01 (sample SAMN10412374, study PRJNA504923) | tailings metagenome | isolation source: Relicate 3 Philex TSF1 revegetated site | place: Philippines: Tuba, Benguet | collected 2017-08-29
CGGACTTGATGAAACCACATATCAAGTATCTGGCAGAACATTCACCTTTCATCGTCTCCTGTATTCCCAACGCGGGTTTACCAGAGAACGTCGGCGGTCAAGCACACTACCGTCTGACACCGTTGGAATTACGTATGGCGCTAATGCATTTTGTTGAAGATTTGGGTGTCCAAGTGATAGGGGGTTGCTGTGGGACTCGCCCAGAACACATTCAACAATTGGCAGAAATCGCCAAAGATTTAAAGCCAAAAGTTAGACAGCCGACTTTAGAACCAGCAGCCGCATCAATTTACACCACTCAGCCCTACGAGCAAGATAATTCCTTCTTGATTATCGGCGAACGCCTCAACGCCAGTGGTTCCAAGAAATGCCGTGATTTGCTAAACGCCGAAGATTGGGACGGACTCGTTTCAATGGCGAGGGCACAAGTCAAAGAAGGCGCACACATCCTCGATGTCAACGTCGATTATGTGGGACGCAATGGTGTGCGAGATATGCACGAACTCGTTTCGCGCCTAGTTAATAACGTCACATTGCCTTTAATGCTTGACTCCACCGAATGGGAAAAAATGGAAGCAGGTTTAAAGGTAGCCGGCGGTAAATGTTTACTCAACTCCACCAACTACGAAGACGGCGAACCACGCTTTTTAAAAGTCCTGGAATTGGCGAAAAAGTATGGTGCTGGCGTCGTCATTGGTACAATTGACGAAGAAGGCATGGCGCGCACAGCCGAGAAAAAGTTTCAAATTGCCCAACGCGCTTACCGCCAAGCTGTAGAATACGGCATACCAGCCACAGAAATATTCTTTGATACCCTAGCTCTACCAATTTCCACGGGGATAGAAGAAGACCGAGAAAACGGCAAAGCTACCGTAGAAGCTATTCAACGCATTCGCCAAGAATTGCCTGGGTGTCATGTAGTTTTGGGTGTGTCTAATATTTCCTTCGGTTTAAATCCCGCAGCGCGGATAGTGCTGAACTCAGTGTTTTTGCACGAAGCCATGAAAGTGGGAATGGATGCCGCAATTGTCAGCGCCAGCAAGATTTTACCGCTGTCCAAGATTGAAGAACGGCATCAAGAAATTTGTCGCCAATTGATTTATGACCAGCGGAGATTTGAAGGTGATGTTTGCGTTTACGATCCTTTGGCAGAGCTTACCACATTGTTTGCGGGGGTGACGACAAAACGCGATCGCTCCTTAGATGAAAGTCTCCCCATCGAAGAACGCCTTAAACGCCACATCATCGACGGCGAACGCATCGGCTTAGAAGAAAACCTCAAAAAAGCCTTAGAACAATATCCCCCTCTAGAAATTATTAACACCTTCTTGCTAGATGGCATGAAAGTAGTCGGGGAATTATTCGGTTCTGGACAAATGCAACTACCCTTCGTATTACAGTCTGCGGAAACCATGAAATCCGCAGTTGCGTTTCTAGAACCATTCATGGAAAAATCCGAATCAGGCAACAATTCTAAGGGAACCTTTATCATTGCCACAGTTAAAGGCGATGTCCACGACATTGGGAAAAACTTAGTAGACATCATCTTATCCAACAACGGCTACAAAGTAATTAACCTGGGAATTAAACAGCCGGTGGAAAACATCATTGAGGCTTACAAACAGCACAAAGCCGATTGTATTGCCATGAGTGGTTTACTAGTAAAATCCACCGCTTTTATGAAAGAGAATTTGGAGGTATTTAACGAAAAGGGAATTACCGTCCCTGTGATTTTAGGCGGTGCAGCCTTAACTCCCAAATTTGTCCATGAAGATTGCCAAAACACCTACAAAGGTCAAGTAGTTTATGGCAAAGATGCCTTTTCTGACTTGCATTTCATGGATAAATTAATGCCAGCGAAAACCACTGGTAACTGGGATGATTTGCAGGGATTTTTAAACGAAGTTGAAACTGCTGGAGTTTCCACCAATGGTCACAAAGAATCAGCAACCATAACTCCTCAAGAAACAGTATCTACAGAACCAAAACAGATAGATACAAGACGTTCTGAAGCAGTAGCCACAGATATTGAACGCCCGACACCACCTTTCTGGGGAACAAAATTATTGCAGCCTAGTGATATTCCCATAGAGGAAATATTCTGGCACTTGGATTTGCAAGCACTGATAGCCGGACAATGGCAATTCCGCAAACCAAAAGACCAATCCAAGGAAGAATATCAAGCTTTCTTGACCCAAAAAGTCTACCCAGTTTTAGAAACTTGGAAACAGCGAATCATTGACGAAAATCTCTTACATCCGCAAGTGATTTATGGTTATTTTCCTTGTCAAGCCGAGGGAAATTCTCTCTATATATATAACCCAGAGAACCAATTGCAACAAATCGCAACTTTCGAGTTTCCCAGACAAAAGTCATTAAGACGGCTGTGCATAGCAGATTTCTTTGCACCCAAAGAATCGGGAATCATTGATGTCTTCCCCATGCAGGCGGTGACTGTGGGTGAAATTGCCACAGAATTTGCTCAAAAGCTGTTTGCAGAGAATCAATACACCGATTATCTGTATTTCCACGGTATGGCAGTGCAGATGGCAGAGGCATTGGCAGAGTGGACACACGCTAGAATTCGCCATGAGTTAGGCTTTGCTGCCGAGGAACCCGATAACATCCGGGATATATTGGCACAACGCTATCGTGGTTCCCGGTATAGTTTTGGCTATCCCGCCTGCCCAAATATCCAAGATCAGTACAAGCAACTGGAGTTATTGCAGACTGACAGAATTAACTTGTATATGGATGAAAGCGAACAACTTTATCCAGAACAGTCTACAACAGCGATAATTACCTACCATCCAGTAGCGAAATACTTTAGCGCGTAGAATTCCCGTACCCCATAGCGGTTGTCACTTGCACCTATAAATTAATACGCTTGTATTAAGAAAGTTTGTTTGTGGAAGTAAAGGAATAGGGAACACGGGGAAGAAAAAACAGGCTTATCTAAACCGTATTGAGGTATAAATCTTTCGTAGGGTAGTACAGCTAGGCTGTGCTACCCTACTCGCTATTGGTAATTAATAATCCTAAATCACAAAATTCATAATTGCTCCAGGAAACTATAAATCTGGACGGAACTGATATCTTTCTTTAATAAGTGGGTATTATAAGCTTGTTTTTCTAACATCATCTTTATAAATTGACCTACCAATAAAGTACATTTCCGCAAATTTACCGTCCAATTCTGTTCTTATTATTCATCAGAATCAATGGGAATAGTTTTGAAAAAATCAGTATTTACCGGATCAAATCAAAAATTCATGAATGATATAACTTTAATAAATTGTCTTTTGTGTGTAGTCTTTGATTTTAAAATTTCTCAAACAAAATGTAGTAGTGGCATAAACATACTCTCATCCTTTGCCTGAGAAAAAATTTTTCAGGTCTAATTAAAAATTTCGTAAAAATTAAAAATCTGGTAAAACCACTTGACAGGAAAGCAGCTATGTCTGAAAAAAATAAGCTAGTCAAGGTAATTCAAAGAACCTTCAAACTCATTGGCAATAAATTTTTATCTGCCATTAACAAGCGAATTGTTTGGCTCTTACGGACTATCTTTCTCACGAGAAGAAAACGCACTTCACCGAATGCTGGCTTTGTGCTACCAACAGTGGCAATGGTAACTTTGGTAGTTGTATTGTTAACAACTGCAATTTTGTTTCGCTCATTTGAGCGTTCTAAAAACGCTAGTAACGTCAGGGTAAATCAAGCTGTTTTGAATGCTGCTACCCCAGCAATCGACCGTGCCAGAGCTAAATTAGACAAACTATTTGACGATCGCCGATTACCACGAGCCACACCTTCAGATACAGCTTTGGAGAGTACTTTAAAAAATTATTTGACAGAATACACTTTTGGTGATGAAACTCAATTAAATCTGAATTATACCGGTCAAACAGCACTACCAAGTGCGTGGATGTTCCCCATCGATACAGATAACAATGGCAAATTTGACACCTATACTCTTTATGGAATTTATTTCCGAAATCCGCCTATAACTAGCGGCACATATAATCGTGCGAGAAATCCTCTAGAGGCCAGAACTCCACCCATGACCTCTGGTAGTGTGAGCAACGGTTGTGAAGATACTCTAGGAACGAGTGCTACTTTAGTGGGGAGTACTGGCTGGTTTAATATTGCTGGTAAGCTCAAGAAAAGCTTTTTTGTTTATACCGCTAATGTTCCCATCAGTACCCTACCTACAACTGATAGCGATAAGTACGAAACTTTCAAGGGTAATAAAGGCTTTTCAGGTTTAGAGTATCAACAAGACCGCGTACAACTACCGCTAGTTAACAATGCAGTGGTTTATGAGGATGATATAGAACTTACTCCCGGCCCTATATTTAATCTAAACGGACGGATATTAACTAATAGTAACTTCCTCACTGGTAGTAATGGTAATGGAGTCACATTGTATCAGGTCAGTAGTAAAAATTCCTGCTTCTATGATGATGAGAACGCCAAAATTGTTGTTGGTGGCAATTTAGGTGCAGGTCTTTTCACCAGTGATACTGATGATGCAAACGTAAGTACTTTAGTGCATTTATTTCAAGGCAAAGGGGCTAATCCAAATACTTCTTATGGGGTTAGAGATAACAAATCAGTAAATGGAACAGCCAATAAGCTTGCGTATAATAGTTTAGCTTATGTACAGCGAATTAATCTTTTAGTGCAGGCACAGGCTACTAACTCTGCATCTACTGACCCACAAGAAGTCAAAGATGGCATTGCACAGCAACTAAAAGTATTAAAGTTAGATACATCCACTGCCTCCACAGAGCTACAAGCTAGTATCCGTAATAACCAGCTAACACTTTATTTTAAAAAACGTACACGGCGTGTACCCTATGCTGAAATTGGTTTTGGTGGAAATGCATTAGGGACTTATACTAGCACTACAGTACTAGGAGGAACTAGTGGTGATTCACTACGTCCACCAGACACTTGGGTTTATCCCTTCGATCCCAGTGATGGTAAAACTAGAACTAATTATGCGAATTTAACACTCAAGCCTAATACTTCTGATAGTACTAAACTGTTACCTAGTGCTACAGAGCCAACTAAGCAACAACAACTAGGTAAAGAACAGTATATTGGCGATCGCATTTTGCTTGGTAATAACCTACCTGCATTGTGGTGGAACGGGACAAGATTTATTGGTTCGGATAGTACAGATACCCAAGATATTAAAGATATTAACTGGGATGATGGCACTGGAACTCGCAATCGCCGTAGTCGCGTACAGCAACTGGCTGATTTAGGAACTGTTGACCGAGATGGAGACTGGGAATCAGCAGCTGCTACAGTACCAACTACACCCCAAGATCCTGTAGGTGGTTTAAGGGTAGTAACTGGTGCAGGGATTTATTTACCTAAAGGTTTCACTACTAGTAGTACCAAAGCTACCTTAGACGCGGCTGTTGCTATTACAAACAGAATTTGGTCAGATATGATGCCCGTGCCTAATACTATTAGCATCAATCCTGATAAATCAATCCAAGATAACAGAAATGATAATGGTAGTGAAATTGTTCAATTACCGGAGAGCAGCAATACACCGTATTTACGGATGCGGGCTACAGCTGTTTATCACTACCAAAAAAGTGGCTACGACTCAAAAACCCCTACACCAATTGCTTGTATAAGTAGCTTCTACGACCCCACTAATAGTACTACAGCTAAGAACCTCAATAGTCTTCCGTCTGTAACAGGTTTTATATATGACAAAGCCACAAATGGTAAATCCCACAATGGTATTGTCTACGCAGCCCCAACAAAAACTGCTTCCGACTATTCAGCTTTGCTAGGCTACCAAACTACTTTAAGGTATCCTAATGGACGGTTAGTGAATGAGTTACTGAAAAACGCTTTAGACAAAACAGATGCTTCGACTCGGACAATTTCAGAGCAGTCTGCCATTGATACTGCCATTTGTGCTGCCCAAATATTAGACGGTACTATCGGCGACCCGGATAACAGCATTATCCCTTACGGTGCAATTTACGAAACTGCGTTTTTAGATGCCAGACAAATTAAAGCAATTCATAAAGACGTATCAACTGCTGGTGTAGAAACATTTACCAACGCCGATGGTGTAAATGGAGATGGCACTGGAACTTTCGCAAGCTCATCTATGTCTACAGACTACGAACTTGCTAAAGAAACCCGCCAACCGCTAGAAATTCGTGCCACTGTATTAGACATTAGTAAGTTACGGACAACAACTTATGGTACAGCAACACCACAAGAATATTTAATTCCTAATAGCGGTATTATTTACGCTACCCGGAATGATGCACTTTTAGATTTGAGTACTGCTACTGGTATTACAGCATCAGACACAGATACACAAAAACAAAATAAAAAAGATGCTCAAAAATCAAGTAGCCCTGTAGACTTTAAACTTGACCCAACTCGCCGCCCTAACGCCATCATGTTGATCAACGGCGACCCAATTTGGCGTCAAAGTGCCTATAGAGATGCAGAAAAAGGCTTAATTTTAGCCTCAAACTTGCCTGTATATATTAAGGGTGACTTTAATAAACATAGCCAAGAAGAGTTTAATACAGCTCTAGCTAGTGATTGGGGCAATTTCTACTCTCGCACTGCATCAGACCGTAATAAAAACTTTGCTTGTCGTACTGGTGACGCTAGACTTCCAAATTGTACCACTGGAGACGCATGGCGACCTGCCAGCGTGTTATCAGATGCAATCACACTTCTTTCTAATAACTTTACATGGGGCTACCGCAGTGATGGAGACTATGACCTGAATAATAACTTGGGGGATAACACTTCAATCACTAACTTTAGAAACAATGGATTTGCTACCAACAATAGTAATGTTGTAAATTTTGCTTGGTATGGTACTGATGGATTGCCTAAAGACCTTGACAGTAGTATAGCTAATACGCAAGGTAGTTCTTACCTTAATAACTTTATTACACCTATTCAACGAAGAAAAAATGCACCTGAATATTTAATGGAAGTCTGTCCGAAACTACCTGTTTCAGCTTGCAATCCTGCTACTGATTGGTGGGTAACACTACCTGGTGATGCTACATTTTCAGCAGGTTTAAAAGCATCAGATGCTATCAACACTGATTTTGATATTGCTAAACATAAGGCTGGTACAACAGCAAAAACGCCTAATTCTGATTATCTACACTATCCTCGGCGTGTTGCATTTCAGCGTGCATCTTCTGGAGAACTGACACTTGATTCTGGTTTACCCATCATCATAGGTATAAAGAGCGGAAAGATAAATTCATTTTCACTGAGTAATTTTAGTTCTGCTAATAGGCCGACTTCTGAAAATAATGCACTATGGTTCCGAACAATAACACAAAATAGTGATGATGTTCGCCCAACAATAGTATCACCAACAACATTTACTGCTGGTACAACAATACAACCAATCTTATCGCCAGTTTTACAAATTCAAGTGGCTTTTGGCACTGATGAAACTGTATCACCAACGTCAACTAGCAGAATCGGCCCTGGTAATACACAAGATAGTAACTGGATACAACAAGCAACAACTACCACCTTTAACCTAGCCGCAGCAGGAGGAGATACACCAGCTCGTCCCACAGAAGATAATGGTGGTTTACATAATTTTGTTCGGTTCTTAGAGAATTGGAACCCAACTGGAGACGTAAATGCTGCTATTGCAGCTAAGATTAATGGCTCCTTTATTCAAAGATCTCGTAGTACCTATGCTACTGCACCATTTGTAGCATTCTTGACTAGCTCATCTAGTGCAGTATATCCCATCGCTAATGGTGCTGGTCAAATACCTTTCTATCTAGCTCCTAAAAGGCAGTGGGGTTACGATGTTGGCTTGCTGTCGCAATCACCAGATGCATTTTCTCAAAAGTTAGCGATAACGCCAGATGACAAACCCAATGAATACTTCCGTGAAGTTGGCCGAGATGATGCATGGGTGCAAACGTTATTGTGTGCCAAAAAAGCTTCAGATAGTAATTATGCTGTCGATGCCGATCAGCGTCCTAGCTGTAGTTAATCTTCAATCTCTAAAAACTGGTGAATAACTATGATTAAGCGCAAACAACAGCAAGTAAGTCACCCATCTGATGAGGCTGGTTTTACCATCATTGAGTCGCTAGTAGCAATACTATTAATTACTATTTTGCTGGCAGCGATCGCACCTACCATCATAATTGCAACAGCAACTCGCGTTCAATCAAAACGTGTAGAGCTAGCCACGCAAGCTGCCAGAACTTTCATTGATGGAGTGAAAACGGGAGCAGTGACAAGCCCTGATCCCAGTAACACTAATACCAATATCACTATTACATTACCTGCAACAAAGAGCTTAGATAACAATTTACTTAAGATCGCAAATATGCCAGTTCCTACAACATCAACATCGCAATATTTATATTGCGCGATCAAAGACACAAACAACAACTTAACTATTCTAAAAGACCCAGATTGTACAAGCAACCCAGACAAGATATTTTACATCCAGGCTGCAAAAATTATAGTCACAGGAAGCACCCCAGCTGATAGCACAGGTATACCAAAAGATGGTTACCGTCTAGGAATTCGCGTTTATCGGTCAGATATTGATTTCACTAATGCCAAGGCTAGCAATGGTACTGACAAGAAAACACAAAATACTTTCACTGGAACTTTAGGCGATCGTCAATCGCCACTAGTAGAAATGACAACCGAAATTGGCTCTAGAAACACTTCTTTCAATGCTCTATGTCAACGTCTTGCTATTACTCCTGCCGATCCTAGTCAGAGTACTAGTAACAGCACTTGTAATTAATTTATACACAGGGATCTTGAAAGATACAACTTTTAAAACGGTGGTCATTCAACAACTGTAATGATCAAGATAGTAGAATAGTATAAATTTATACTATTCTACTAAACATATTTCTATCACCAAGGGGCAGACCATAGTTATGAAGAATGTATTCAAATTTCTTCTCAGCATTCAGCTGAAACACTCTAGGTTTGTTCAGCAAGTTAATGGTTTTACCCTGATAGAACTTTTGGTAGCCTTATTGCTGGCATTCTTAGTGCTGACGCCACTGTTAGGATTCATGGTTAATATTCTTAGTACAGATCAGAAGGAGCAAGCAAAGGCAAATTCTGAACAAGAAATCCAGATGGCAGCTGATTACATTGCCAATGATTTACAACAAGCTGTCTACATATATGATGGAACTGCACTGACTAACAATTCAAACACTGTCGCAACAAGCTCAGGAATTAAAGACCAAATACCTCCTGTTAAAAAAGCTGGTTTTTGTGACGCTTCTGATACAAATGTTACTTGTCAACCAATTCTAGTGTTTTGGAAACGTAAGTTTCTTCAAGATGGGATTACACTTTCTAGTAGCACTACACCAGATACAAAAGATGACACTTTTGTTTACTCACTAGTAGCCTACTATTTAATCAAAGACAATAGCACCACTTGGTCAAAAGCTGCTCGAATTGCCAGATTTGAAATTAGTGATGGAATTCTCGCAGCTGGCGGTGTCAGTTGTGGTACTGATTATCCCAACGATAAATATAGTGATGCCGACCACTGCCCCAAACCAGGTTTTCAGCGTTTTAACTTGAATTTACCAGGTGCCGCAGGTATAAAAAACCAAATGAATTCATGGAAAACAGCTAGTTCAGCTTATGATGCAACAAAAACACCTGTTGTAGTACTAGTTGATTTTATCGATCAAACCTCTATTGCAACAAATCCTACTTGCGCCACTGGAACAACACTTAGCAAGGGTAGCTTTATGGGGTTTTATGCTTGCGTTGATGTTACCAATACAACAGCACAAGTATTTTTACGAGGCAATGCACTAGCTCGGTTGCAAAATAGTAATTTTGATTACTCTTCAAATAACAAAACTTATTTTCCCACAGCAAGCGTCCGCGTACAGGGACGGGGATATTTATTTACAAGATGAACTTAACAATAGACAGGACAATTAATGGTGGGGCATTATGGACAACCTAACTTTAAAGTTATTGCACACTAGGATCTATAATCAAGACACCAAGGAGCGATTTCATCCTCAATCTGATGCTGGCTTTACTTTAATAGAAGTACTTGTAGTAGTGTTAATTATTGCAGTTTTAGCAGCGATCGCTGCTCCTGGTTGGCTTGCCTTTGTAAATCGACAGCGAGTAAATAAAGCTAATGATGCTGTTTTAGCTGCACTACAGGAAGCACAACGAGAAGCCCAAAAGAAAAAACTTAGTTACAGTGTCAGTTTTCGGAAAGTTGACACAACCCAAAATGTAGAGGTTGCCATTTATCCTACTAAAAAGAGTGATGGTAGTAATTTTACTGATGCTGAAATCTCTACATGGAAACCTTTGGGAACGGATGTAGGAGTCGATTCTGAGAAATTACTTCTGGGCGGAAATCTGAGTGGAGAAAACACAGCTAAACTTACTGAAAATTCTCCTGTAGATTACCCTTTAAACACATTATATAAAATTACCTTTAACTATATGGGAACTCTACCAAATGCAAACTTTGGCACAATCCCAACAGGTTCAACAGAGCCACCTGGATTAAAAATTGTGGTAGCTATACCAAGTGCTGCAAATTCTACATCTGCTAGTAGCGTCAAGCGATGCGTGATTGTCCAAACTTTGTTAGGCTCAATGATTACAGGAAAAGACTCCAAATGTAATTAAGTAATTTTCATAGCAAAAATTTATAAAAATACGAAATAATACTGAACATAAAACTGCACATTGATAGCAAAATTGAAGCATCAGGTGTAGTTTTTTATTCTATCGATTTGATTTGTTGATTACTGCGTTACAGATTGGAGATTCGCAGAATAAGTAATTAATTAGGCATAAATAAATTAAAGTTTGTAGTCATGACTTTAGTCACGATAATCCTGAATCAGCTATTAAGCGCTGACTACCAATGAGGATTTTATTTAATGTTTAGCCATATCTACCTATCTATCAAAATCTCAAAATATACTTTCACATCATGACTGATTGCTTAGATTTTACTGTAGCTATCCCAACTTACAACGGTGAAAGTCGTTTGCCTGAACTACTAGAGCGGCTAAAAAATCAACTTCATACGGAAAATTTATCTTGGGAAATTATAGTTGTAGACAATAACAGCACTGATAACACGGCTAAAATTGTTCAAGCTTATCAAAAAAATTGGCAATGTCCTTACCCCTTAAAGTACTGCTTTGAAGTAAAGCAAGGTGCGGCTTATGCACGCAAAAAAGCAGTAGCAGAAGCTAAAGGTAAATTGATAGGTTTTCTAGATGATGATAATTACCCAATATCAAATTGGGTAGCCGCAGCTTATAGTTTTGCCCAAAAATATCCCAAAGTAGGGGCTTATGGTAGCCAAATTCATCCTGATTGGGAAGTACAACCACCACAAAATTTTCAGAGAATCGCTCCATTTTTAGCAATTACGGAACGAGGTAATTTACCTTTATTATATGAAGCTAAAAATAAATTATTACCTCCTTCCGCTGGACTCGTTGTCCGTAAACAAGCTTGGCTAGAAAGCTTACCAGATAAGTGCATTTTAACTGGCAGAGTTAAAGGTAATATGCTTACCAGCGAAGATTTAGAAATGTTGTCTTATATTCAAAAAGCAGGATGGGAAATTTGGTATAACCCAGAAATGGAAATTTCTCACAAAATACCAAATTCTCGATTACAAAAAGATTATTTAATTCCATTTTTTCGCGGAATTGGACTCAGTCGTTATGTAACTAGAATGGTAAATATACAACCTTACTATAGACCGATCGCTTTTTTAGCATACATGATTAATGACCTACGTAAAATAACTTTACATTTGCTTAAATATCGGACTCAGTTAAAAGATGATTTAGTAGCTGCTTGCGAAATGCAACTTTTTTTAAGTAGTTTAATAAGTCCTTTTTATCTTTGGAAGAATGGTTATTTGAAAGACAAATTATCATAACATTAATAATCATGCCTGAATCAGCGAATGAAAAATTAGATATCACTGTAGCTATTCCTACATATAACGGAGCAAGCCGTTTACCTAAAATTTTGGATAAGCTATTAACCCAAACAGATGTACAAAATCTTAAATGGGAAGTTCTTATTATCGATAATAATAGTTCTGACAATACATCTGAAATCATCCAAAATTATCAACAACTATATGATGGAAATTACCATTTAAGATATGTCTTTGAAAAAGAACAAGGAGCGGCTTTTGCACGATTGCGAGCAGGAAAGGAAGCTAGAGGGGAGCTAATTGCATTTTTAGATGATGATAACTTACCTGCACCTGATTGGTTAGCCCAAGGATATGCTTTTGGATTAGAGTATCCTCAAGCTGGTGTTTGGAGTGGACAAATTCATGGTGATTTTCAAGTAAAACCGCCAGAGAACTTTGAAAAAATTCAAGGGTTTCTTGCTATCAGAGAACATGGTTCAAAACCATATTTATTTGATGTAGATAATTTAAGGCTTCCCCCTGGTGCAGCACTTATTATTCGCAAAAAAGCGTGGCGTGAAAACGTACCAGAACGGCCTATTTTAAGCGGTAAGTTACCTGGGACTTTAGTGCAAGGTGAAGATTATGAACCATTACTTTATATACACAATGCCGGCTGGCAAATTTGGTATAATCCAACCATGCATACTTACCACCAAATACCAAGCTGGCGATTTGAAAAAGATTATCTAGTAAATCTTGCACGTGGTTGTGGTTTGTGTATTTTTCAACTCAGGTTAATAAATGCTAAAAATTGGCAAAAGCCAATAGTATTTGTCAAAACTGTTTTAGGAAATTTACGGCGAGTATTAAAGTCTCTTGTTCAATATAAAGGACAATTAAAACACAATCTAATTGCAGTTGTTGAAATGGAATTTTATTTGGCTAGTATGATAAGTCCTTTTTATTACTTGAAATGTAATTTAAGGAAACTATTCAAAAACAAGGCAGCCATATAAAATGATTAATTGTAGCCAAAGCCAAAACTTACCAAAAATTTCTGTAATTATACCTGCTTACAATAGTGAAAATACTATTATTCATACAATTAATTCTGTTTTAAATCAAACTTTTACTGATTTAGAATTAATTGTAATTAATGATGGTTCGCAAGATTCTACTCTGGATATTGTTAAGCAAATTCAAGACCCACGAATCAAAGTATTTTCTTATTCTAATGCAGGTGGAAATGCCAGTCGTAACAGAGGACTAAAACTTGCAGTTGGAGAATTTGTTAGTTTCCTAGATGCTGACGATCTTTGGACACCTAATAAACTTGAATCTCAATTAAAAGCTCTGGAAAAAAATTTGAGTGCTAAAGTTGCTTATAGTTGGACTGATTACATTGATATCAATGGTGATTATGTCCTTTCAGGTAAACGCATAAATATCAATGGAGATGTTTACGAAAATTTATTAGTTAGTAACTTTCTAGAGAATGGCTCTAATCCTTTAATTTATAGAACAGCTTTAATTTCATTAGGTGGCTTTGATGAATCTCTAGCTGCGGCTCAGGATTGGGATATGTGGCTGCGATTAGCATCTAAATTTGATTTCGTCTGTGTGCCATCTGTGCAAATATTATACCGAATTAGTGCTAATTCAGTTTCTTCAAATCTTGTCAGACAAGAAAAAGCTTGCTTGCAGTTACTTGAAAGAGCATATCAAGAAAGACCATCAGCATTCAAGCAAAATTGGAGCATAAGCATTGCAAATCTATATAAATATCTTACTTGTAAAGCTTTGCAAAAGCCATTAAACCGCAAAAAAGGTATAACGGCAGCTAAATTTTTGTGGAGGTATTTTATTCATGATTCTTCAAGATTTCAAAATATAAATTTTAGCTCGAAATTATTATTGAAAATTCTCATAATTATCATACTGCCTACCTTCTTTCACAGTATTACTAGCCAGCGTCAACTCAAAAGCGAAAAAACTGAAATATTACTAAATAACTGGGTGGTTCAGGACTTACACAGCGATCCGAAAAATCAAAAGTTTGGGAAAGGCTGTAAGGGTATAGAGGTATAAGTTTTCAAAAGGCTTAGCTCTATACCCTTAAACGTTTACATCCAGTCTCAAAAAATAACCAAGCCTGCATAAGTCTTGTACTTGAAAAAAGACCAGAAACTAACAAGGAATACCCAGGTGTATTTACCGTTTCTAGTTAATACAAAGAATGTTTTGAATAATCGCTATAATAGTGGTTTTACTGTCCTTGAAACTTTAGTAATTGTTGTACTGATTGGTTTATTAGCCGCACTGGGAATACCGAACTGGATAACTTTTGTGGCTACTCGCCAACTTAATACTGCTCAAAACGAAGTTTACTATGCGATGCGGCAAGCTCAAACACAAGCAACCAAAGAAAAATCGACTTGGCAAGCTAGTTTTCGCGAGCAAAACGGCATTGTTCAATGGGCTGTTCATCCTGCTACAGTAAGCCCATCTAATGCAAATTGGAATAATTTAGATGCCAATGTGCGCCTTGATTCGGAGACAAACTTTGAAGCGCTCACTACAGTACAGCAAGTTAGATTTGACTACAGAGGTAACGCTAAAGATTTAGGACGAATTACCCTATCGAGTAAGTCTGGTGGTAAAGCGAAGCGTTGTGTTATTGTTTCTACAATCATAGGAGCAATACGAACTGCAAAGGAACATACTAGAGCCGATGAGGGGAAGTATTGCTATTAATATATTTTTAGTTTCTTCAAGTAAAGTATTGCGTAGCTCAAAACAACGCTTGATTATTTTTACTCGCTACCCTAAACCAGGTAAGACGAAAACCCGGCTGATACCTGTTTTGGGATCTGTTGGCGCTGCTAATCTTCAACGCCAAATGACTGAACACACAATATTGCAGGTTAAACAATTGCAAAAAGCCATTGACATATCTGTAGAAATATGGTTTTCCAATGGCGATTTACAACTGATGCAAAAATGGTTGGGGTTGGATTTAGTTTACCAGCCTCAAGGGGAAGGAGATCTAGGTTTGCGGATGGCGCGATCGCTCCTCCAAGCTTTTCAATCTGGTGCAGAAAAAGCAATTATCATCGGTACAGATTGCCCTGGACTAAATGCTGAAATTTTAGCAACAGCCTTTGATAAGTTACGCACCTTTGACCTCGTACTTGGCCCAGCATTAGACGGTGGATATTACTTAATTGGTTTGCGGCAACTCATTCCCGAATTATTCGCTAATATCGAGTGGGGAACTGCTAACGTATTCCAGAAAACTGTGGAGATTGCCCAGAAAGTTAATTTATCATATGTGAATTTGGTGTCTTTGGCTGACGTTGACCGACCAGAGGATCTATGTATTTGGCAACAATCCTTTGTGACAGAAGGATAAAGTAACAAGAAAGTACGGCGACGCGGTGAAGAAGTTAAAGCTTTGGGCATTACTTCCTTCAAGTCGCCATAGCTACCTAAATTTGTGCCTCTTTTCCCTTAAGTCTCTAGAAATCTAACTTTAACGAGAAATCGAGAATCTGAATCTACAGCCCCGCATAAACTTCGTATCTTCAAACACTAGGAATTTTCTGAAGACACCGGGCATAACAAATGTTACTGTGGCCTAGTTGAAAACCAAGAGGCCAGAAAGTTCACAATTCTTGAATCTGATTTGTGTTTCTATAGAACAGTTACGGTCATGGGCACAATATTCAAGTAACTTGAA
>VFQR01001710.1_pt1 | contig 15711 bp, 10 predicted proteins | sample 3512321 | NCBI WGS metagenome assembly VFQR01 (sample SAMN10412374, study PRJNA504923) | tailings metagenome | isolation source: Relicate 3 Philex TSF1 revegetated site | place: Philippines: Tuba, Benguet | collected 2017-08-29
ATTTAGGGGATTTGGGCACACATGCACTCCTAATTTCAAAAGTCAGAAGAACCCAGCTAGGTGTTTCCTAATTCTAGTTCGTTCTGGCAAAAGGCTCTCGCTCCTACAAACTTCTGTGGTGGGGAGTGGGGAAATGAGGGGGATGAGGGGGATGAGGGGGCAGAGGAGAATAATAACTCCTCAGTCATCAGTCAACTCTTCCAATGCCCTATTTAACAAATTCAGCGGGTTTAAGTCCCCCAGTTCAATAAAAAAGCAAGTTTTGTGGTGGGGTTTAAATTCCCATTACAAAACTGTACTTGCGACTTGTTTAAAAAATATTTAGCTGAACACTAGCTTCGGTTAAATACGAGAGTAGCCCAAACGAATCCTCAGCAGCCGCAGCCAGCGTAACCAAATTTGTGCCGGTTGTTCAAAGAAGGTAAAAATATCGCCAAAACCCAAATTAGTTTTGTGATGATGTAACCAATGTCTCTCAGGAGTAGTAATAAATAAAACTTGGCATAAAATATTCACAGGCTTTGGAGTTTGCCAACCCAACACACTTATGTGTCTCCACCATACGTGAAACTGACCAAGCAGTAGTCCAGAAATAACGCCGATGGGAGAAAAAGACCACAGAACTACTGCTATAAATATATAAGGCAAAGCTCCCAATATACCATCTAAAAGAACTTGGGGATTGAAAGTTAAAATAGCGTAGTGACGAAAGTCCTTTTTCCAAGAGTGGTGCGTTTTTAAATGAAGGCTACCAAAAACATGCTCGGGTACGTGGTAAAAGAATGTAGATAGGAAATCGCCAAAAAATAATAATAACCAAGCAACAGCGATAGCCTCAAGCATTTTTACTCCTCAAGTTTAGTAACAAAACACCACAGAAAATATGCAAATGTTGTGCTGTCGGCGTAGACAGCTGGTTTTACACTATGCAACAAGCATTTGTGTGTTTTATGGGTCTACGCTCCAGTTAATTTGGTTGGTTCAGAATGTGCGTAATTGTGTAAGTTGCAGTTTGATAAATCTACAAGACTGAACCCACCAAAAAGGTAGTAGCAAGAGCCTTGAATTTGGTTTCTACCTTTGGGTTGATGAATACAGTACATCTGCAACCCGATAGGAATACCGTATTTTATCACAGTTACTACACAATCTTCTTACTAAGGCATACAGCTTGAGCAAAGGTTGAGTTAAAATTAGTACAAATTTAGGTTAAGGCTCTCTTGGACATTTTTGATTAAAAATTGGTTGTTATACTGCCTCAATTGTGGAAGCGATCGCAACGATAGAACAGTAATTATGCCAAGGAAAGGAATGTTATTGAAATGAGTAAAGTAAGTTGACAATCAAATTGTTCGACAGCAAAATCTGGGGTATCAATAATTAACTAGATACCCCAGAGAGTAGAGTATTAAATACTACTAAAATATTCTATGTAGTAGACGATCGCCTCTGACTTTTATGCTTGGATTTCTACAACTTACTGACTCAGAGCCGTAAACCTAAATTGTTTTAACTTCTGTGAACAAGCAGCGCTGTTTTTTTTAGTAAAAAGCGTTGATTTGCAACCGTGTAAGGCAAAAAATGATTGGATAATAAAGTACAACTACCATAGTTATTTACAACTTATCCTAATTTTACGGGTATCTTGGCAGATCCGAAATTTAGGTTACTTTCCAGTCGGAAAGGTAAAATCAGGTTTTGAAGTTATCAATACACGATTTAACTGATTTGAGCATGAACAAAAAATGGGCGGTCAAGCGAATTACTGTAAACTTGGCATCCAATGAAGCCAAGAACCTTGAAAAGTATTGTGAACAGACGGGCAGACCAGCAACGGATGTGATTCGAGAACTCATTCGAGCCTTGCCAGTGATGAAATGAAAGTAGTTCGCAATTTTTAGTGATGATTGAGATCTAACAGTTTAAAGATGAGTGCTGCGCTCGTTTACCCCGGACACAGTACGCCTCCAAAAAACTGCCTATGCTGGAGGCACAAGTAACCCACCCGCAACTACATGGGATTTGAGCAAGGAGATTATTATCTTGACGGCAGTCCTGAGCTTGATGCCTACAAAGGTGACCTTTGTAACACATTGGGTGGTGATACTTGTGTCTTCACAAATGTTATTCTTTTGATGCAGTTTTAAACACCTCCGATCGGGTTTTTGGAATTATTCTTGGGTTCTGTCCTCTATTTTTATGTGTAAAAAAAATGACATAATAACCCTTGTTAGGTTGCAAAATTGGTAGTGAGAGAGTGCTTCTCAACTTTTACTGTGGTTGTTGTAGACACTAAACTTTTGAAACTTAGGTTATGGTAAGGAGCGAATGAGTTCTTGAATCACATCCGTTGCTGTTTTCCCTGTTTGTTCACAATACTTATCAAGGTTCTCGGCTTCATCCGATGCCAGGTTTATAGTGATTCGCTTGAGTGTCCTTTTTTTTGTGGAGGTTGCTAAACTAGAAAATCTCTCGACGGTGGTCTTATTCATTGTATTGATAAACTAAATATTTACAAACTCTCTTTATCAAGATTGCCAATTCACAACCGCCTTTACCAGTGAAAATCGAGATTTTAAGATTGAACTTAAGCTTTAAGCCCCAGTCAGATTACTTAAAAGTTAATGTATTAAGCAATTAACATCACACGTAATGAATATCGCATTGCCCAAATGCAACGAACTTTTAGTTAAACAAATGATGTCAGCAATACCCCAGACATAAGATTACCTATTGAGCAAGGGTTGTTGACTAATTAAAACGAATGGATTGACTAATGTCGCTTTGATTGGTGAACATTTTGGTTTTACACTTTTTTTAAATCCTCACCAATACGGGGTTATTTATTTGTTACAAGTATCACTTAATATCTACAGCAACCTGCTAGATAATCCTTTTTAGTCACAGGCGATTACGCAAACGGTGAATTAATACATGACTTTACAGAATTGGAGACGCAAGCGTGGCGTTGCACTTACTACTAAGGGTCTGCAAAAAATTAAAGAAGCAAAGCATCAGTCAGAAGCAAAAGAAAATTTTGGAAACAGATACACTCTAGAAGAAATGAGCGCACGCTCTGGATTATATTCCGGTACAATCTCGAAAGTATTGAATCGTGAAGGAGGTGTTGATAAACAGACTATTGAGAAGCTGTTTTCAGCTTTTTCCTTAAAAATAGATAAAAGTGATTATTCAAGCTCAAATAGTCGTCTAGATTGGGGAGAAGCTATATTTACATCAGTTTTTTATGGACGGACAGAAGAACTGAGTACGTTAGAAAAATGGATTCTTGATGAAGACTGCCGATTGGTGACAGTGTTGGGAATAGGAGGTATTGGTAAAACAGCATTGTCTGTAAAGTTTGCTCAACGGATTCAGGAAAACTTTGAGTATGTTATTTGGCGATCGCTACGAGAAGCTCCACCTGTTAAAATTATTCTAGGTAACTTAATTCAGTTTTTATCTGACGAACAAGAAACAGAAGCTAACTTAGCAGAAAACTTTAGCGATCGATTATCCCGACTACTCGATTATTTGCAAAATAATCGTTGTTTACTAATACTTGATAATGCAGAATCAATTCTCCGCAGTGGTAGCCGCGCTGGAGTTTATCGAGAAGGATATGAGGAATATGGTGAACTTTTAAGACGGGTAGGAGAAGCAACTCACCAAAGCTGTTTATTGCTCACTAGTCGGGAAAAACCTAAAGAAGTAGCATTGCTGGAAGGAGAAACGCTACCTGTTCGTTCATTACCACTAAATGGGTTAAAAGTGGCAGAAGGGCAAGAAATCTTAAAACTCAAAGGGCTATGTGCGGCAGAAGATCAATGGAAAGTCATGATTGAACGCTATGCCGGGAATCCATTAGCCTTAAAGATAGTTGCTACCACAATTCAAGATATTTTTGATGGCGATGTGAGTGAATTTTTGCAACAAGATACGGCTGTTTTTGGCGACATTCGTGATGTTTTAGAGCAGCAGTTTGAACGCTTGTCAGATTTAGAAAAGGACATAATGTACTGGCTAGCGATTAATCGGGAGTCGATAACATTCTCAGAATTGCGAGACGACATTATATCACCAATACCACAAGCAAAATTACTAGAGGCGATAGAATCGTTGGGGAGGCGATCGCTAATCGAGAAGGCTACACCTACGGTAATTAAAAAAACTGCATCGCTTTTTACGCTCCAGCCTGTGGTCATGGAGTATGTCACTACTAGCTTGATAGAAAAAGTTTGTGAAGAGATTCTCACTGAGAATATTGATTTATTCAGGCGTCATGCTTTAATGAAAGCGACGGGTAAAGATTATGTTAAAGATACTCAAGTTCGTCTGATCGTCAAACCAGTTATAGATGGGTTGCTTAATGTTTTAAGAAGTAAAAGAAACATTGAAAATCAATTAACTCAATTTATTGCAAAACTCCGACAGACATCGCCGTTAGAACCAGGGTATACAGCTGGCAATATACTGAATTTGCTGTGTCATTTAGAAACAGATTTAAGTGGCTATGATTTTTCTTATCTGACTGTTTGGCAAGCAGATATGCGGAGTACGAATTTGCATAATACAAACTTTGCTCACGCCGATCTAGCTAAGTGTGTTTTTGTGGAAACCCTTGGTGGTATTTTTTCGGTAGCTTTTAGCCCTAATGGTAAACTTCTAGCTACGGGTGATACTAACAATGAGATTCGCGTGTACCAAGTTATGGATGGACAACAGATGCTCACCTGCAAAGGGCACGTTGGTTGGATTCGGTCAGTCGCCTTCAGTCCTAATGAAGATATTATTGCTAGCGGTGGTGACGATCAAACAGTGAGGCTATGGAATGTTAGCACTGGTCAGTGTGTTGCAAATTTACAAGGGCATAGCAGTGGTATCCAGTCTATTGCTTTCAGTACGAATGGTCGCATACTGGCAAGTAGCAGTGAAGATAAAACTGTGAAGTTTTGGTATGTAGATACTGGTCTGTGTTTTAAGACTCTATCGGTAGATGATTATAGTGTCTGGTCAATTGCCTTCAGCCCCGATGGTCGCACAGTAGTAACTGGAAACGATAATTATACCCTCAATCTATGGGATATCAACACTGGTCAATGTATCAAGATATTGGAGGGGCATACCAATCGAGTACATTCCGTTACCTTCAATGCAGATGGTAGCATTTTGGCTAGCGCTAGTCATGATCGCACAGTTAAGCTATGGAATGTTGATACAGAACAATGCTATTTGACGCTACAAGGTCATACTGACTCAGTACATTCTGTTACCTTCAGTTCGGATGGATATTTTATTGCTAGTGGCAGTGACGATCAAACAGTGAGGGTTTGGGATGTCGCCACAGGTCAATGTATTAGAACTTTGAGAGGACACAGCAGCCGAATATGGACAGTTGCACTCAATTCCGACAAAGACAGCTACATCCTCGCAAGTGGCGGTGACGATCAAAAAGTTATGCTGTGGGATGTCAGTACTGGTCGTTGTATCAGAATCTTTCAGGGTTATTGTGATGGAGTACGGTCGGTTGCCTTTAGCAAAAACAGTCTTATGCTTGCTACCAGTGACTCTAACAAAATTGTCAGACTTTGGAATACTAAGATTGGTAAATGCCTTCAAACTTTGCAGGGACACAATAATCGGGTAACATCAGTCTCCCTTAGTCCAGATGGTAGAATTTTGGCTAGTGGTAGTGAAGACCAAGCGGTGAAATTGTGGGATACTTATACAGGTCAATGTCTCAAAACCTTAAATGGGCACAGTAACCGCATATTAGCTGTTACCTTCAGCCCAAATGGTCTTATTCTGGCCAGTAGCAGCGACGATCGCACAATAAAGCTATGGGATACTACTACAGGTCAATGCATTAATACCTTTAATAGACAAAGCCATAGGGTTTGGTCTATCGCCTTTAGCCCGGATGGTCATCTGCTAGCTAGTGGTTGTCATGACCAAACAGTGAAGTTGTGGGATGTCAACACTGGTCGATGCCTTCAATCACTGCAAGGACATACTGATTGGCTGTGGTCAGTCAGCTTTAGTGCTGATGGGCAGTTTCTAGCAAGTGGCAGTGGCGATCAAACGGTAAAGTTGTGGGATGCAAAAACAGGTAAACACCTTAGAACTCTACAAGGTCATACCAGTTCTGTTTACTCAGTCAGCTTTAGTGCTGATGGACGCCTTCTAGCGAGTGGCAGTGGTGACCAAATGGTGAAGTTATGGAATGTCAGTACTGGAGAATGCCTCAAAACTTTGTCAGGACATGCCAAGTGGGTTTGGTCGCTTGCCTTCAGTGCCCACGATCAAACCCTGGCTAGTGGCAGCGAAGATGATACGATTAGAATATGGGATGTGAAGACTGGAGAGTGCCTAAAAATTTTGAGGAATGAGAGACCCTATCAAGGCATGAACGCTATTGGCATTACAGGTATAACGGAAGCCCAGAAAGTATCTCTAAAAGCTTTGGGAGCAGTTATTTATGGAGAAGATAATCCTACAGTTGTGAACTGAAAAACTTGGACGATCAAAGAAAAAACTAAATCATTTTTTTCAAGACTTAGCTTTTTGATATACGTAACAAATTGTCTCCACTTTTCTGAAATCGATCGCCATAACTTTGAACCCAAGATTTACCCTGATGTTTGTATCTCTGGGTCGCGCAGCCAACTGCACCTAAAACACCAAGTGCCAACATCCCGAATGCAGCATCAGGTTCGGATACAGGTACTGGTTTCACGGCTGAATAAGCTAATTCTCCAATTAGCTTATGGGCAGCAGTTGTCGGATGGACTTGATCCCAGAATAAAAACCGATCTGGATCGCAAACAACTGGCTGCTTGGGAAGATTGATAGGCACTATGGATAATTCTCCGCTACAAGAGTCGGTTACATTTGTCAAATCGAATTCTCGTGGAGCAGCGATGATTCTATTGAATAGAGAATTAATATCAAGAGGAATGATATTCACATCAGGGCTGAGTTGCTGGTTTAACAAGTTGAGATTTGCAGTTAAGCTGGAGTTATGTGCGCTGGTAAAACTGCTCAGTAAGTCGGCATCTTGATTATTGCCGCCTGTAACTGGAAAATTTCCTAAATCTGGTAAGTTAACCACCAGAAAGTCTTTTGCACCAACAGCAGCGAGTGATGTCACTGACACTGATAAATTGTTAACTGTTTGTGTAGGATTAGGAATCTCACCAAAAAAATAATCTAAATAATCATTCGTGCCAGCCCAAATGACATAGAGGGCATTCGGATTTGCAGAAGGATTTGCTGATGTAAAGTTATTAATCTGTTGCTGCAATCCTGGTAAACCAGGAATGCCGATATTCTCAGACCCTGTGGTTGCACCACCATAGGCAAAATTGGTTTCTAGATTCAAGTTTAATCCTAAATCTGAGGCGAGATATTCCACCCAGACTGGACCATTGGAAAAACGTCCATTAAAGTAGGTTGGACTTGGAGGAACGATTTTGCTTGTAGCATTAAATATATTACCAGTATCAGAGAAGCTATCACCAAACACATAAATCTCATCATTATTCTGCGCCGAAACTTTCAGAGGAAAGATGAGAGATAAAAGAAAAATTCCTGTTGCCAGAATTTGTTTTTTCACAGCCAACTACTTAGATAAAGTTTAAATCTTAGTGAATATCCTTAACAAGAAGGAGCTTTGCTTCTGTTTTTAGAACTTATTGCTGCCAAGTCAGATTCTATTTTATAGATAGGAGCAGAACCTAGTGCCACTTTGCCCCAGCGCATCACACTCGCAGAGGCAGCACCAGCAGCACCAAATCCATAAATAAGAACTAAGTCGTTTTCGTTAATTTTTCCCAACTGTGCAGCATGGTACATATTAACTACAGTAAGTACTGGTCCAATGTTTGCATATTGTGGATAGAGGTCGATTGTACGCTCTGGATTAATACCCAGTACGCGGCTACAGAAACGTGCGAACCAAGCTGTAGGTGTATTGAAAATAAAAAAGTCTATTTCGTCAAGCGTCACACCTGCGGCCTTAATAGCACCTTCACAACAAGTACGGAGGAAACCTACAGCAGTTTCACGAGTTAACCTGTTTGCATCCTTGCTAACTTGCATCCGAACCTGCAAGTTGCCCTGTATATTCTTTGCGATCGTAGGGTAAACTAGATCGCACAGCGCCCCGGCATGAACAGTTTTAATCCCAAGAATACCTTGATGTGATTCAAGTTTACTTACCACAAAAGCCCCAGCACCATCACTAAGAAACCATGAGGCAGTATCATCTTCGGGGACAAAGTGAGAATACGAGCATGAGATAACTACTAGTACATTGTGATACTGTTCTGCCGAAACCAAAGTATAAGCAGTCTGTAAGGCAATGAGAGTGCTACCACAGCTAGCATCAATATTCCAAGCAGCACCCTGGAAATCTAGCTCACGCGCCAGAAAGGCAGCATCACCAAATCCGATTTGTTCAGGCCAGATCGAGGCAACAAGCATCAGATCGATATCTTCCAGAGAAAGCTTTGCAGCCGCCAGGGTATCTTTTACCGCGTGGCACTGTAGCATTAGCGGTGACTCATTGAGACTGAGTACCCACCGTTCGACAGTCCCCCGAAAGGGATCTGATAGATAAGGCATCATCTCTAAGTCAAACTCATTTCTGGGGGTGGAGCCATCAAGAGAGAACCACCTTCCTAAACTTTTTTGCTCTGCTTGAGCAACCAATTCGGGGTATTTTTCTCTGTAGTAATCGTTGGTACGTCTAATGCTGGGTAGGCTCACAGCGAGTGAACGAATACCTACTGCGTGTTGTGTCATGAAAAACTTCTTTTACTCTCAATAAGTTTAGTAGCAATAATTTGTAACGCTCTGGGCAATCAAATTTTGAATACGACCTTCAATTGGTGCAGGCTGAGTATGGTCAACGATCGCATCAATCAGGAACGGACCAGTCGCTTTCATTGCTTTCTCTACAGCCGTCTCGATCTCAGGCTCTGTCTCAACACGGATGCCATCGGCTCCCATCCCGCAAGCAATCTTCACAAAGTCGGTCTGCGGAATCTCTGCATCTACACCCTGGAAGCCCTGCATCGCCGTTCCGCGATCGCACATGTTGTAATGTCCGTCATTAAGTACTATCCAGACAACTGGAATCTGGTACTTCACAGCTGTGCTGACCTCGTTATTCATCAGCATTGCACCGTCACCAACAATGGCCACAGCCTTACCACGACGAGCTACTGCCGCACCGACAACGCCGGTGGTGATATGTCCCATAGATGCGAAACCACTACAGTTTCGGTAACGATGTGGCTTGGCAAACCGCAGCATATAATTTCCCCAAGCAGACGAACTACTTGGTTCGCTCATAACCAATACATCGCTTCCCTGAACAATCAGTCTTTGAATAGCATCCATAAGCACTGCGGGACGCACTTTTCCGTATTCGCGGGGATTGACTATATTGTGTTCCGGTCTAGGCAGCATCGGTTTTGCCACCTGAGCAGGATGCTGGGGAAAGTGTTTTAACAGAGCCTTGACAAACGCTCTAATGTCAGACGTAATGACAAAGGTCTCAGCAGATGGATATGCAGTTCCTGGTATTTCTGGGTCGATGTCAACATGCAAAAAGCCCCGCAAGGGTATCATCATCGGCAGCAGGAGTGATGTCCGTTCCCCTAAGCGTGTTCCCAGAACTAAGGTGCGTAAAGGACGGTACTCCTGCATGTACCTGAGAACCGACTCATGCCCACCAAAGCCTGTGACGCCTACAAACTGAGGATGATCCTCAGGAAAGATACCCTTACCCCGTGGTGAACACATTACAGCAGCTCCTGTCCTCTCGGCGAGCTGGCGAATCTCTGTTGCTGCACCCCGCGCTCCAAACCCTACCCAAATGGCAAAGGGTCCCTCAGACAGTAACTGAACACATTCGGCGATTTTTTCCTCAGTTGCTGTTGCCACAGCATTAGATAAATTTAGTAATGGTAACGAAGTCTTTAGCGAGCTTGTTTGAATATTTGTAGGAATACTGATATGAGCTACGAATCCTGCTGGTTGTCCTAGTCCAAGGGCAAGCCTTCGTGTAACCTCTGGAAGTTCATCGCTGGATTCGAGAGTAGTCGCGTAATGAAATATTTGCCCCGAAGTAAAAATACCTGCGTTGGGCATAGTGTATGTGCTAGTTTCTTGGCAAGCCCAACGTCCTCGCTGTGGTGCGGAAGTTGAAGCTGACACAAAAATTACCTTAGCGCCCTCCCACCGAGCAGCTAACAATCCTGTCAAAGCGTTAGTGATTCCTGGCCCGGTGGTAGTGAACACTACAACCGGGCGATCGCTAGCAAAGTGCGCCTCAGTGGCTGCAAAAGCGGCTCCAGCTTCATGGCGAAAGTGCAGCACTTTAATGGAACTTTCGTGTAGTGCAGCCCATATCGGCGCGATCGCACCTCCAGAAACACCAAAAGCATACTCAACTCCCAGATTTTCCAGGATTTTAACCACTGTCTCTGCTACCGAAAAAGATCTGGATGGTTTGCTATGAAACTGCTGTTCAGTTGAGTTTAATTTTTTATTGCTATTGACTTTTATATCCCCAAATTTAGCATCCATACAAACTATGCTTAGGAAGAATTTCCTGGACTATGTAACATTATCCCACACACTTAGACGCAACTAAATATTTATTGCCAGGATAAGACACAAAGTACTAGCGAAAAGGCTTTTACTCGACTTCATTTTTCTTTACATAGTTGAGTTTTGTTCTACCAATCTACTTAAACTTAAACTCTGCTTTGAGTTTGGGGGAGTAGGGGAGATGAGGGAGATGGGGAAATGGGAACAAGGAGAATGACTAATGACTGTTGTAAAAAAACGAAACAGGGATTGCAACATAGATTGATTCTGCCTTACTCTGGAAAGACTAGTATGGCAGTTTGACGCCGCGTTCGGCAGTCTGGTGTGGTGCAGAATACATCTATACCGATCGACTCACTGCAAGGCAGTTGTTTCCAGATTGTAGATAACTGGCTGCCCAGGATAACTAACTGCCGATAAACTTGTTCAAGAAAACACTTTGATAGCCTAAAACGATGAAAGCATCTGCTAATTTCGACTTTGAAGACGATAAATTTAATGCACCGCCTTCTCAAGTCATCCCCTGGTGTCAGATGATTAATCCTCGGTATGGCACAGATGGTATGCAATCTTACGGTTTGGCGCTGAAGCTTGATAATGCCAATGCTGTTGGCTTTGCACCAGATGAGAATTGGCAACAGGTGGAGCATGAATTTACCTCTGGAGTGGAAACGGTCTTTATTAGCACAACTCCACGCTTGGTTATAGTGCGCCGGGGACCATTATCCGTCAAAGATCGAGAAACGGGTCTCAAACTGGGTACGCTCAAAGATAACTATGATGCTTTTTTAGCTGACAAACTTAAATTTAAAACCTTTACTCGTTATTTAATTTTTATAGTGGGAGAGAATAAAAAGTTTTTACATCAATCACCACTACAATTAACACTGAATGGTGCAGCTGGAGCGAGTTTCAGCAAAACTTACTGCGAATTCCAACAAGGGAAAGTAGTCAGTGGATTCGTTGCTGAACTGGAAAAGGCTTATGCTGTCTATCGCAAGCAACCCTTGACACCGAAAGGTCCTTTGTTCCACGCTCACGGGATTTTTTCCCCAATAATTGAATGTGAAGAAAGAGGCATTGAACCAAATACAGTTCTAGTAGCTTCAACTGTGGACTACAAACATCCGACAGTGGGAACTTTAACACAATTTTTAATTGCTTCGGATTCTCTGGAGTCTGCAATTATCTGCAAAACTTTTGAAGAATACAAAGAATTTGGCAAGGAAGTTGTAAAATCAGAAACACCGAAAATGGCAATGGCAGGGGTTTCTAGTTCTTACGTGTATGCCGATGAAGATGATTTTGCTTATCCGCCGTATTAGAGAGAGTTAAAAGTTAGGAGTGAGGAATTATGAATTATTAACTCCAAACTCCAAACTCCAAACTCCAAACTCCAAACTCCAAACTCCTAACTACTTCTTCACCACTTGCAAACGCTGAGTTACCATCGTCATTCCATTACCCCGCAGGATAACAGCAGAAACCCATTGGCTACCAGGGATAGATGGTGCTTGTCCCTCTCGAAACACTCCACCTGATGTGAGTAATTGCAAATCTACGGATGTAGGGTTGAGATATTTATCTGGGCGGATGGGTTCCTCTAATGCCGTTCCTAATAGAAAATCATCACCAAGGGGTTCTTGAACGATCGCATCAAAATTATACTTCTGTCCGACTTTCACTTCCTGAGGTAATTTCACATCAACTTGGGGTGGCTTACTACCAGAAGTTAGTAATGTACGTTCTGATAAAATGTCTTGACGGACAATTTTTCCACCGACGACGCGCTGACGCGATTTAATTGTGGCATTAACAGCCAAATTATTCATGTTGCTGGAGGGTGCGCTGGTTATCTGGGTTTCGGTTTCGGCGATGATGGCGTTACCTTGAGGTTTGGCAGACAGCAGCTTGGTAGTATATTGCAACTTTGGGTATCTTTGCCAGAGTGAAGTTAAAGATTTTTCCAGGGTTTGGCGATTTAACCCATCCCCATGAGTGAAATTGGAACTGTAAAACTGTAACACGCCTTTGATATCACCTTTGCTGGCAGCAGCATCAACTTGTGTCAATAGGTTTCTCAGTTCGGCTGGTGCATTTTGGGCTGTAGTCCCTTGGACTAATTGCTGTGGTGTGCTGGCTTGAGTGGGTTGCCAAGTACTTGTGACACCAAATGTTAGCAGGAATAAAATCAGCCCGATGCTGCTTGAGAATCTCAGTTGGCGTTTCACTAAAATGTTACTCATTGGTAAGAATTTACTGATTTGATTAGAGAAGTGAGGAAATTGTTTTATCTTAGTTAAGCTAGACGCTAAACGGTAGAGGTTTGATGGCAAACGCACCGATAAAATTATTAATAGCTGCCAGTGGGACTGGTGGACATTTGTTTCCCGCCATCGCACTGGCGGAAAAATTGCCAGATTATCAAATAGAATGGCTGGGAGTACCCAATCGCCTAGAAACTGAACTTGTCCCTCAAGAGTATCCTTTGAATACTATTGCAGTTGAAGGCTTTCAGCAAGGGTTTGGTATTTCTTCGATTCGCATTTTCGCTAGACTTGTGGGTGCGATTTTCCAAGTCAGGCAAATTCTCAAACAAGGAAATTTTCAAGGAGTGTTTACCACAGGGGGTTATATTGCTGGCCCTGCTGTAATTGCGGCGCACTCCCTTGGGTTACCGGTGATTTTCCACGAATCTAATGCTTTGCCTGGTAAAGTAACTCGCTTTTTTGGCCCTTGGTGTAGCGTGGTAGCCTTGGGATTTGATGTTGCTGCTAAGTATTTACCCAAGGCAAAAAATGTCTGCGTGGGCACTCCAGTTAGAGCGCAATTCCTCGATGGCGGAACGAATCCACCGCTGGATTTAGCTATTCCTGAGGGCGTTCCTTTAATTGTCGTCTTTGGTGGTAGCCAAGGTGCAGTTGGTATCAATAAGTTGGTGCGCGAATCGGCAAATGCTTGGTTTGATGCTGGTGCTTATGTAGTACACTTAACAGGCGATCGCGATCCGGAAGCCGATAGTCTCAAGCATCCACAGTACATAGCTTTACCTTTTTACAACAATATGGCGGCATTGTTGCAACGAGCTTCTATTGCCATTAGTCGTTCTGGTGCCGGTAGCTTGACAGAATTGGCAGTGTGTGGAACACCAGCAATTTTGATTCCTTATCCCTTTGCCGCAGAAGACCATCAATCTTACAATGCAGAAGTATTCAGCAAAGCTGGTGCGGCATTAACCCTCAAGCAATCACAGTTAACAGCACAAGAATTGCAAAGTAATGTGTTGAATTTGTTGCACTCACCCCAAGAGTTAGCCAAGATCGGTGAAAAAGCAAAGGCGATCGCAGTTCCCGATAGTGCCGACAAATTGGCACAGTTAGTGCGTGAAGTGATAGAAACATAAGCTTTATTATTGAACATGAGAAATTGATTTTTCAACTTATGAATATCCTTTTCAGCCAAAAATTTCGCTTCACAGTAGGTTGTGCTGGTTTATTACTTGCCAGTTTAACCAGTGGCTATCTATATAGTCAGTCAAAAACCAAACAACTAGTCCCAGAAAATCAAGGCTTTATTCAACAAGAAAATTCTGCTCCACTCCAACCACATATTTCTTTCACTTCAAATCAAACTTCTTATCCACTCACCTCCAGCTTTCAAAATCATTTTGTTCCTGAGCAAAAAGACGATTTTTTAGCTGCATCTACACCTTATCCAGTTGTTGATGAGTTTAAAAAATATAAATATAGCGTTCAAGGCAGTCAAGTTTTTTCTTCAGTCAAATTGCCAGGTAATAAAGTTAACTTCAATCAAAAAGATTTATTAACTGTTCTCGTCAATACTAGAAAATATTTTCAAGACTACGCTTCACAAGATTCAGATATTAGTCGTACAGGACTGCTTGCTACTCAGGGAGTTACTGTAGAAGATGTCCTCAAAACTTTGGACTTCATGAGTGTTGTCTTAAAAGAAGATATTGCTAACGGTCGAGCCACTCGCTTACAAGACCCTAAGTTTATTAATGCCAACTTTCGAGTCATTAAATGGACTGCCTACAACCCCAAAAACAAACAACAAAAACAAGTAAGAATTACTAAATACGCTGTTTTTACTCACACTGGTTCTCGCAAGAAAACATCTACCTTCAATACAGGAATTTATAGCTTAAAAGACAACTCTAATAGTGATAAATTCTACACTAGATACACCAAACAAGATGTTTTGTCAGGTATTTATGAACCAGGCGGTAGAGAATTTGGCAAAGTTCAAAGTCTTGCTTATCTCACCAGAACTGGCTTAGAAGAAGCCCTGATGCAGGGAACAGTTTTGGTTAATTTTACAGATGGTTATAGAGCATTTTTTAATGTAGACAGAAATAATGGCATGTCTTATGTTCGCGGATTAAAACCAACAGCACAAAAGCGTTATTGGTACTTTAGAGAAGTTGATGCCATTAAAGGCTACGGATACAAAATAGATGCCAAAATTTCTATCAAACCAGGAGTCACTTTTGCTGGAGATGTTCTGAATATTGGTTTAGGTAGAGTGATTGTCATTGAGCAGACTAGGGGGGGTCGCAAACATCTGCAAATGGGAGTTATGGCTGATACAGGCGGAGCATTTTTACCCAATCTTTATCAACTCGATTTTTTAGCAGGTATTTTTAAGAACCAAAAAGAATTTGGGCAGCACATCAGCCAATTACCTGACTATGCGACAGCATATTTTTTAGTGAAGAAGTGAACTAAGAATTTGGTGACTGGTGACTGGGGACTGGGCATTAGGCATTGGGCATTGGGCATTGGTTATTCTCCGCCTGCTTCCCCATGCTTCCCCTGCCTCCCCTGCCCTTCTACTCCCTCATCTCCCTCATCTCCCCACACTCCCTACTTAAAATAAGTAAAACTAATCATTTCCATTGACTCTACAAAAGTCCCAACACTTGATTAATTTTTGTAAAGCAGTGTAAATTACATTCACAGGCGAAAACAAACCGCCTGATACATACATAAACAAACAACCGCACTTATAAAACAATGACCGCAACCATTCAACAGCGCTCCAGCGCCAACGTCTGGGATCGCTTTGCCA
>VFQR01001713.1_pt1 | contig 15696 bp, 15 predicted proteins | sample 3512321 | NCBI WGS metagenome assembly VFQR01 (sample SAMN10412374, study PRJNA504923) | tailings metagenome | isolation source: Relicate 3 Philex TSF1 revegetated site | place: Philippines: Tuba, Benguet | collected 2017-08-29
GCATCGTGACGGGCCGCATCCGTTCCGGCAGCGTGAAGCCGAACCAGACCGTGAAGGTGCTCGACCGCGACGGAAAGCTGGTTGAGTCGGGCCGCGTCACCAAGGTGCTCGCCTTCCGGGGCCTCGAGCGCACGCCGATCGAGGAAGCCGAAGCCGGCGACATTGTCGCCATTGCGGGCCTGCCGAACGCGATGGTCGCGCAGACGATCTGCGATCCGTCCGTGGAAACCCCTGTTCCGGCGCAGCCGATCGACCCGCCGACGCTCGCCATGACGTTCCGCGTGAACGATTCCCCGCTCGCAGGCACCGAAGGCGATAAGGTGACGAGCCGCATGATCCGCGACCGCCTGCTGCGCGAAGCCGAAGGCAATGTCGCACTCAGAGTGCGTGAATCCGACGACAAGGATTCGATGGAAGTCGCCGGCCGCGGCGAACTCCAGCTTGGCATCCTGATCGAGACCATGCGCCGCGAAGGCTATGAACTGTCCGTTTCCCGTCCCAAGGTTGTGCTTCACAAGGACGACGCCGGCAATCTCGAAGAGCCGATCGAGGAAGTGGTCATCGACGTCGACGAGGAACACTCCGGTGTCGTCGTGCAGAAGATGTCCGAACGCCGCGCCGACATGACCGAACTGAAGCCTTCCGGTGGCGGCCGCGTGCGTCTCGTATTCCACGCGCCGACCCGCGGCCTGATCGGCTACCAGAGCGAGCTGCTCACCGACACGCGCGGCACCGCGATCATGAACCGCATCTTTCATGCCTATGCGCCGTTCAAGGGCGACATCCAGGGACGCCGCAACGGTGTTCTGATTTCGAACGAAGCCGGCGAAGCCGTCGCCTATGCGATGTGGAAGCTCGAGGACCGCGGCCCGATGATGATCGAGCCGGGCTGGAAAGTGTATCGCGGCATGATCGTCGGCGAGCACACGCGCGACAACGATCTCGAGATCAACGTGCTGAAGGGCAAGCAGCTCACCAACATCCGCACGACCTCGAAGGATGAAGCCGTGCGCCTCACGCCGCCAATTCGCATGACGCTGGAAAAGGCGCTCGCCTACATCCAGGACGACGAGCTGGTGGAGGTCACGCCGAAATCGATTCGCCTGCGCAAGAAGCTGCTCGACCCGAACGACCGCAAGCGCGAAGAGCGCGCGCGCGAAGCGGAAGGCGTCTGATTCGGGTGTAGCGGGGGTGTGTGACCTATAGGTCGCACCCTCTTCCCTAATTAACCGTCCATTAACGAAAGCCTTGAAGCGGGGCCAAGCCTTTGCTTCGATTGGGACATGAGCACGGTCCTGATCGATATCCGCCGCGCGCGGGCAGAAGACGCCGTACCTCTCGCCGAGGCGCATGACGACGCCTGGCGCGCTGCCTATCGCGGCCTCATTCCCGGACCGGAACTGGAGAAGCTCGTAACGCGCCGCGGCCCGTCCTGGTGGGACGCCGCCATCCGCCGCGGCTCGCGCATTTCGCTTCTGATGTTCGGCGACGAGATCGCCGGCTACACGAATTACGGACGCAACCGCGCGAAGAGCCTTCCCTACGGCGGCGAGGTCTACGAACTTTATCTCCGCCCCGAATATCAGGGTCTCGGCTTCGGCCGGAAACTCTTCGCGATGTCCAAGCGCGATCTCACGCAGGCCGGTCACTCCGGTCTGGTGGTGTGGGCGCTCACCGACAACGATCCGGCAGTGAATTTCTATCGCGCCATGGGTGGCCGCGCGGTCGCCCGCTCGACCGAACGCTTCGGCCAGAAGGTCCTCGACAAGGTCGCCTTCGCCTGGATGCGCTGACTAGCGCCAGAGACGAAATCTTTTCCCGGAACCGATCAAATTTTCGAACGCGTGCGCGTGCGGAAACGCCCCATTCGCAACTGTTTTTTGCGTACGTCGCCCCTCAGCTCAGGTGAACGCCCAGAACAGGAGCCGTTCAGCGAAGAGCAGCAGCAGGATCAGGATCACCGGCGACACGTCGAGCCCGCCGAGATTGGGCAGCACGCTGCGGATCGGGCGGAGCGCCGGCTCGGTCAGCCGGTAGAGTGCGTCGCCGATCGTGCGCACGACGTTGTTGTACGGGTTCACGACATTGAACGCGATCAGCCACGACAGCACCGCGGATGCGATCAGGATCCAGATGTAAAGCGTGATCAGGGTGGTGATGAGCCAAAGAAACGGGTTCATGCGGTGCTCCAGCAGGCCAGTGAACCGATCAATACCCGTGCCGCGCTCGCCGGAAAAGGGCGGGGAACATTTTTTCCGCCGGCAGGGCGGCGGCATGTTGGCAGGCTGCCGGCGGCTTGGGCCAAACCGGATCGGGTCTTGCCTTGACCCCTCTCGAATGGCGGACTAGACCCTCGCCCGTCGGGGCCGTAGCTCAGTTGGGAGAGCGCCGCGTTCGCAATGCGGAGGTCAGGGGTTCGACTCCCCTCGGCTCCACCATTCCCCGCCAGCGATGTTTGGATTGAACCGGTCAGGCCCGGCTACTGCCGCGCGACCTGAGTATGGGTGCCGGGACGCACGCCAGAACGTACCCCGGAATCGAACGGGAGACGGCCAGAGGGGTCATTCCAGCCGTCTCCCGTCGATTGTTTTGACCGGCTACGCAAATACCAGATGCCGGCTGATCTCTGTCAGCAAGTCCTCTGCCAGCGCGCGATTTCGGCTGACCCGCGAAATCTCGTGGGTCGCACTCAATCCGATTCAAAATGTTGAAAGGAGCCGTTCAGCCGCGCGCTTCGCGCGTCTCATTTTGCGAGGAGTTTCGCATTTTGCGAAATCTTCTCCTTGCTGTCCGGTTCCATCAGACCGGTCCAGTAATCCAGAAACTGGTTCAGCCAGCGTTGTGTCTTGATGTCGTGGATCGCCCGGCCCTCGAAATGATCCTCGCGCGGCCGCGCATTCGGTAGCGTCAAACGCTCGTGACCGCGCGTAGTCCAGCGGCACATCATGTGATGCGTCACCTCGCAATGGAACTGGATGCCGAAGGCTGCAGGGCCGTAACGGAATGCTTGGTTCGGGAACGTATCGCTCTCCGCGAGCCGGACTGAATCCGCCGGCAGGTCGAAGCCTTCGCGGTGCCACTGGTAGATGTAATCCGGCCAGTCGAAGAGCTTGGCTCCCTCCGCTGTCGCGCGCAGCGGATAGTAGCCGACCTCGACCAGTCCCTCGGGATGAAAGTCGACCTTTGCGCCGAGATTGCGCGCGAGAACCTGCGCGCCGAGGCAGATGCCGAGAAACGGCTTCTGCTCTTCCAGCGGCACCGACGTCCACTCGATCTCCTCCCGCACGTAAGGATCGTCGTCATTGGCGCTCATCGGGCCGCCAAAGATGATGACGCCGTCATGTTCATCGAGGGTCTTGGGGAGCGGATCGCCGAAGCGGGGGCGGCGCGCGTCGATGGTGAAGCCGCGTTCGATGAGGCGATGCGCTAGACGGCCGGGCGTCGAATGTTCCTGATGGAGGATCGCCAGAATTTTCCGGTGCATGCCTGCCGCCGTTCACCTGTGTCCTAGCGGTCGCATGAATCGGCGCAGCGTATCAAGGTGCGGATTGCCGCTGTTTCTTCGCGTGGAAATGCGCCGCCGCGAGAATGAGCGGCCGCGGCAGCCGCGGACCGAGGAACGCAATCAACTTGTTGGACCAGCCCGGAATCACCACCCGCTTGCCGCGCTCGAAACCGGCCCAGCCTTCGCGCGCCACCTGTTCCGCGCTGGTATGGGGGATGCCGGGGAACATCCGGCCCTTGCTGCCCGGCCGCGCGCGCTCCTGAAAACCTGTCGGCGTCGGGCCGGGACAGAGCGCCGTCACCCGCACGCGGCCCTTCAATTCGGCGTGCAACGCTTCCGAGAACGAAAGCACATAGGCTTTGCTCGCGTAATAAACCGCCATGCCCGGCCCCGGCACGAAGGACGCGACCGAGGCGACATTCAGCACGCCGCCTTCTTCTTCAATGATCTTAGGGAGCAAAAGTGCGGTCAGGTCCGTCAATGCGCGGACATTAAGATCAACGATGCCTGCCTGTCCCGCGCGATCCGCATGCTCGAACTCTCCGGACAGACCATAGCCCGCGTTGTTGACGAGTTCGGCACAGCGAAGATTTTTCGACGCCAGAAATTCCGCGACCCTGTCAGGCGCGTCATTCAAAGAAAGATCGAGTGCGAGAATTTCCGGCCGCGCATGACCCTGCGCTGCGATCCTGTCCGCCACCCGCGCAAGTCCCTCGGCGGAACGCGCGGTCAATACAAGATTTCGTCCGGCCTTCCCGGCCACACAGGCAAGCTCCTCACCGATACCGAGCGAAGCGCCGGTGATGAGCGTGACGCCGTTCACGACTGGTTTTCTTTGTCCGTCAGTTCGTCGCGCATCTGCTTGCGGATCGAAACCCGTTCACGCGCGGGCACGTGCAGGAGTTCGGACGCGCGCCAGACCACATTGTCCTCGAACTCGGTAAGTTCTCCGTCGGCATAGGCGACCTCGAACATCATCTCGACGATGCGCTTTCTGCCCTCGTCGTCCATGAGCCGGTTCAGCACGCTGGTGAACTGGTAGAGATCGACCGCCTCGTTGTCAGCACGCGTCGCGGCCTCGATCAGCTTCTCCGCGTCCCCCGGCTCCATCGCGAAACGATAAGCCAGCACATCGCGCAGCCGGTCACGTTCGGCGGTGTTGAATTCGCTGTCACTGACGACAACGTGAACGAGCAGCGCCGCCGCCGCGAGCCGCGTTTCCGTCTCGTCGAAGGAAGCGCTTTCCTTCGCCTCCGCGCCGGTCAGTTCACCGATGAATTTCGTCAGGCTTTCGAACATTCGCACTCCTTAGCGAAACAGCCGCCGACCGGCAAATGAACTTCGCGAAAGGACAAAACTGGCCAAAATTTGCAGGAAGCCGTAAGGAACCGCGGGGATTGGGAGAATTCGAATGATCCGCTGCGTCATTCTCGACGACTATCAGAACGTCGCGCTGAAAAGCGCGGACTGGACGAGCCTGCAGGGCAAGATCGACTGGCGGGTCAGTTCGCAGCCGATCCTTGATCGCGAGGCGCTGGTCTATGCCCTCGCCGATGCCGAGATCATCGTCGCGATGCGCGAGCGAACTCCCTTCGACCGTTCGCTGTTCGAGCGCCTGCCGAAACTGAAGCTGCTGGTGACCACCGGCATGCGGAACGCCGCGATCGACCTGAAGGCGGCTGCCGAGCACGACGTGATGGTTTGCGGCACGGAAGGCTCCATCGGCGCTACCGCCGAACTCGCCTTCGGCCTGATCCTGTCGCTGATGCGGAATATTCCGCAGGAGTCGGCTCTCTTCCGCAGCGGCGGCAAATGGCAGACGACGCTGGGGCGCGAACTCAACGGACGAAATCTCGGCATCATCGGCCTCGGCAAGCTCGGCTCACGCCTCGCGAAGTTCGGGCAGGCGTTCGGAATGAAAGTTTCCGCGTGGAGCCAGAACCTGACCGCAGAGAAATGCAGAGAAGCGGGCGTCGAATTTGCCGGCTCGCTGGAAAATCTTTTGAAAACTTCCGACGTCATCTCGATCCATGTCGTCCTGAGCGAACGGACCAAAGGCCTGCTCGCCGCCAGGGAGTTCGCGATGATGAAGCCGGGCGCTATCCTGGTGAACACCTCGCGCGGCCCGATCGTCGAGGAAGCAGCGCTGATTGACGCGCTCAAGATCGGGAAACTCGCCGGCGCGGGCCTCGACGTATTCGACGAAGAACCGCTGCCGAACAGCCATCCGCTGCGCGCGATCCCGAATGTGATCGGCCTGCCGCATCTCGGCTATGTCACCGAGGAAACCTATCGGATCTTCTACGGACAGGCGGTGGAAGACATCGCGGCCTGGCTCGACGGCAAACCATTGCGTGTGCTGAAAGCCTGAAGCGCCGTTATTTTTTGCGAAGCTGAGCGCTGAGCGACTTGTGCAGCTCCTTCGCCTTCGGATCGTTGGGCGATTCTTTCATTGCCTGCTTCGCGTAAGCCACCGCTTCCGGAAACTGGCCGAGCTGTCCGTGCGTGACCGCGAGCATGAACAGAAGCTGGAAATTCGGCTCGCCGCCGAAGGTTGACGCCGCCTTCTCGAAATGCGGCAGCGCGTCGGCGGGACGGCCAAGCTCGATCAGTGCTGCGCCGGCAATGAACCAGCAAGGCGAGCTTTCCTGCGCCTCGCCGATATTGGCCTTGAATACCTGCAGCACTTTCGCAAAATTTCTTGTCTGCAACGCAGCACTCATCTCCGCGAGCGTCTGCTCGGCATTCAGAAGCGGCGGAGAAGTTTTTACGCGAGAAGCGAGATCTTTTTTCACGAATAAAAAGACGCTGTCTTGCAGTGGTTCGATATCGATGCGGGATTCGATTCTGGCAGCCGCCTTGATGTTCGCTGCTATTGCCCGGCATTCCTCAAGCGATACATTGAATTTTTCTCTTATCTTCTGATTGAGAGCAAAGGCACCCATCGCGGGCAATTCGATCCGGCCTTCCTTTGGAAGTTTTTCCGTCAGCAGATCGCTGATTCTCGCGATTGCATTGTTCTGCTTGCAGTTCCACACATAGTATTCAGGCGCATGTTGCGCGGACGCCGGCGATGGAGCCGCTTCTCCATCCAGAATTTTTTCCAGCGCATCCACGACACTCATCGCATCCGGAAATATCGGATTGACTTTATTCGACAGCAGCGAAGAAGTAATCCAGCTTTTGAACGGCACAAGACTCACGGCCGGAGTTTCAGCCACATAGGCCTCGAAGCCCGTTGTGCATGATGTGTGCAGCAATACCCGCGCGGCCATGGTCCATGGCATGTGCGAGCCCTGACGGATGATCGCGACATTTTTTGTGTTCGCGAATTTATCCTCCCAGGTCTTCAGGTCTTCGTTGGGATGCGGACGCACAATAATCTTCTGTTCCGGCCTGCGCCGGCACAAATCCATGATCGCGCTATCGACTTCCTTCTGATTTGCATCCTCGTAGTCGATATATTCCTGCCAATCCTTCATCGATTGCGGATCGTCCGGTTTGATCACGCCGCCCTTGATGCCGATCTCCGTAACCTTGTCCGCACCCTTCCAGACGCTGTTGTGAATTCCGAAATTGGTGTTCACCAGCACGAAATCTCCATGCTCGTTTCTGATGCTGTCGATCCGCGTGCGAAACAGATCGCGATATTCCTGCTTGAGGAGATCGACGCGGCCGTTCCCGGAAATCTCGATGCGGGCGCCGCCGTCATTGAGCCGCCGCATTACATTGTGTTCGAATTCGCCATGCGCGAGGATGAGGTCCACCAGCTTGAAAATTCCGTCCGCGCAGGAGAACGCAACGCCTTTTTCCTCGGATTGCGCGAGCAGCTCTTCTTCCAGTGCGGCGAGATAATGCCCTCCCCGCCGTGCCGCCTCCATCGCCCAGTGATGGATCTTGTTGAAACTTTTGAATAAAACTGTGCCTGCGGGAAGCGATTCGTAATTTTTGGCGAGCATCCACTGCTGACCGATGACCACCGCATACCCGCGCTCCGCAAGCGTCAGCGCCAGCAAAACCTTGGCGTCAAATTCGCGGGACTGGAATTCGATCGGCAAATACAGAATGGGGTGAAGCTGGCTCATTGACGATCGACTCTTCTGATTCCGATCAAGCAAAGCCGCGGCTGAATTTTCCCGCTCTTATAATCTTCGCTTCCAGCCGCAGCAACCGGAGTTGCAAAAGCTTTAGCGCCGCCACTGCTTTACCCTCGCCGCTTCCTCGGTGGTGAGTGCCGGCCAGTAATGCGCATGGCTTTCGTCCTGCTCTTGCAGAATTGAAGAAAGATTCGTTTTTGCAGTCTCGATCTTCGCAAGCGCCTCGATCAACGTCGCGGCGCAATGCGCGTAAAGACCTGCCCTCATGTCGAAGTAGTCGCGCACGCCCGCAAGATCATATTTTTTCGCATGCACGACCGGGCCAGTGTCGATTCCTGCATCGATCATGTGCGCGGTCGCCCATATATCGTCTCCATTCAGGAGCGCCCGCTCGGGACAAGCATTGCCGCGATATTCCGGCAGTTTGCCCGGATGCACGTTAAGAATACCGAGCGGAAGCGAGGCGATCATGTCAGGCTTGAGGATTCCAACCCCTGCCTGAATCGCGAGCTCGATTTTTTCTGCCTTCAGCAAGGTCCAGAGAGCCGGATCGGAAATCGAATCGAAGCTGCTTACAGGCGCCGATATTTCGGGTGGCCTCCAGCGGCCTGCCGTGCGTTCGATCTCATACTGGATGCTGTGTTCCGGCATTTTGCCGGCGGAGATCAACAGATCGGGAGTCAGGCCCGCTTGCCGAAGCCGGAAACAATATTCCCTGCCGACAAAATTTCCATCCTGAAACAGAAGCGCAGTCCGCAGGCTTGCCATGTCTCAAACTTCCGCGCCCGGATCAGTTGTGTTCCCAGATATTGTCCTTGATCCACTGCCCATGCTCGTTCCGCACCCACACACGCGGATCGCGGAACGTGTCGGCAATCGTCTCGAATTCGCTGCGCGGCATGCCCACGTAATCGAGCCAACGCGTAATATCTCCGGGAACCACATGTTCGTAATCGCGGATCAGGCGAATGCCTTCGTCACGGGTCATGTCACCCTGACGGATGTCGCGGCAGACATGGTCGGTGACGCGGCCATACCCGAACTTCACGAACTTCATGTAGTCGTGAACCCCGTTGTCGTGGATGTTGTTCAGGTTTGAATCGCGCTTGTAGGTGCGGTCGAACGGCAGCGGGTTCACTTCGAACCCGTAGGTGTCGATCATGAGCTGCGTGTGCTTGTTCTGGTTCCAGCCGAAAAAATTGGAAATGAAAACGCCGCGAACGCCAACGCGCTCGATCTCGGCGTCCTCGGGATATTTTGCCCAGAGAAGCTCGCTCTCTTCCAGCCCTTCTTGTCCCACAAAGTCTTCCCAGTCATAGCCGCGCAGCAGATGCTCTTTGCGGTAGCGTGCGGTGTATTCGACCATGTCCTTGTAGGAATGCATCCCGCCCAGATTCATGAAGCCGTGCTCGCCCCAGATCATCAGCGGCACGCCGTAGCGCACGGCGATCTGGATCGGCACCGCGTTGATGCCCATGTGGCAATGCATGTCGGGATCGCCCATTTTCTTCAGACCGACGACATTCATCTTCTTCAGGGCTGCAATCGAGGGCGTGACATTGATGTAGTCGCAGCCGAAAACATCCTTCATGCGCTGGATGTTTCGCTTCCCGATTTCCGTCTCGTTATTTTCGTTATAGGTCACGAGCAGCGGATTCATCTTGTATACGTTCTTCAGAAGATGAACCTGGTAGAAACTGTCCTTGCCGCCGCTTACCGGGATAATGCAGTCGTAATTTTTGCCGGAGCTGGAGCGGTAATCGTCGCAAAGCTCGCGGAACATTTTTTCGCGCTTCGACCAGTCGATCGCCGTCTGCTCTTCATGCGTGCGGCAACCCGAGCAGATACCTTCCTTGTCGAGCGTCATCGGCGTTGCGGCCACCATGGGGTAGCAGCAACGTCTGCAGTAGTTCATTCGCGGCGGAGAGATGCGCATGCCGGAGGCTTTGTCGTTCATTCCTGATCATGTCGGATAGGGATAGCGGACATCATATCCGCGATCCCGAAGCTGCTTCTTCGCTCGCTTATAGGAATGTTCGGTAAAATGAAAGATGTTGCCTGCGGCCACGGCACTTGCACCGCCTTTATCGATGCCTTCCTGAAAATGCGAGAAGCTGCCAACGCCGCCGGCCGCGATCACGGGTATCTGGACCGCGTCTGAAACCATCCGCAAGGCGTCCACATCGTAGCCTTCCGCGGTACCGTCTCGGTCGATGGAATTAACCATGATCTCACCCGCGCCCGCGTCTTCCAGCTTGCGTGCATAGTCGCGGAGATTTTCCTCGGTGCGCGTGCGGCCCTGATCGACATACACGGCGAAATTTCCGTTTTCCTGCTTCACGTCGATCCCCGCCATGACCGCCTGACTGCCGTGGCTTTCGGCTGCGTGTGTAATCAAACTGATATCGCGCCACGCCGCCGAGTTCAGGATCACCTTGTCGGCGCCGTTCAGCAGATATGTGTCGATGTCCTGCAGATTGCCGATGCGGCCGCCAAAGGTGAGTGGCATGAAAGCCGCCTTAGAAATCGCGCGCAACAATTCCAGCTTGTCGCTCACATTCTTGATTTTGTGATCGTCCCGGCGGATGTCGTGTTCACCCTCTCGTGTGATGTCTATGTAGACCAGTTCATCGGCGAGCCATTCCGAATAACGCTCAAGTTCGGACAATGGATTTCCGATTGCCTTGAAATCCTGAAACCGTTCGGAACGGACGATGAGTCCGTTCATGAGAAACAAAACCGGTATGACGCGAATTTTCAGCATCACGCTTTCAGTTTCGAGAAATTGTCGAGCACTGCAAGGCCAACCGATTGGCTTTTCTCCGGATGAAACTGCACGCCATGCACTCGCTCCGCGGATACAACGGCGACAACCGGACCGCCATAATCGACGACTGCCGCGACATGAACCGGATCGGCCGGAACGAAATGATAGCTGTGGACGAAATAACAGTCCCGATCATGACCGAGGCCCGTGAACAGCGGACTTTCGTTTTTCAGTTCGAGCGTGTTCCAGCCAACCTGCGGCAAACGCAAATCTTGATGGATGCGAGGGATTTGGACGACGCGGCCCGGGATCAGGTCCAGCCCCGCATGTCTGCCGAATTCCTCGCCTTCCGTCGCCAGCATCTGCATGCCGACGCAAATTCCAAGCAGCAACTTTCCTTGCTTGCGTACTTGCTCGACAATCGCGAAGGAAAAATCTTTCTCCGCCAGCTTTCTCATGCAGTCGCCGAAAGCGCCGACGCCCGGCAGCAGGATACGGTCGCATTCCTGCAACGCTGAAAGTTTTTCCGCGACCAGATAGCGAGCCTCGATCCGGTCCAGCGCATTGGTCACCGAGCGCAGGTTTCCCTTGCCGTAGGCGACGACGCCAATCATCGGCGCTTGGCTACCTTGCGCTTCCGGTATTCACCGGCGAGCAGCGACCAGCAGACAAAATCGGTGTAGCCGCCATCGAGAAGAAAAGCCTGCCGCTTTACGCCCTCCCGAACCCATCCAAGTTTCTTCATCGCTTTATTGAAGCCGGGGTTTGGAGACTCGGCCCACAGACGGTTCATGCCCATCGAATTGAACCCGTGTTCCGTGAGCAGGCCGATCGCCTCGGTCCCGATGCCTTTGCCCCACACATCCTTCGCGCCGATCATGATGGAAAGCTCCGCGGAGCGATGCACCCACTGGATCGTATTCAGCGAAATATTCCCGATATGCCGGTCGCCGTCCTTCATACGGATCGCAAGCACGACATCGCCGCGAGAAGGCAGCGATTCGATCCATGCTTTCAGTTGCGCACGCGTGGTCGGATAGGCTTTCGGCGCCCGGTAGCGCAGCACGGCAGGATCGTTGAGCCACGAAAGATAATCGTCCGTTGCGTCGGCGAGTCCGAGCGGCCGCAGGATAATCCGCTTACCCGCAAGAAAGGTGGGCTCCGGCTTGATCCGCTGCTTCTTGCTGCTCATCGAACGTTCAACCTTGGGAAGGCACGGGCGGCATTTCCGGAAAATATCGCTTCGAGCTGAGCCTCGCTCAGATCAGTACTCGCTAGCTTGCCAAGCGTCCATGCCGGGTCAAGCAGCGGCGCATCGGCGGAAAAAACGATCCGGTCGGCGGCCCTGCTCGCGAGGTCACCTATGTCCGACTCCAAAACGACCGGCGTCGAACTCGCAATGTCGAACCAGACATTTGGCAGACCTTCGAGATCCCTGTGGCGCCAGGTCGAATGGGCCGCGATGAATTGCAGATCGGGATTCTGCTGGGCCGCTTCCTTCAGTCCCGGCAAATGAGCCTTCACCGGCCAGTTTTTCATCCCGGCCAGCTTCCTGAGAACCGGCTTGTAAAGTTCGTCATCAAGCTTAAGGCCATAAAAGTCCTGGATGGTCTTTGCGCCGATGAAGCGCGGATCGTTGGCATAGCGATCGAGTGCTGCGATCGACTCCGGAATACGGCGCGGATTGATGACGACCAGCCCACGCGCGCGCGGCTCCTTATCGAGAAAAGCACGCGTTTCCTCGTTCCCGGCTTCAAGATCGTCGCTGAGCGCGCGGATCGAGGAGACGACCATGGCACGGCAGTGATACTTCGTTGCGAGTTTGGATAAATCTTCGAAACTCGTTTTTGTCTCGATGATGTTCCATCCGCTGGTGTGCCAGTGCGTATCGATTTTCGGAACCGACTTCAGCCGCTCGAAATCCTGCGGCACCCGGAAAGCGGTCGCCGTGTTCAAGCCGAGCACCCTCGCAAGATTCCCGCCGGCGATTTTATCGCGCGATGCGCGGGGTAAATCCGCGGCCGCGAGCATGAAATAGGCACAGCCCGCGTGCGAGACTGGAAGATTGGAAGCGAGGAACCACCGTTCGTCACCCAGCCGCTCGACGAGATGCTCGATGCCGCCCGCCTGAGTGACCGTACCGGCGTCGAAGAGAAAATTCGGGCAATCCCGCGCGACGGCGAGCATGTCGGTGACATTGAAATATCCGCCCCCGCGCATCCAGCGGACCAGCACCGTTCCTTCCGACGGCGCGAGCAAATCCGCAGCCGTGGCAAAATCCGCATTCGAACGTATGCAGAGGACAAGCGGAAGTTTCAGTTTCGCGGCGGCACGTGCCAGGCTGCGTGCGGCATGACTTTGTAACGTCCAGCCCATCACGCCCGACACGAGCGCCACGGCCGCAAATCCCTGCTGCTGCAGCGATTCAAGATATCCGTCGAACGGATCAAAACCCGGGAGATTGATCACGGCCAACGGAATGATTTTTGGATTTTGTTTTGCGAGTCTGATGATTTCCGCATTGCCTTCGCGGTAGTCGAACCATACCGAACGAAACGCGGCGGCAAGCGCACGATCGGCGCCCATGCGCCCAAGAATTTGCAACTGACGTTCAACGGAAATCTCGATGCCGGTCGTTTCATCCCGGCCGATGAAGATACCCCCGTCGATGCCGCCTTCTATCCTAGCGATCATAATTCGAGGTTCGCGCCTGTCAGGGAGAGCGCTGGTTTTTGCAGTGCCCGCGCATCCCGCAGCAAGGAGGAATCCATGCCGACCACTATGTCGGAAGCGAGAATAGCCTGTTCCGGCGTGCCATCAGCACTCACAAGACGCCGCGTCCGGTGATCGGACGCCTCCAGCCACTGATTGTATTTACCCGGCAGATCCCTTGGATGCGGCCGCACAACGATGATTGCCCGCTCTGGAGAAATCGAAACCGGTCCCACAGGTCCTCCAGAAACCACCATCCTCGTCAGCGAATCCAGCATGTCGAATTCATTGTAGGCCGCTGCCCTTCCGGACGCGGCCATCTCCGATGCGCATTCCGAGGCGAACAGGATAACCGTGGTTTGGCCATCACCGCTCCACTTACTGCGGATCTCCCTGTGCTTCGCGTCCTTTGCGGCCACGCGTTTTAATCTCCGCAGATGGAGAGGCCCCGTAACACTGATGATGTCGCGCGAGATACCGGCAGCGGTCAGTTCGCGCGTATAGGCTTCCAGCGGAACGTGCACGAAATCAGGAAATGCCGCTGTTCCATCATGCAGACGAAAACGCTGCGCGAGATTAGCAGGATGATCGATGAATGCATGGCTTGGTATCGATTGCTGACGCGCCGCGAGCCAAAGCAGCCGCTCGGTATCATCATCGATATCCCCCGCACCCGTGACGACCCGATGAACGGATTGCTTCTCGAGAAATTCGGATAACCGGCTCAGTCTATCCTGCGCCGGGATAGTATGCGTGTCTTGCAGTTCAGAGGCCGTAATGCCTGCGCGCGTCCAGACTTCCTTGGCAGGACCGGCCGCGAAAATTTTTGCAGGCAGATCCCTCCTCGCAAGCTGGAAAAAATTTCGTGCGCCTTCCGTATCCTCCGTGCCCGGACCTCGCGCCAGCAATTCATGCGCGGCCACAAGCTGGTTCGCCGGGCCCGGATCGCGCGCAAAAAACAGGATGGCCATCGCCTGCGGATGCTCTAGTTGCTTTGTTGCTTGCCGGAACGGTCGGAGAGTTTGCGCATGTTTTCCGCAACCTTGTGAAAGGCGGCGGCGACATCATCCAGATCGGCCTTTGTCATCGGCGGCCGCATCAGTTCGTGGGTGATGAGCGTGTTGAAATGCGCGTCTTCGGCATTCGGGCACGCCCCCTTCTTGTAATTCGGCGTACCGTCGTAATGCGGACAGCGGAACGGACACTGCACCGTCCCGTATCCGATCATTTCCTGGAATATCGGCAACAGATAAAGCGGGCGCACATACCCCATGCCGATCAGCGGACCTTCCTGTTCGCGCAATTCGGTCGCCGGAAGTTCTGCTTTGACGGCCTGGATGAACGTATCGCGCGATACGCCGGAAGCCGTGTCATCCCAGGACATGGGATGCACATAATAGACATGATCGCCCGCCGGACCGGTTTGCGGCATCGACAATCCGGGTATCCCGGCGAGTTTGCCTTCGAGATAGCGCACATTCTCCTTGCGGGCGCGGACAAGTTCACTGCCCTTCTTCAATTGTTCACGCCCGATCGACGCTTCGATTTCGCCTAACCGGAAATTGAAGCCGATCATGTTGACGAGATTCTTTACACCCTTCCGCTCCACCACCGCCTCGGCGTGGTTACGGATGAGCTGTATGCGCTCGGCAAGTTCGTCGTCATTGGTCGTGCACATTCCGCCTTCGCCGGTGTGAATGTGCTTATGATAGTTGAGCGAGAAGGCCCCGATATCGCCGAGGTAGCCGACAGGCCTGCCCTTGTAGGTCGCGTAGGGCGCCTGCGCGCAATCCTCGATCACCTTGATGCCGTGCTGCTTCGCCAGCGTCATGATCGGGTCCATATCCGCGGCCTGCCCGAAGATATGGACGACGATGATCGCCTTCGTGCGCTTGCTGATGCAGGGTGCGATCGTATCCGCAGACATGGTGTAGGTCTTCGGATCGATGTCGGCAAAAACTGGAACGGCGTTGAAAATCAGCGGTGCCGACGCGGACGCAGCCATCGTGTAGGGCGAGACGATCACCTCGTCGCCGGGACCGGCGCCGATTGCGCCGATGGCGGCATAGAGCGCGCTCGTGCATGAATTCACCGAGATCGCATGTTTGGTCCCGGCGAGTGCCGCCCATTCGCGCTCGAAGGCCTGCACCTCGGGTCCGCCATAGAAATCCGGGTGCCATGTGCCGAGAAAACGCGAGAGGATTCCGGATTCGATTACCCGGACGGCCGCCGCCTTTTCCTCTTCGCCGATCACCTTGTAGGCGGGAAATTTCTTGCTGCGAACGGGCTTTCCGCCAAACAATGCAAGTTCGCTCATCAGATCACCCGGCAGTTGCGACGCTACGGCGAATGGCGTCGCACAGAGTAATGGCGGCCAGCGCACTCCTGCCGTCGCTTGCAGGCCGCTCACCGTTGTCCAGTGCCCTCACCATAGCATCCAGAGCCCCGGTAAAGGCAGTGCCGTAAGCGGTCTGTTCCACGCTGCCCGGCAGCAAACGCTTGGTGTTTGCAAACGGCGCGGCTTCTCCCACCCGCCGCCGCCGTATCGTGTGACCGGATTCTTCGATGGAGACGATGCCTCGCTCAAGAAAGATTTGAATTTAAAACACCGTACA
>VFQR01001715.1_pt1 | contig 15662 bp, 12 predicted proteins | sample 3512321 | NCBI WGS metagenome assembly VFQR01 (sample SAMN10412374, study PRJNA504923) | tailings metagenome | isolation source: Relicate 3 Philex TSF1 revegetated site | place: Philippines: Tuba, Benguet | collected 2017-08-29
GCCCGGCGTAGACGATACTCACACGCTGATGAGAGCTTTTGAAGATCTCTGGCAGACCCGCAAAACAGGAAGTGCGCCACCCAAACAAGTGGAAGTTTCGGTTTCTGGGCTCATTCTGGCGACTCAAATTTCCAGACCCTTATTCGATGAAGTCCAGAAGCGACAGCGGGTTTCGCAAGCGATGGATCGAATCAACCTGCAATGGGGTCCCTCGAAGGTTTATGTCGGCTCAGTTCACAACTACCGCCAGCATATGGAGAACAAAATTGCCTTCGGCCGCATCCCTCGCGAAACGGATTGAGGCGACGATTCCACTCGATCTGAGGCGAGGAACTCGACTGCGGCTTGGTTCGGTCAAGGTGCTGGATTGGCCAGTTCGGGAGGTAAGGGAACCTCCTGTGACAGGGCATGAATGACAAGATTGATCGCCAGCTTGACGGCATCTTCGGGAACGTACCCTTCGCAACTGACAGTTGATTGCCGTTCCAAGGCGCAACTGATGTCGTACTTGCTGTAAATCACTGCCAGTCGTCCATCAATCTCGATCGCTTCGAGGTACGGCTCACCTTCAAGCACTTGCGATTTTACTGCCTGACCTGGCAGAGAAGAGTTGACCCGCCGACGTATGCGAGTGACATCCTGGCCAGATTTCGCCGAGAAGACTTCGTGAGTTACTGGAATTCGCGTGAGAGGTGTTGCCGGGAAGGCTTTTTTCATCGCTGCGCGGAACGATTCATCAAAGCCCTTGGCTCCGCAGCAGGCATCAGCCAGCAGGACACCACCGCGAGAGAGATACGTTCGCAGACCTTCAATTTCCGCAGATGAAAGTTCGAAGGTCGAACGTCCGTGCATGTACACGAGCGGATAGCGATACAGATTGGTATCGGAGAGTGGCAAATGACGGATCTTGGGATTGGTCCCGATCCCTGCCGATTGATCGAGTGCCGTGAGCAGGTTTCGCACGGCCGCCGGTGCTGCATCCCACTGACCGGCATGCTGGATACGGGCAATCTGCAGGAAGGAACGTTCAATGCGATCTGTTTTCGAGCTGAGATTCGCCAGTTCCTGCGAATCCAGCTTATTCGGCGGTTCGCGACCGGTGGCATAGGCAATGATATTCGTACCAATCTGGGTCGCACGAATCACTTTGGCTCGAAGATTCGGATTGCGGTTCGCCGACTCCAGCCGGCTCCAGTAATGCCACAAACAGCCGATATCTTCAGGGCAGAAGATCACGGGTGTGCGGCAGCCAGCATCAACGCCCCAGAGTTCCAAGCCTTCCGGATCAAGCAGAAACTCGCTGCGAAAGACCGGATGATCAAAGGAAAGTTTTTTGAGCACACCTTCGCCGGGCGGGAACAATCGCGGTGTCAATTCGCGAAAGCTTTCTTCGAATCGCACACTCTGGCAACCGGCAACTCCCAGAATAAAGCCCCCCTGCTCGACATACTCTTTGAGCAGGGCGATTTCGGCATCTGTCAAATCGAGAGCATCCTGGCCGGTAATATATAAAACGGGAGCCTGTGCCAGAGCTGCCACCGATTTGGCAGCGACAGCTTTTGAAAGATCGACTTCCTGAGCAGTGAGCAATTTGGGCCATAACGGCCGACCACTCAGATACTCCGTGAGATTGCGGGCATCGCGTGGATGTCGATTCCAATCGTCGGTTAAGGTATGTCCGGGTCGATTCGGGTTCGGTGGCCCATACTTGAGCTTGTTCACCAGCACGGGTGCCAGACCCTTCGATAGGAACAGCAGTGCAAACGCCGAGGCCACTGTTGGTTCCGATTCATACAACCCCACGCCGACCCACGCCCCAGTCCTTTGGTTCTGCACCTTGAGCAGCACTTCGGCACCTTCGCGGTACCAGTCATGCTGGCCAAAAAAACGTTGTCCACTCAACCGGCCAGCGCGTTCGACGCCATAAAGATAGTAGAGCAACCATGTTCCCGATCCAGGGTTTTGAAGCGGTGTAAAGCGATTGGCCAGCCACCTTAACCCTCGATCAAGAGCTTCGTTGGGCTGAGCCGGTTCACAACAAGGTGGCGAACCATCGGGCCCAATCTTTCGATCTTCCACCAGCATCTGTTCCACAATCGAGAGCGTGGCCACGCCAGCGACGGTCATACTCCCTGTGCTCTGGCCATCAGAGGAATAATTCCAGCCACCATCCGGGTTCTGCTGACTCGTCCAGTGGGTGCGAATGCGTTCCCACGTTTTGCGATCAATCTCGACGCCCGCTTCGGCTGCTTCGCGCAAACCCAGCACTGCATATTGAGCGTTACTGCGATCGCCTCCCAGGTTGATTCCGCCACCTGGCGAACTGTAAGTCCACGACCCGCTGTTCCCTTCGCGAATCTGCCAGCTTTCTAATCGGCTGGCCAGCCGTGCGATCCGGGGGAGATCGTTGGTGCTGGAATCTTTCGCAGCGACCAATGCCATAATCACCAGCGAGATATCGTAGGTCTGGGAGATTTCATCTTCCGGAAGACGCCTGAGATACTGGAGAGCTTTACGAATTTGTGGATGGTTGGCTTCCATCCCGCTGTTCAGCAAGGCGAGAGTGCACAAGGCGGAAACCCCCGAGCGATGTCCCAGGTTGTTCCCCGCATCAAACGAGCCATCCTGCTTTTGCCGGGTTAAAAGAAATTCCCGCCCTGCATCAATCGATTCCAGCACGCGGGCAGCCGTCAATTCCGCGCCATTTGTCAAGGTGGCACTGGGGATTGCTCCCACAAACAGAATGACGATCCATCCTATCAGCCGCATGGCCCATGGGGAAAATTCGCTGCGAACTCTCCGGAAAGCTCGATGGTTCAATGAGACCTGTGAGTGCATGAGCTATCCGTCAATTCTCTGGATTCCAGCCTTCTCCAACCGGGCCATCACAACGTTTCGCCGCTCAACGATCAGTCGCTTCGTGAGCGGGGGCAGGGCTGGCTGCATTGTCGAACAGGTGATAATAGCCCGCTTCTTCCAGTTGCAGGCGCTCGTATTTGTGCAAGCGGTACAGCACAAAGATGACGGTTCCACAAACAGCGCCGATCATTCCCAGCATGAAAAAGACACTCAGCATGTAAGCACGAGGCTGTTCACTCTGCTGGTCTGCCAGTAGCTTGCACGAAGGACATGCCCAAACCGATGAAGAACGCAGAACTTCACAGACTGCCACCGCCAGCAGCGTTTTCCAACGCAAACGGCGTACACCAATCGATGATGAAACCAGAGGCCTCAGTCGCATACATTTCCTCTCTTCGGCTACACTGCACCAAATTATAGCCACCAAAAATGCTGCCGCGAAGAGACTCCCGGAGTTCTCTGGCCGAATTCGACCAATCACAGCATCTGCTGGTGGCAATTTTCTGCATTTCGACATGATTCCACGAAAGCGATCCCATGAAACTGGTGCTGGTGATTCCCGATGGCTGTGCCGATGAACCCCAGCCAATCCTCCAGGGAAAAACCCCTCTCGAAGCGGCCCATATTCCTCACATGGATGCCGTCGCTGCCCAAGGAATGGTGGGAGAAGCCGATCATGTCCCGCTGCCGATGCCCTCCGGGAGTGATGTCGGCACCATGAGCCTCTTTGGGTATGACCCACTCCTTTTTCATACCGGTCGGGCACCTCTCGAAGCCGCTGCTCAAGGGATTACGCTCGGGCCGGAGGATTGGGCTGTCCGTTGTAATCTCGTCACAACGCATGATGGCCTGATGAAAAGCTTTACAGCTGGGCAGATTCCCAGTGATGTAGCAGCTTCACTTTTAAAAGAGATGCAGGCTGCACTTCCTGCAAATTCCCCGTGGGAATTTTTTCCCGGAGTGAGCTACCGCAATCTGCTGATCTTCCGCGGTGCGGGCAGGACGGCACCTTTCGATAAAACAACATCCACCACTCCGCCCCACGATGTCACCGATCAGCCAATTGCGCCGCATTTGCCGCAAGGTCAGGGTGCCGATGAACTGCTCAGGCTGATGGAGTGGAGTCGCGACTTCTGTGCGAAGCACCCTGCCAATCGGGCACGCGGCGACAATGCCGCCACGCAAATCTGGTTGTGGGGACAAGGCCAGAGGCCCGCTCTTCAAGCCTTCACAAGTAAGTATGGCCCGCAAGGGGCGGTCATTACCGCTGTCGATCTATTAAGAGGCATTGGCCGATTGATCGGCTGGAAAGTCATCGAAGTGCCAGGGGCCACTGGGTATCTTGATACCGATTATGCAGCCAAAGGCCGCTATGCGATTGAGGCTTTGAAAAACGGCGTCGAGTTGATGGTCGTGCATGTCGAAGCGACAGACGAAGCATCACATGAGGGCCACGCCTTCGAAAAGGTGAAAGCCCTCGAAGAAATTGACAGGCACATTGTGGGCCCTGTGCATGAATATCTGAAATCACAGGGCGAATACCGCCTGCTCGTCTGCCCCGATCACCCCACGTTTCTGCGGACCAAAACGCACAGCCACGGCTATTCGCCCTTCGCTTTATGTGGCACGCATGTTCCTCAGGATGAAGCCACCCACTACAGCGAACCCGAAGCTACCCGCGCAGGCACCCGCCTTGCTAGAGGTTGCGACCTGATGAACCTGCTAGTGAAGGGTGTGAAGAGCTAGTTATTGACGTTAGAGCGAAGTTTCTAGGCGGCGATCCCCGACGGAAATTATGATTTCGCACTCTACGGCAACAAAATTGCTCGGAAGAGTAGGGGAAATGTGCCTTGGGACCAGGCGCGGTAGTGGGGGCGGAAGGCGAAGAGGTGGATTTTCCCGGCATCGACCCGGGCTTCGACCCAGGCTCCCTTCTGGGCCAGAACTTCGGGCCGTGCAATGAAACCCGCCAGCAGCAGATTGTTTTCAGGGTAGCTGGCCAGCGTTTTCAGTTGCGATAGATTCGCTTTCCCAGACTTCCCTTCGTTGACTTGCCACGCTGCAGAACCGGAAAACATCATGGGGATGGAATCGGGCAAGCCAGTAGTTAATGGATCTTTCACAGGAGTCACACGCAGCACGCTGCCGGGACAGGAAAATCCTTCCGCATCCTTCGAAGTGACCACATTCTCCATTGGCAAACTGAACTGGGAAATCGCCCAGGCAGCCGATCCTTCCGTGGTGATCAACTTGCCACCCCGCTTCACGAACTGATCAATCGCCAGAATACCATCGGGCCCCAGCCCACCTGCGTAGCGTTCCTCAATCGTGCCTGGAGCCCGCCCTTCATTGATCGTCTTCGATGTGACATCGGGCAGAATGAGGACATCCAGAAACTCCCTCAGTTCCCCCGCCTTGAGCATCTCATTACGAACTGTGACAAACGGGATCCCGGCATCATCCAGCACCCAGCGCAGCCAGCCTTCATCCATGCTGGCTGTCCATGGTGCATAAAGTCCTATTCTGGGGAGCCGGGAAATCGTCACTTTCTCTGTGGCTTCTTCCATTCCGAAAGGAGTGCTGGCAGGACGCATCAAGCCCGCCAGCTTTCCCTGAGTCGCCACTTCCCACGCTTCACCGCGAGTCAGGGCGGCGGCCAGTGCTTTCCATGAGCCTGAATCTCTGATGGATAATGTCTGCCGGTCGCCAGCAGCAATGCGAGCGTCAATCGTCATGCCGCGGATGGCTTCATCAGCCGTAGTGACAGGCTGCAGATCGTCAGGCAATTCTCCCAGCACCTCGACGCGGCGGAGTCCAAAAAGATGGGCCAACGCCCAGCCAGAGACATCGTAAGGTTTTTCCCCGGCTGGAAATCCCTTGAGTTCAAGCAGATCTTTCGCATGGCGACTATAAGGTTGATCACAACGTATCACGATCGATCCGGCAGGATAACTCCGGCCATCGATCAGTATGGGCTTCGTGGCCACATGCAGCTCGATTCCCGAAAGGAGCAGAATATCGGCAAATCGACGAATGGCGTGGCGATCCACCTGTTGAGCCGGAATGATCCAACCCCGCACGCCATTTCCATGGCCATCGCTGATGGCTCGACTGGCGGCGGCGTGCGTCGTTTCCAGCCAGAATCGAGGCTCCCGGCTGACACTGCTCAACATCGACTTTGCAAAGGCGAGTTCGTAGTTGACGATATCCTGCAGTCGCCACCAACCTCCCGGCCATGGATGAATAAACTGGTTGGAGGGGAGATATTCGGGCCGCTGGAGTGGGTCTTTCAGTTCGCTGGGCTTGATGAAAACTGGCGAAGCAATGTTCACCGAAGCCGCTTCTGTGAGAATCCCCACCATGTTGTGGCGAGCCGGTACTGATCGATTTCCACCGTTCCACCAGTTGTCGTAACCAATCCCTGTCGCAATTCCTGAATGCCCGGCCCGTGTCATGTCAGCGACAGCGCGAGTCCCCATGAGATTGATTGCTGCGACCACATCCCGATCCAGATTTGGATTCAGCGGATCGCGATAAGGGGGCACAAAAAAACGTTCGCGAGTCCCGACACCATACTGATGGGCATCCCACATCACCTGCGGCTTCCACTCATGGTAAAGCAAGTGGGTCATCAGGCGCGCTTCCTTTTGCGTCAGGCTGAAGAAGTCGCGATTGTTGTCGTGCCCTGTGTAGAACTGATACAGCTTGTTGAGAGCAGCCCCTTCATAGGGAGTACCAACCCGTTCCCGATAGAACGAAACAATATGGTCGACACCATCTGGATTCAGTGAAGGAACCAGCACCACGACAACGTTCTCACGAATTTCACGCCAGGGGGCTTCGTCGGAGGTTGCCAGGAGCCAGGCCAGCTGCATCCCCATTTCCGTTGAGGCTGGCTCATCGGAATGCATGCTGAGTGAGATCAGAACAATGGGTTTTCCCTGGGTAAGGGCGAGTTGACGGTCATTGGCCGTTCCCAGGCGAGGATCGGCGATGAATTTGGCCTCGCGTTGAATTTCCGGCAGACGTGCCAGATTCGCAGGGCTGCTGATTACCGCCACCAGCAGATCTCGCCCTTCAGTCGTCTTCCCTGCATTCTGCAACAGCAAAGCGTCGGACGCCTGATCAAGTTTCTGATAGTACCCTGCCACCTGTTTCCAGTCGGCAAGCTGAAAATCAGTCCCGACCGGCCGCCCCAGGTAGGTTGCCGGGCTGCTGGAAATGTGGGGATTGGACTTGGCAAAAGGGACATCCAGATCTGGATTTGCTGCAAACAGTTGAGTGATTTTCGCGTCTTGAGCGATCAACAAACCGGGATTGGCAACAAAGGCAATAAGAAATACCAGAGCCGGTAGTCGTGTGAAAACTGGCGTAATGGCTGATTCATACCAAGCCTGCCTGAAATTCTGAGACAACGAACGGACTGCAAACATCCGGATTCCTTCACTGACTCTCGGGATTTCCCACTCACAAAATCACAATTCTGGAGTCGATCCTGTCGACTTCCTTGAGTTTGCTTCGGGGAGCGCACCCTATGCCTACCCATCCGGGATAACCAGCATGGCTGGGAGTTGTCCAGCGGGAGTTGCAATCGATCCGGACATTTTCTTCGGCGAGATGCAGCACTTCGGGACTCGCTACAATCGGCACATCATGAATTCTCTCTACAAGTGTCAGACTGCCCTGTGATTTGCGCAGGAATCCCAATTTGTGTCGTCGTAAACTCTTAACATTGGTCGGAATCGCCGATTCATAGGGTGTCGCGGTTGTCACGGTTCACCTGGCAAAGTCAGCCATCAAAGGTGAAACGAGCATGACGACCCTGAGTCCCATCTCTCGAATCTCTGTGACGCCTGCTGATGACCAGCACTTTCCATCCATGACGGATGGGCCCATGACGGGCAGCGTCACAGAACATTCGAGGTCTGGGATTCGGTTTCAAACAACAATTTATGACCGCAGATCCACACCCCTCCAGCATCTGCAACGGACGCACATGGCCGTGCTCGATCTGGACAGCACACAGGAGATTGCCCGATGCTTGTCCTCTCACGTCAACGCGATGAAAGCATTTTCATCGGAGATAACATCAAGATCACCATCGTCGATATTCGCGGCGACAAGGTTCGGTTAGGCATTGAAGCCCCGACTGAAGTCCCCGTCCATCGGCAGGAAGTTTACGAAGCGATTCAACGCGAGAATCAGCGAACCGTTGAGCCTGTTGCGAAGTCCTGAAGACGTCATCGAGCACCAGACGCGAGAAATGATCAGTTGTTTTCCCTGCTGTGGGTTGCGGGGATTGCAACAGATGATGACTCATCCAGCCAGTGCGGTTTTGACGAAATCTGGGGTCCATGCCCATCGATCCCAGGTGGGTTTATCGAGACAAATTTCGCAACTTCCAAGGGCTGTCCAAGAAGTCATCTCGCTTTGAGTCTGCTTTGATCTCGTCAATCCTACTCAGGTTTTCACGGCAGGAGTCGTTGCTCCTGTCAGAGGCCTGGAGGTGTAAAAGCAGTTATCGAGACCATCGCCACAGGTGCATCCAATCATCAGTTGATCCGATCGACAAGCGACGCCCTGAGGCCCTTTTCGCTGGGACAACTCACCGTGCCTGATGGTCAAAAGTCTGATGAACTCCATTTTTGAGGGGAAGTGGAACCATCAGTATTGAACATGCTCGAAACAACTTCTCAATATCGTGATCGCTATGAACAGCGATTGATGGAGGGGTTGCGATTGAGATGAAAAATGGCCGCATGAAGCTGGCCTGAAATGCACAACCGACGGCAATCTCATGCAGGAGATTCCCGTCGGTTGTCGCGTTCTTCAGGCTTTATCGAGTTCTCAATGTGCCATGCTTGCCGCTTTGGTTCATCTTTATGAACGGGATTTTGCATTCATGCGAATATGAGGTCTGGGTGGGTCAAACGTCCTCGTTTGCCCCCAGATCATGGGACTTGGGTCTTTTAAGGCGATCATGCACTCACGTCAAGAAAACATGTCTCGGACGGATTCGTCCTGGAAAGGCTCTGTTTCTTGGGGCAGCATAAGACATCCGACCCTAACTGCATCTCGTTGATCATTGCGAGACAACTGATCATAACGCCTTTTCGCACGGTTTGCATTTTTTGGGGCTTGAGTGTCGTGCCACCCAAGACCAACACAGGAGTATTGACGGGGCGCGCGTATGGCGCGGCGTCTTGTCATCGTACAAAGTACGATGACCCGGCCACGAGTTGGCCGGGCCACCCTTGGGTGATGTTGGCCAATCGACTTATGCCTTCAGGTAGCCATTCTTCTCGAGATAGGCGACCACTTCCTGAGCCAGTTCGGCAATCCCTTTGTTGTCCGAATCGAGTACGAGTTCGGGCTTTTCGGGTGCTTCGTAGGGGTCATCGATCCCGGTGAAGTTCTTGAGTTCGCCGGCACGAGCTTTCTTGTAGAGGCCCTTCGGATCACGCTTTTCGCAGGTTTCGAGCGAAGCGTTCACATAAATCTCGACATACTCGCCGGGAGCAAGAATGGCCCGCACTTTATCGCGGTCAGCCTTGTAAGGCGAAATGAAAGCCGTCCCCACAATGGTCCCTGAGGTAGCAAACAGTTTGGCCACTTCGCCAATCCGGCGGATGTTCTCAGCACGATCTTCGGCGGAGAATCCGAGGTTCTTGTTCAAACCCATACGAATGTTGTCGCCATCGAGCACAATCGTATGAATGCCACGCTGGTTCAGCAGGTAGTCGACTTCGTTGGCAATGGTGCTCTTGCCACAGGCTGAGAGCCCTGTGAACCACAGCACGGCTCCCTTGTGCCCCTTGATCTTCTCGCGTTCAGCACGGCTCACTTTGTGTTCATGCCAGGTCACGTTCGTCGCTTTTTGTTCGGTCATCAGAGGCACCTTCCCATTTGTCTGCAGATTCAATTCAAAACGGTTAAATGTCATTCGGGAGCCATACAGGAACATCGAGTGCTCTGACGAGACTTCCTACAGGCCGAGGATTTTGAGCAAAATCCGGCACACCCAGGTGGTGTGGCGGGAAATCCGCAGGCGTGCTGTACGTTGACTTGAAAGATCACTCGTGAAAGATCACCAGAAGAGGTGACTGGCACCAGAATTCTGGGCCAATTTCAGTCTGCGATGGATGGACGTATGTCGCCTGTCGCAGCCGGAATTTCTTCCCGAGTCGTGATGTTAGGAAAAGTCTCGTCCGGATGGAAGCAGAAGTGGACAGGTGCTGCCAGGCGAGGCTCCAAGACGGGATCAATACTCAAGAGCCCGCAGTTCAGCGGTACCGAATTGGAGCCCATACCGGCATTACTCGAAGTTTGCCTGGTGGAATTAAGCATTTCACCACAGAGAGTGGCAAAACTCGTGGCATGTCGAGGTTTTTTTTTGAAGTGAGGCGAACGGCGTTAGCCGGCCAGCAACTCTTTCCGCAGTGCATCCAGGTCGGCATTGATGCGCTCATTTCGATCCTGTTGCAGGCTGATCCCGCCTTCTTGCGGGAAGTCTTCCGTTTCGTCGGTCGCGTATCCCGCGCGGAGACTGGCCAATTTTCGAACGGCCTCGGCTTTTTTTGACTCCAGAGCTCGCTCCGTCGTTTGTAACTGCTCAAATGTATTCTGGGCGGCTCGATGCTGTTGTTGCAGACCAGCCACGAGGTCTTCGACCTCGGTTTTTCGGGCCAGAGCTAAACGGGCGCCACTTTCGTTGCCACCCTGCAACTCAGTCTTGGCTCGATTCTGCCACGCCATGATCTGAGTACGGCGTTCGGAGATCTCCCCCTCCATGCGATCGACGGCAAGGCGGGCAGCCGTCACGCTCCGCCGGGCGCCGGCAATTCCCTGATCCATCTCCTCGATAATTTTTTCCAGAGCCTGAACTGGGTCGGTTTCATCTTTCAGTAACTGGGAAAGATTGCAGGTTACGATATCTGTTAATCGGCTGAAGTAGTTCATAATGCGTACAACTCTCCACTGATATCAGTCTGCAGGCACAGGAGATGACCTCCTGAAAACCACAAACCACCTCTCCAGACGGCTTTCAAATCGATGAACGGCAGAATCATTTGCTCTTCAAACACAAATCTTCGACTCTCCGTCCCAAAACCAATTGAATAGCTTCAAGAACGATTGAATATCGTTTGCGGATCACTTCTGGCAAGCACCTTCTGAGATTTTATCGTTTCCTGGGGTTTCTGTCTGAATGGACTTTCTGCGGTACCAACTCTTTAGGCCAGCTCCTGCGAGCGGCTTTCTCCTTCCCCCTCAGTCAGCAAATTCGGGAATTCGAGGATTCCGCGTGCCTGCAGTTTCTGTCGCAGCTTTTCTTTCGCCAGACGCAGACGACTTTTGGTGGTGGGCAGATTGGCTTCCAGCGAGTCAGCCACTTCGGGCAACGTCAACTGGTTGTAGTGATGCAAAATGAACGTTAATCGCTGCTCGTCAGGAAGTTCTTTCAAAAACTCATCGACGAGTGCTGCAACTTCGCGAATATCAGCCACCTGTTCCGGGGAGCCGATCTCTCCCACCATGTTCTGCAACAGTTCGTCTTCTTCCTGACGAGGTTGAATCGTATGGATCAAAGCGTCGCTCGACCTGCGGCGTAAGTTATCGACAAGCAGATTTCGGGCAATCCGAAACAGCCAGCCGCGAAATGCACCTCGCGGCAGATAATCCCACGACTGGTTATAAACCCGCAGCAACGTCTCCTGGGTCAGGTCTTCTGCCTGTTGCACGTCATGGATCTGACGTACAAAAAAACCCATGAGTGGCCCCTGATAACGCGATACCAACTGATTGAATGCCCGCGTCTCACCCGTTTGGACGGCCAGCATCAATTCATCATCCGTGGGGGCCTGAGAACTCATAAAACCAACAATATTCCTCTACATCAACACGGACTGGCATGATCCCTGACAACCTGATCATCCAGCAGGGCAGGAACAAGCACCAGTTTTGCACGATCGCTGTCCGCGCAGCGTATGATTCCCTCTGTAAATTGTCTATCGTGAAGCAGGAGTTGATTGTGCAGGAATCAGCCTGAAGTTTTGAATTTCTGCACAAACTTGAACCTCACAAACTGCAGAGATCGCCCAATCAGAGTTCGGTGAGCCAATCGCGACCCGCGTGCAGCCATACGACTTTACGATCGATAAGTTTTGCTTTGCAGAGTTTGCACCGCATTATTGAAGAGTTGAGTACTGACCGATGAGTTCGCAATCCCCCTCGAATACCAGTCCCGCAATGCCGTTTGGAGCCAGCTCTTCGTGGCTCTGTTCGCTCGATGCCAGTTCGATTATGGCCTCACAGACGGGCCCCGCCCCTTTAGCAGATCTCTCAACGGCAATTGCCAGTGCTTGCCGCATGCCATGCGATTTCCCCGCTCTGGGTGAGGCACTGATCCCTGATGATCGAGTGGTGATTGTGCTCAATCACCGTGTTCCCTGTCGGGAGGTGATCGTCAAAGAATTGTGGCAGATTCTGGCTGAAAGAGGCATCGCACCAGCTCAACTGACCATCATCGATGCTCCCTCATTATCAAAACCATCGACGGATCCGAGGTCTCTACTCCCGGCTGGTATTGCCAGCGAAGTCCAGTGGCAGATCCATCAACCAGCCGATCCGAATGGTTCTGGCTATCTGGGGAGCAGTCTTGGTGGCGAACGAATCTATCTTTCACGGGCTCTGCTGGATGCCGATTTCATTATTCCCGTGGCGACTGTCGAAGCGGATCCCGTTCATGGTCTCTGCGGTGCCATCCACGCCATCTTTCCGGCTCTGACAAACCTCGAAAGCCTCCAGAGGCTTAACAAGGCCAGCCACGAGGAACTGCATGCCGAAGACGAACGCCCCATTCGGCAACTCGCCGAAGAAGTGGCGGGGATGCTGGGTCTGCAGTTCTCCATGGAACTGGTCCCTGCAGCAGGTGGAACTGGAGTTGCCCAGGTGCTGGCTGGTCAACCGGATGCAGTTCATCGGCTCGGCCGCCAGGCGATTCGAGAGCATTGGCTGCTCAATGTCGATCGCCGGTCCGAGACCATCGTGGCTGCGGTTACAGGACAGGCAGGGCAACCCTGCACTTGGGAAGATGTCAGTCGGGCAGCTCAGAATGCCCGCCGATTAGTCATTAATGGCGGGCGTGTCGTGTTACTAACCGACCTCTCAGCCGAATTGACCGAAGGCTGGGAGTTGGTCAGAGACTGTACACAGCCACGCGATGCCATTCGTCGTGTGAAAACCGTTCAGCCTGTCGATGAAATCTCGATTGATCAGATGCTGAGAACAGCCGACTTTGCCACTGTCTATCTCCTCGGCGGGCCTGAGGGTGATGTTCTGGAAGAGCTGTTTCTGCATCCGTTGGCCAGCCTGAAGGAAGTCGATCGACTGCTGGAAGGCACCACTGACTGTATTCTGCTGGGTGGTGCACAATACGTGCGTGGGAAAGCCCGGCAAGCGCAGACTCATGTCGAGGAGTGATCGATGTTTTATGGTTCTGATAGATCCATCGTGAAGTAAGGGCTGTTCGTGTCGCGTATCCCGGCATTAGTCGCAGGTGTTCTGCTGGTCTTGACGGGGGCGGCTCTTTTGCTGCACGCATGGGGCCAATCGAGTGAGAATCCGGGCACTTCCAAGGCGATTTCAGCGCAGGAAAAGCGGGCTCGCCGGCGGATCCAGATTGCCGCTTTGATCATCCTGGAAGGATTGTTGATTCCTGCGGGAGATCTCTGGATGGAGCAACGACCTGCCGCTGTCCTTATGGCTGCCTTCTGGATTGGCGTGCTGCTGATTGCACTCTGGATCGGTCTTCTGGCGGTTGCCGACTATTTCTCTTCGCGGGCAATGCTCCACTTCAGTCTAGAGCAGATCAAAGAGCAGCAGCGTGTGCTGCAGCAGCAGGTCGATGCTCACCGATCGAGGAAGATCTTCACGACTCCTGAAGGGAATGACGAGAAGAACAGCTAATCAAAAGCGCTGCCTTTCCTGCCTCCTCCACGATAAGGTGCCATGAAGTTTTTACGGAATGCACCAATTCGATCCCCACTCTCAATTCCCGAATGGAACCTCGATCTCTTCCCGGTCTTCAACTGATCGCTCCCCACAATCACCACTTCTACTATCAATCGCAATCTGAAGTGGTGAGTTGAAATCCCACCGGAACATGCTTGCCCAGAGCTGCAAGCATGGCACACAGGGGAGGGATATTTCAGGAAGTATGGTTCTATTCGGGCAGTGGTTTTCCTTTGGTTTCCGGCAGGAATGGCAGTACAAACAAACCAATCAGGAACACAAAGCACATGGTGGCGCCGGTGTAACGGGTGGCATGTTCCGAGCCTGCGTAAATCGAATCGAGACCAATTTTGGCAATAGGACCCGTCGCTGCCACAAAACGCCCGACGTTGTAACAAAAACTGGTTCCGGTTGATCTGAGCCAGGTTGGGAAGAGCTCTGGAAAATAGATCGCATAGCCGGCAAAGAGCGACAACTGGCAGAAACCCATAATTGGCACAAAAACGAAGATCTGCCAGAGCTCTGTCAGAAATAGAAAGACAATCACGGTGCTTGAAAAAGCGGCCAGCAATGCAATCGCAAATGTGGGCTTGCGACCGATCTTTTGTGATAGTGCACCAAAACCGAACATTCCAAAGAAAGCGCCAATATTCAACATGATTGAAGAGTAACTTGGCCACCGGCTTAGTCGCCCTTTCACGGTCTTATCGAAGCTCTCCAGAATTTTTTGGTCTTCGAGATTTTGCGGCGCACTTCCCTTTTGAGACTGCGCCAGAATTCGATCCATTGTTTCAGATCCATGAATCGCTTTGAACTCTTCCAGTACCTGGGCAGTGATTGGCTTCTTCTGAATTTCTCTTGTTAGATCAGGTGTGTAAAAGCCAACAGACCACAACCCAACCACTCCTGCACAACCTAGCACCAACCCCAACAAGGCATGCTTTCGCCAAACCGGGTGTTTGAAAAGAGCCGAATAAGAACCCAACTGTTTTTCTTTAAGCTCACTCGTCGAAGCAGCGGTCCATTGCTCTGGTTCTTTGAGGTATCGACGAACAACCAGGGCGAGAAGTGCAGGAATAGCACCAATGAGGAACATAATCCTCCAGGGACTGTATGGCAGACCTTGCTCTTCCGCGAGCCCCAAAGAGAGATTGACCATGGCGGCAGAAACGTTTCCGACAGCGGAAAGCGCCTGGAGCAAACCCAGTGTGTATGGTCTTGCATTATTGGGCATGACTTCGGCAACCAAAGCCACACCGACAGCAAACTCACCTCCCACACCAAGCCCGGTGAGAAAACGATAGAAGGCAAAATCCCATAACCCCAAAGAAATCGCACTAAGACCAGTAAACAGCGAATAGAGCAAGATCGTGATCATCATGGTTTTGGCACGACCAATTCGATCCCCTAACATTCCGAAGAACAATCCCCCCGTCGCCCAACCCGCAATGAAGATGGATGTGGCGATATCACCACCCATTTTTTGAGCACTCTTGACGGCGGGATCTGCAGAATTTCCAGGAATCAGAGACTCCATCACGGCAGGTCGAGCCAATACGAACAACTGCTGATCGAGGCAATCAAAGAGCCAGCCCAAAGCGGCCACGAGCAGGACGAACCAGTGGTAGCGAGTCATCGATCGCCACCAGGGCCCGGGAAGGACAGGAGATGACGACTGAGCCGGTGTATCAATATGGTGCATAACGACTGGGCTTTCTGATTGGCTTTCTGGCGATTCTCGTCGTAAGGCAGCGGCAATCTCAATCAGGGATTGTTGCCATGGTCTCAGGGGC
>VFQR01001716.1_pt1 | contig 15652 bp, 13 predicted proteins | sample 3512321 | NCBI WGS metagenome assembly VFQR01 (sample SAMN10412374, study PRJNA504923) | tailings metagenome | isolation source: Relicate 3 Philex TSF1 revegetated site | place: Philippines: Tuba, Benguet | collected 2017-08-29
CCCGGCGCGCTGCACTCGAAGAAGAAGATCGAGACGCCCGACCAGATCAAGGGCATGAAGATTCGTCCGGCGCACGCCACCATGGCGTCCTTCGTGACGTTGCTTGGCGGCACCAACGTGCAGGCCTCCGCGCCGGAATCGCGCGAAGTGCTGGAGCGCGGCGTTGCCGACGCGATCACCTTCCCCTGGGGTTCGATCCTGCTCTTCAAGATCGACAGCGTGACCAAGTTTCACCTCGATGTACCGCTCTACGCGACGACCTTCGCCTGGGTGATGAACAAGGCGAAGTACGATTCGATGTCGGCCGCGCAGAAAAAAGTGATCGACGATCACTGCTCGCCGGAATGGGCAGGCAAGGTTGCGGGTCCGTGGGCTGCCTATGAAGCCTCTGGACGCGACAAGCTCCGTACTGCGCCGGGCCACACGGTCTACAAGATCACCGACGCGCAGCTTGGCCAGTGGCGTAAGGCTGCCGAACCGCTCGCGAAGGTTTGGTCGGACAACATCAAGAAAGCGAACGCCGGCGATCCGGACGCGATGCTGAACGCGCTCAAGTCCGAGCTGAAGAAAGAAAACGCGGCCTACTGATGGCTTCGCAGCGAAACAGCGTCGTCGAACGCCTTATCGCTTACACCGAAACGGCGGCGGGGGTATTCCTCGCCGCTGTTACCCTTCTTGTTTTCGTCAACGTCATGCTCCGCGGCGCAAGCAGCGGCCTCGGCGACCTGCTGAACTGGATCACCGGTCGCAGCGACATGAAGTTCGTGCTGACAATCCCCGAGTGGTATCATTTGTCCTGCCTCGCGCTCGGCGTCTGTATCTTCTGGGGTTTCGCCGCGACCAGCTATCGCAACGATCACATCAAGGTCGATATCCTCTGGGATTGGGTCAGGCCCGCGAACAAGCGCCTGATTGATCTCCTCGCGACCGGAATACTTCTTCTGTTTCTGCTCGCCTTCACCTGGATGCTCGGTGTGAAGGTCGCCAGCGGCTACTGGAGCGGGGAAGCCACGTACGACCTGCGGCTCAAGCTCTGGCCGTTTCATCTCGTCATGGCACTCGGGGTCCTGTTCGCAACCATTCTGGTGGCAATACGCATGCTGCGTCTCGTGCGTGGCGCGAACGTCGAGCGCGAACACAAGCTCGAACACATAGAGTAATTCCCATGACGCAGAATACGCTTGTTGCCCTGTCGGCATTCGCGGGACTGTTTGCGCTGATGGCAATCCGCGTGCCGATCGGGATCGGCATGGCGATCATGGGAGTCGTCGGGTATTGGTATTTGAGCGGCCGCGTGCCCGCGCTCTCGCTGCTTGCGCAGTCGCCGATCCGCAACGTGACCGACTGGGATCTCGGTATCATCCCGATGTTCATTCTGATGGGTTCGTTCGCGACCGCGGCGGGCATGAGCCGGGAACTCTTTCGCGCGAGCAACGCCTGGCTCGGGCATCGGCGCGGCGGCCTTGCGATGGCGACGGTTACCGCCTGCGCGGGCTTTGCTGCGATCAACGGTTCGTCGGTCGCAACCGCGGCCACTATGACGCAGGTCGCGCTGCCAGAAATGCGCAAGGCCGGTTATCAGGACGGACTGGCAACGGGGGTGATCGCCGCAGGTGGTACGCTCGGCATCATGATTCCGCCGTCCGTGATCTTCGCGCTCTATGGCGTGCTTACCGAAACCGACATTTCGAAGCTTCTGATCGCCGGCGTCATTCCCGGGTTGCTCGGCGCATTCATGTATCTGATCGCGGTGCAGGTCGTCGGCTATTTTCGCCCCGCACTGATGCCGCGCGGTCCCGTCGCGCCCTGGAGCGAGCGCATCGATTCGCTCAAGGACATCTGGGCGACGGTCGTCCTGTTCTTCTTCGTGATGGGCGGGATGTACATGGGCCTGTTCACCGCGACCGAAGCCGCGGCGATGGGGGCGAGCGGTGCATTCATCATCGGTTTGCTGCGCGGCCGGATGACCACGAAGATCGTGATGGAGTGCCTGATCAGCAGCGTGCGCACGTCCGCTGCGATTTTCACCATCGTGATCGGCGCGTTCGTGTTCGGTTATCTTCTGGTGATCACGCAGGCGGCGCAGAACTTCAGCGCCTTTCTGCTCACGCTCCCGCTCGGCCCCTACGGCATCCTGACGCTGATCCTGCTCATGTACATCCTGCTGGGTGCGGTGATGGACGAACTTGCGATGATCCTGTTGACGGTACCGATCGTGTTCGAAGTGGTCGTGACCAGCCTTGGTTTCGACCCGATCTGGTTCGGCGTGATCATCGTGATGGTGGTTGCGCTCGGCATGATCCTGCCGCCGATCGGCATGAACGTCTTCGTCATCAACTCGATCGCGAAAGACGTGCCGTTGCAGCGCATCTACCGTGGCGTGACGCCGTTCATCCTGATGGATTTCATCCGGCTTGCGCTGCTCGTAATATTCCCGGCGCTGTCGCTGTTCCTGCCGTCGCGTATGTAATGCGGCGCGTGCGGCAAGCGCGCGTGATACGCCGCCGGCCCGCGCGGTGACGGGGAGAGAGCCGCTCAGTTGCCGATGAGTTTCGGCTTCTCCGGCGAGGGCAGGGCCTTCCTGCCGCCGAGATAGGTCGCGATCACGCTTGCGTCGTAACGCATGCCCTGTGCCGGACCTTGATCGACCAGCCTGCCGGTTTCCACCAGATAGGCCTGTTCGGCGATCTTGAGCGACTGCAGCGCATTCTGTTCGACTAGGAGCACGCCGACCCCTTTGTCGGCGATCTTGCGGATGGTCTTGAAGAGTTCGCTGGTCAGCACCGGGCTCAAGCCGAGCGAGGGCTCATCCAAGAGCAAGTAGGCGGGCGAAGACATCAGCGCACGGCCGATCGCGAGCATCTGCTGCTCGCCTCCGGACATCGTGCTTGAGGCCTGTTTCGCGCGTTCCTTCAGGCGCGGAAACACCCGGAAAATTTCTTCGCGTCGAAACTCGACTTCGCTCTTGTCGTCGGAGACGAAGCTGCCGAGCGAGAGATTGTCCTCGACCGACATGTCCGGGAAGAGACCGCGCCCTTGCGGCACCGTAGCGAGGCGGTACTTCACCCGGTTGTGCGTCGGTTCGTTCGTGATGTCGCGGCCGTCGAGCACTACCGTGCCGGAGAGGAGCGGAACGGTCCCGGCGAGGGCGTTGACGAGCGTGGTCTTGCCCGCGCCGTTCGCGCCGAGCACGACCGTTACGTCGCCGCGATCGAGCTTGATCGAAACGCCTTCGAGCGCAATGTGCCGTCCGTAGGAAACCGAAAGGTTCTTTGCCTCGATCATTGGTCGTCTCCGAGATAGACGCGGATGACTTCCGGATCGGCGAGCGCTTCGTCGGGTGTACCGGAGGCGATGAGCTTGCCGGCACTGAGCACGACCACGCTGGAGCACAGCGAGCGGATGGCGTGCATCACATGCTCCACCATGACGATGGTAATGCCTTCGCTTTTGAGCGAATGCACGAGTTCGATGCCGCGCTCGAGTTCGGACGGGTTGAGCCCCGCGAGCCATTCGTCGAGGAGAAGCACGTCGGGCGCGCAGGCGAGCGCGCGTGCGAGTTCGATCCGTTTCTGGTCGAAATACGTAAGCTGGTCGGCATGCGCTTCGAGATTGCCCTCGAACTGCACGCGATCGAGCAAGCGCTCGGCTTCCGCGCGGGCGCTCGAAACGCTCACCCGGCGCTTGCCGTACATCGCCGCGACCGCGACGTTATCGCGGGCATTCAACGCGTCCGGGACGCGCACGAGCTGGAACGTGCCGGCGACGCCGAGACGGCAAATCTGTTCGGGCGTGCGGCTCGAGATGCGCTTGCCGTCCTTGAGAATCGTGCCGTCACTCGGCACCAGCCGGCCCATGATGACGTTCAAGAGCGTCGTCTTTCCGGAACCGTTCGGACCGATCAGGCCCATGATCTCGCCGCGCGGCACCGAGAAAGACACGCGGTCGACGGCCTTCAATCCGCCGAAGCGGCGCGAAACGGCCGCGATATCCAGCGCGTGCGTGCTCATGCGTCACCGTCCCTTCGCGCCCGCCACCTTCGTCGCCAATCCTGCAACAGCCCGAGCAAACCGTTCGGAATGAAGAAGACGATAGCGAGGAAGCAGAGCCCGAGTACGATCGAGAAGTAATTCGGGAGATTGATCGAGATCCAATCCTGGATCAGCACGAGCGGGACGACGCCGAGCATCGGTCCCCACACCGAAGTGGCGCCGCCGAGCAGCGCCATGATCACGGTGAGGAACGAGACCGTCGGATTGAACGCCGTGGTTGGATCGATGTAGCTCGAACGCGGGGCCATGATCGCGCCTGCGAGGGTCATGACGAGCGCGCTGACGACGAAGGTGCCGATCTTGAGCCGCGTCGTGTTGATGCCGATCTGCCGCGCGACCGTTTCGTCCGCGCCGAGCGTCTTCATCGCGAAACCCATGCGGGTGCGGTCGCGAATGAGCCAAAGGCCGACCACGAATACGCAAAGCGCGAGCAGCTGATAGTAGATGTCGCGCGTCGTATCGCCGGTCAGCACTTCGAGGCTGTAGAGATAGCGGCCGGCCTTCATCTCGATGCTCGCTTCGTACCAGGTGACGATTTCGCGCACGAGCGTCGCCAGTCCGAAGGTGAAGATGACGAAGTACATGCCCTTGAGGCGCAGCGTGGCGAGGCCCACGAAAGCGGAAACGAAAATGCCGATCGCGGCTGCGGCGCCCAGCGCGTAGAGATAGCCGTGGTCCGGCGCCAGTACCGCCACCGTGTAATTGCCGATGCCGTAGAACGCAGATGCCGCAAGCGAGATATAGCGCGTGGGGCCGGAGAAGAAGGCCCATCCGGTTGCGAGCGCGACATACTTGAAGATGTCGATGAGCTGAGCGAGCCGGAAACTGTCGATGTAGCGCGGCGCGACGATCAGCGCCGCAAGCACGAGAAGTGCGATGATTTCCTTCGGAATGCGAATCGAACGGCCGCTGCCGGTTCGTGCGCTGCCGCCGAACAGCCCTTCCGGCTTCCACAGGAGGACGAGCGAGAACAGCGAGAACGAAACGACCGTGATGAGACCCGAGTTCAGAAGCAACGCGCCGAACTGTTCGGCGAGGCCGAGCATGATGCCCGCGACGAAGCCGCCCATCACATGACCGATGCCGCCCATCACGACGACGATCAGCGCCTTCATGGTGAAGGCCGCGCCCGTGGTCGGGTTCATGCCGAAGAACATGGAAATCAGAATGCCGGCGCAGGCGGCCAAGGCACCGCCGGCAGCGAACGCGAGTGCGCTGTAGCGCTTCACGTCGACGCCGACGAGCGGAGCGGCTTCCGGATTGCTCGCGATGGAGCGCAGGGCGCGGCCCGTTTTCGAGTAGCGCAACGCGGCGTAGACGCCGAAAGCGAGCGCAAGAGCCGCGACCAGCGTGACGATACGATTGGCGGAAAGCGCGAGCGGTCCGAGCTTTACGATGTCCGCAAGATACGTATAGGCGCGGTCGGTGCCGGTCCACAGCACGAGTGCAACGCCTTGCAGCACGAAGAGAAGACCGAAGGTGGAAATGATCGAATCGATCTCGCGCTTGCCCTGGTCGCGCGTGCGCGAAAGCAGCGGATGCAGCACATACATGAACAAGAGCCAGCTCGCGGCAAACGCGGCCGGCACGCCGAACAGGAGCGTTACGAACGGCGGCGCATTGACCAGCGTGAATCCCCAGAACGCCGCGTAGCCCGCGAGCATCAGGAATTCGCCATAGGCGAGGTTGAGTACGCGTGCGACGCCGTATTGAAGATTGAGGCCGATCGCGATCAGCGCATAGATGCCGCCGATCACGAGGCCCGCGATCATAAAGTCGAAGAACAAGGTCACGCTACGCAAACTCCCGCCGCGCGCGCGGAACCGCGCGCTCGTAAACTTGCCGCAACTTTATAAAAAAAGGCCCGCGTTGTGACACGCGGGCCCGATAGCTTTTGCTTAACCTTACTTTACTTGCGGAGCGACCGCGCCCGGCAGGTTTGCAGGAGCGACGCCTTTGTACTCGCCGCCCTGGTACTGACCGACCCACCACAGCTTGGTTAACTGGTTATTTTCCAGCTTCACGTCGCCAAGGATCGTCTTGAACGTTCCGGTCTTCAGTTCGGCGATGATCTTCTTGTTGTCGATTTCGCCGACCCGTTCGATGGCCTGCTGCAGCATCTGCAGACCGGCATAGGTGTTGGAGCTCGCCCAGCGGTCAGGCTCCTGTCCCTTGTTCACTTCCTTGTGGCGCTTCACCCAGTCCTGCACGCCCGGACCCGCCGGATCCCACGCGCCGAGACCGAAGAAGCCGTTGATCTTGTCGCCGAACTTCGCCTTGTAGTTCGGGAAGGCGGCGCCGACGGCGAGATACTTCACCTTCGGATTGAAATCGTTGGCGAGCGCCTGCTCGGTGAGCATGAACGTATCCGGCGGATACGAGAACGCGATCATCACGTCGGGGTTCGCAGCCTTCGCCGCCTTGATCTGCGCCGAGAGATCGGCGGAGCCGAGCGGGTAGGTGGTCTCATAGACGACCTTGTAGTTGTTCGCCGCGAAGGCAGCCTTTGCCGGCGCGAGGAATTCCGCACCGAACGGATGCTGCACGGAGAAGAGCGCGATCTCGCCCTTGATCTGGCCCTTGGAGCGCAGGTCGTTGAGCATGCCGACCAGCGCCTTCACGCCGTCGGACGGCTTGCCGAGCATCCAGAACGCGTTGTCGAATTTCGGCGCGAGCTTGTCGATCTGCTCGGTTGCGGCCGTGCCCATGATGTGCGGGTAGCCGTGCTTGTTGAACACCGGCAGTACCTGCAGGTTCGGTCCGGTGCCCCACGGCGAAAGCACGATGTCCATCTTGTCGACGGTCATCAGGCGTTCGACCAGGCGAACCATGTCTTCGTTGTTCGAGCGGTCGTCGACTTCCGTGACTTCGATCGGAATGCGCTTGCCGTATTTTTTCAGCATCAGGCCACCGGCCTTGTTCACTTCATCGACCCAGAGCCGGTAGTTCGGCACGGACGTGAGCAGCGCACCCGCCGCCTGCGGACCCGACAGCGAAATCACGTATCCGACCTTGATCGATTTCGGCGCGTCCTGCGCCGGCAGAATTTGCGTCGATGCAGCGATCAAACCGACCGCAGCAAGGCCGCCCAGAAACTTTTTCAGCATTGCCTGTCTCCTCCCAAAGACTTTTCTTGTCCGTCCATAATGGGATGAAACGATTGGACTTCCAACAGTATGTTTTCGGGAAATTTATACATACTGCGCCGCAGCAAGCGTTTTGGAAGCAGATCGCTCGCTTTGGTTTCGTTGGCGCGGTTGCGACGAGATTTTGCAACGTCGCAAATCGACGAAAGTCCAAGCCGACGAAAGTCTACATGAGAACGTCAGGCCACGTTCTTGGAGTACGTCTTCGCGTAGGTCTCGCGCAACACGTTCTTCTGCACTTTGCCCATCGCATTGCGCGGAAGATCGTCGACGAAGAAGACGCGCTTCGGCTGCTTGAAGCGCGCAAGGCGACCTTCCAGCGCGGCCAGCACCTCGGCTTCGGTCAGCGCAGCATCCTTGGTGCGGACCACGACGGCGGTAACGCCCTCGCCCAGATCGGGGTGCGCGACGCCGATCACCGCGGATTCCATGACACCGGCGATGGCGTCGATCTCGCCTTCGACCTCTTTCGGATAGACGTTGAAGCCGCCCGAGATCACGAGATCCTTGCCGCGGCCGACGATATGCACGTAACCGCGCTCGTCGATCTTCCCGAGATCGCCGGTGATGAAGAAGCCGTCGGCGCGGAACTCGGCGGCGGTCTTCTCCGGCATGCGCCAGTATCCCTGGAAGACGTTCGGGCCCTTGACCTCGATCACGCCGATTTCGCCCTGCGGCAGGACTTTTCCGGATTCCGGGTCGGCGATCCGCAGATCGACGCCGGGCAGCGGAAAGCCGACGGTGCCGGGAATACGGTCGCCGTCATACGGGTTCGAGGTATTCATGTTCGTTTCGGTCATGCCGTAACGTTCGAGGATCGCGTGGCCGGTCTTTTCCGAGAACGCACGATGGGTCTCGGCGAGCAGCGGCGCGGAGCCGGAAACGAACAGACGCATGTGCCTGGTCGATTCCTTCGTCACCTTCGGGTGATCGGCGAAACGGACGTAGAAGGTCGGCACGCCCATCATCGAAGTGGCCTTCGGCATCAGCCGGATCATCTCGTCGGCATCGAACTTTCCGAAGAAGATCATCGACGCGCCGGCAAGCAGGATCACGTTCATCGCAACGAAGAGGCCATGCGTGTGATAGATCGGAAGCGCGTGGAGTAGCACATCCTTTTCGGTGAAACGCCAGTAGTTCTTGAGCGTGACCGCGTTCGAGAGAAGGTTCTCGTGCGAAAGCATCGCGCCCTTCGAGCGGCCGGTGGTCCCCGACGTATAAAGAATCGCGGCGAGGTCGTTCGCACTGCGCGCGACCGGCGCGGAGATGGTCGCATCTTTCGCATGAAGAAGCAGCGAGCCGTCGCCGTTGATGCCCATCGTCTCGACGGTTGCGATGTTCAGCCGGGAAGCGAGTTCCTTCACGCCGCTTTCGGTTTCAGGTTTGCATACGACGACGCGCGGTTCGGCGTCGCCGAGAAAATATTCGAGTTCGGCAAGCGGGTAGGCTGTGTTGAGCGGCAGATAGACGCCACCCGCGCGCACGACGCCGAGATAGAGCGCGAGGTTCTGCCAGGATTTTTCGATCTGCACCGCGACACGGTCGCCGGGTTCGACGCCGCGCTGGATCAGGTACGCGGAAATTCTTCCGGCCAGATCGAAGACCTCGCCATAGGAAACCTGCCGCCCGTCGGGCAGTTCGATCAATGCCTTTTCGCGCGATGGAATGGCCGATTCGAGTGTGCTGAAGAGGGTATTCGTGCTTTTCATTTCGGGTAACCTTGCCGGAGCGGTGCGCGCCGGTTTTGCCGGCCGCAACAACTTCCTGACTTCCTTGCTCGCGACAACCTCGTTCGCTTCCGCGTAGGCTTCGTGGTTCTTCTCGATCTCTTCGAGATCGTAATGATAGTTGACCATGACGCCGTGCGATTGGGCGAGCCCTCGCGGAGACAGGTCGGCCGAAGCGTGGATATGCGCGAGCGCAGCGCCGTTGCCAAGATGAAAACGCGCGACCGGATCGACCGGCCGCCCGTAGCTGGTCTTGGCGTTCAGAAAATAGTGCGCGGCGAGCGCCTTGAGCGGCTCCTCCGTCCTGGCGCGGCTCTTCTCGTCCTGCTCCCAGCCCGGCTTGTCGAAGATCGCAAGGGCTTCGTGATCCGTGTCGCGGATCGCGTCGGAGGCTTGCGCCTTTCGCTCGCGCGCCAGCCACTTCGCAAATCCGGGAACCGGAGAAAGCGTGACGAAGGTCTCCAGCTTCGGAAATTCCCGCGAGATTTCTTCGGCGACCTGCTTGATCAGAAAGCTGCCGAAGGAAACGCCGGCGAGCCCTTTCTGGGTATTCGAAATCGAATAGAACACGGCGATCTTCGCGTCCCGCGGGTCGAGCGGCTTGCGTCCTCGCGCGAGGATCGGCGCGATCGCGTCAGGAATTTCCCGGGTGAGCGCGACCTCGACGAAAATCAGGGGCTCGTCGGTGAGCGCCGGATGAAAGAAGGCGTAGCAACGCCGGTCCGGCGGATCGATGCGTGCGCGCAGGTCGTTCCAGTCCTGAATCTCGTGCACGGCCTCGTAGCGGATGATCTTTTCGAGCACGATCGCGGGTGACGACCAATCGATCCGGCGCAGCACCAGGAACCCGCGATTGAACCACGACGAGAAAAGATGCACGAAATCGCGGTCGACCGCGGCGAGGTCCGCCCTGCGCGACAGTGCATCGAGAAGATGCGCACGCATGGCGACGAGCGTCTCGGTGCCATCCGGCGCGAGGTTGAGACGCCGCACGATTTCCTGCCGCCGCGGTTCGGCGGCTTCCTGCAATTCTTCTTCGCCCTGTTCGCTCGGCTTCGTGAGATAGCTCTGCGCGGCGGATTTCAGCCGCTCGCGATCCGGCCCGAAGCGGTGCGCAAGCGCTTCGAAGAAGGCCACGCGCTCTCCGGTCTTCAGTTCTCGATAGCTGTCCAAAATTTCCGCGGCGAGCGCGACTCCGGAAGCTTCGCCGCGGCCGGAAAGGAGATGCTCGCAAAGTTCCACGAGGTTCTCCGTCCGCACTTCGCCGCTCGGCTTCGCGCGGCCGCGCGCACGCGCCACCAGATCCCGTCCGCGTTCGGAGATCGATTGCAGAAGATCGCTCAGGAAGTTCTTGTTGGATGCCACGCCGGACTCCGCTTCACTTGGGCCAATAAAACAAATGCGCAGAGGAATCGCAAAGCGTGGCCGGCACTCTATGCGTGCAGGCTATCCTTTTGTGACGCCGCCGCGCGGGCCTCCAGCCATTCGGCAACGATGGCCTCGATCGCGGCAAGACCGTCGGTGAGCGCCGCCGGGCCGGGCTGGAGAATGATCGTGGACTTGACCTCGCGCAGAAAGTTTTCCTGCACGGCGGGAAGGGCTGCAAAACCCGGCCGCGCTTTCACCCGCTCGGGCACGAATTTTTTCCCGCACCACGAACCGATGATGATGTCGGGCCGCGCCGCGATCACGTCCTCGTTCGTCACGATGCGCTCGGGTGCGGATTTCCTTGTGGCGAGATCCGGAAACACTTCGATGCCGCCGGCGATCTCGATCAGTTCGGAGACCCAGCCGATTCCCGAAATCATCGGCTCATCCCATTCCTCGAAATAAATACGTGGGCGGACGGGAAGGGCCGCGCTTCGCACGCGGGCGGCGGTCAGCCGTGCCTGCAATTCTTCGCAGAGCGCCGCGCTCTTCTCCGGCTCGCCGATCAGGCTGCCGAGCGTTTCGATCATGGCGAAGATTCCGGCGATGTCCCGCTGGTTGAAGGCGTGCACCGCAATCCCGGCCTTCACGAGGTCTGCGACGATGCCCGCCTGCAGATCGGAGAACGTCAGCACGAGGTCGGGCTCGAGTGCGAGGATCTTCGGCACGTCCGCGGAGATGAAAGCGCCGACGCGCGGCTTTTCCTTGCGCACCCGTGGCGGACGGACGGCATAGCCGGAGACGCCCGCGATGCGGTCTTCCTCGCCCATACAATAGAGGGTTTCGACCGTTTCTTCGGTCAGGCAAACAATCCGGCGGGGTGGGAAGCTTCGCATGATCAGAAAATTCAAAGGGTTTTTGAGGCTTCGCACGCCCCGTTCAAGCTTTCGCGAACCGCCCCAAAACCCGTTGATCCCGGCTCCGTTCCGCGTGACTTTATACAGTGGCGGCGGGAATATCCGCCGAGAATTCGAATCGCCTCGGGGTCGAGGCGATGGGGCAGGAGGTTATGATGGCCGGAATCGTCGATCGCGTAAAAAATATTCTGCTGAGCCCGAAGACGGAATGGGAGGTGATCGACGGCGAGTCCGGAGACACCAAAGAAGTCTTCACCTACGTCGCCATTCTTGCGGCCATCCCCGCCATCTTCGGTATCATCGGCGGTCTGGTCATTTTCCCGCGTGCGCTGAGTTTCTTCATCGGCTCGGCGGTGCTCGGCTATCTGCTCGCCTTCGTGATCGTCTATCTCGTCGCCTATATCGTCGATGCGCTGGCACCGACCTTCGGCACCGAGAAGCACATGCCGAGCGCGCTGAAGCTCACCGCCTATTCGTACACGCCCGCATGGATCTCCGGCATCTTCGGAATCATCCCCGGCATCGGCGGACTGCTGACGCTGCTCGTGAGCCTCTACGGTCTCTACCTGCTCTATCTCGGCCTTCCGATTCTGATGCGGACGCCGCAGGAAAAGGCCGTCAGCTACACGGTCGTGATCGTGATCTGCGCGATCCTCGTTTCGATCGTGATCGGCGCGATCCTCGCCTTCGTCATGGGCGTGCTCGGCCTCGGAATTTCTTCGTTCCGCTGAGGCTTACTTCGCAAGCAAGACATCCCGGCACGATGGCGGCAGTTCCGCCATCGTGATCGGGGGTTTCGGCTTCGGCTTTTCTTTCGGCGGCGGCGGATTCAGGATCGCGTCGCGAAACCACCAGTCGAGTTCCTTGCCGCAGCCGTCGTCCTTGCCGACGGGCGCCTGCGGCTGGCAATCCGGATTGCCCTTCGGGCAGCGTATCCGGACATGCATATGATAATCGTGTCCCCAATACGCACGCACCTTCGATTGCCACGGCTGGCCCGGTGCTTCGCGGCATAGCGCTTTCTTGATCGCGGCATTGACGAAGATGCGCTCGACGTCCGCATCTTCCGCGGCGACGCGAATGGCCTGCACGTGCCCGGGCGTGAAGGTTTTCGGATCGATGTCGCGGCGGTCCGCCCGCACCATGAGCTGCGGCGGGAACGTCTCGCGCTCTTCTTTGTCCAGCGTGCGCTCCGGCATCGGCGTGAGCCAGATGTCGGCATCCAGCCCCACTTGATGCGAGGCGTGTCCGGTGAGCATCGGCCCGCCGCGCGGTTGCGCGAGGTCGCCGACGAGAATGCCGCGCCAGCCCGCAGCCTTCGGCAACTGATTCGCGAAGCGCTCGAGGAATGCGATCAGGTCCGGGTGGCCCCAGTTGCGATTTCGTGAGAGCCGCATGACCTGCCAGGTCTTGCCGTTCACCGGCAGCGCGACGCCGCCGGCGAGGCAACCCTTGGAATAGAAGCCGATCGCACGGGCTGCGAGCGGCGCGGCGTCGTTCTTGCGGCCGAAAAGTTCCTTGGCCGGCGCGCTCGGCGCCGGGTTTTGCGCGGCGGCCGGGGCCGTAAGCAGCGCCCCGAGGGCGAGGATGGCGAGGCGGCGTTTCATGCGGGAATCCTATCTGAATCGAACCCTGCCGCCAAAAACGGGCTTCTTTCGGTAACATTTGCGCGAAAGGCGCGCTGCCGCGCCGACTGTTGCCTCTCTGCACTTGCGAAATCCGGCTTCGGGCGGAATAAATGTCTCCGGGCTGAATCCAAATTTTACGGGGCTTTTCCATGAAACGTTCGCTTGCCGCCGCCGCTCTTTTCTCGGCGCTTTTGCTCGCGCCCGCGCAGGCGGAAGACCGCATGGCCGTGCTGGCCATGGTCCCCGACGAATCGCCGTCGATCGTGGTGACGATATCGGTGCCGCGCCAGGAAATGCGCGTCGTGGTGGACGGCGTTGAAACCTATGTCTGGCCGGTTTCGACCGCGCGCCCGGGCGCGATCACGCCCGCCGGCACCTTCAAGGTGCAGTTGCTTTCTGCGAACCACTTCTCGCGCCTCTTCAACAACGCGCCGATGCCGTTTGCGATCTTCTATGACGGCCACTACGCGATCCACGGCACCACCGCGACCTACATGCTCGGCCGTCCGGCCTCGATGGGCTGCACGCGCCTGCACACCGACAACGCGAAGAAGCTTTTCGAGATGGTGCAGAAGCGCGGCCAGAAGAGCCTGCAGGTCGTCGTCGTGCGCGAAGAAAAGCCTGCCGCGACCGCATCGCTCACGCGCTGAGTTTTCGCGAACCCGAAAACGGAACGCCCCGCGAAAGCGGGGCGTTTTTGTTTCCGGCGGCCGGTGCCTTCAGGCGCGGCGCTTGCGCGCTTTCGGTTTTCTCTTTCGCGCTGCAACGCCCTTGATCTTGCTTCGTGCCTTCGCCTTCGCGGCGTTCGCCGCCGTGCGGGATTTCTTCGCCTTGGTCCGCTTCACGGATTTCTTTGCCGTGGTTTTGCGTTTCGCAGCGCCGCCTTTGTGCCCGCCCTTCTTGTAGACTTCCTTGTTCTCCGGCTTGCCGCGGCCGGAGCCGCTCAGCTCTCCGCCGCCGTGGATCTTGTTCACGATGGCCCAGGCGCGGGCTTCGGCTTCATCCTCGGGCATGCCGCGCTTCTTGTAGCTCTCCTCGATGTATCCGGCTTTGCGCTTCTGCTTGTCGGTGTAGGCCGACTTGTCGCCGCGGGGCATCTGCATCTCCCTTCAATTCGTCTGGCGCGAACGCGAACCGAACCCGAAGGTTCCGCGCGTGCGGAACCATGATCCGGTTCGGCCGTTTCTCCTGCAAGCGGAGGGCAAACCGCATTGAGGAGGATCAAATGGCGACCGCAGCACCCCGCGCGATGGCGGACACCGCGCACACCAAGCTCACCCACGACCTGATCGAAAGCGACCGCGTCGAGGGCACCAACGTTTATCGTTCGGACGGAACCAAGATCGGCTCGATCGAACGCGTGATGATCGACAAATATTCCGGGCAGGTGGCCTATGCCGTGATGAGCTTCGGCGGCTTTCTCGGCCTCGGCCACGACCATTATCCGGTGCCCTGGGCGAAGCTCGACTACAATCCGAAGCTGCAGGGCTACGAGGTGAACATCTCCGACGCGGAACTCAAGAACGCGCCTCACTTCGACCCGGGCAAGGAATATTCCTGGGACACCGTGCAGGGCCAGAAGATCTACGGCCACTACGGCGTGCCGACGTACTGGGCGTGATGCCCACACGCAGCAATCCTTGAGTCGTAGTTAGAAAGCGCCCCCACCCTTTATCCCTCCCCCGCAAGCGGGGGAGGGAGGCGAGCGAAGCGAGCGGGTGGGGGAATGATTATCCTCGTCATGGCCGGGCTTGTCCCGGCCATCCACGTCTTTACAGCGCTAATGAGTTGCTAAGGCGTGGATGCCCGGCACGAGGCCGGGCATGACTCAGAAGATGTTTCACAGGAAACGCCCCGCGAAAGCGGGGCGTTTTTACTAAGTAAATTATTGATATTTTTCTGACCAATCAGCAATTCGTGATCTTAGGCGCCGCCGAATAGCACTAACTTCTTTAAGAGATAGATTTAATCTCTCAGCGATTTCGCCAGTAGCGGTCTCTCCAGCAACAATCAAATCAAATACTAACTTAAGTAACTTTTCGCCCTTAATTGAGTCTCTGAACTCCCTAAGAGCGTTATCCATCTCTAGAACGCTATCTTGTCTAGTTGCGTTGTCTTCAACAAACTGGACTTCATCATAATCCAACAGTTGATGTTCTCGATGTCGCCGCGACCTCTGATCAATAATTTTTAGAACGATCTGTCTTAGATGCTTTCTTAAATCATCTTCTAAGTTGAACACGTTATTCTGAGCTAGATATTGAACTATTGCGTCGTTTGCAATGTCTTCGGCTACTAGGTCGACTGCTGATGAAGGTCTTCGCACTAGTGCTCTACGCGCAAAGTTAACCAGTTCGATCGTAAGCCTTTCCCACTCTTGTCGCTGAATTTCATTGGCTTTGAAATTTAGCTTACGTGTGTCCGTCTTCGATTGGTCGCTGTCGTCGCTAAGTTCTACGCTCAGAACCAGTGCGCCAGCAATTTCTGTCAGCTGGCCCGTCTGGATTAAAAGTTTTAGACGCTGAAATCCTTCAAAGGATCCAGAAAGAATAAGTTTTATTGATCCTTCTCTAATCTCTTCGATTTTTAGAGTAGGATCATCCGATTGACTTTTTAGTGCATCAAAGGCCGCTTTGACAAAAGCAATGCCTTTTTCGTCAAAGGTTCCACCAAGAATAACGGCATATCGAATCTTAGATTTCGCGAGCGATGTGTCTGCTAGTGGAGGTTCAAACTCGTAGAGCAGTTGGAAAGCGAATGCTGCTGCATTCTCCGAAGCAATAGTCTGCAATCCCTTGACATCAGATTCAGATT
>VFQR01001717.1_pt1 | contig 15641 bp, 9 predicted proteins | sample 3512321 | NCBI WGS metagenome assembly VFQR01 (sample SAMN10412374, study PRJNA504923) | tailings metagenome | isolation source: Relicate 3 Philex TSF1 revegetated site | place: Philippines: Tuba, Benguet | collected 2017-08-29
CTGTAATAGGAACACAAGATATTGTGTTCGGTGAAATTGATAGATAATTTTTTTATTTTTTTTTTATGTTTTCTCCGATTGAACAATTTGATGTTTATCCAATGTTTTCTAATCCGATTTTCGATTATTTTCAAATCCCTTTTACAAATTCTTCTCTCTATATATGTTTTGCGTTTATTCTGTTTTGTTCGGTTTTACTTTTTAGTACATATAAGGCTACTTTAATTCCAAATACTTGACAATATTTAACTGAAATGTTGTTTAAATTTGTTTTTAAAATAATAGAAGAACAAGCAGGAAAGCGTGCTTACAAATATTTTCCATTTTTATTTGTTTTATTTTTTTTTGTTTTATTTACTAATTTGATGGGACAAGTACCTTTTGGTTTTACTTCGACTAGTCATGTTATTATAACTTTTTTTGTTTCTCTTAGCATTTGATTTGGTTGTGTGTATATTGGGTTGTTGGAAAACGGTTTAAGATGGTTTAAGTTTTTTGTCCCTGATACAATACCGTTATTCATTCTTCCTTTTTTTATTGTTTTAGAAATGATTTCTTACACTATAAGAGCTTTTAGCTTATCAATTCGATTGAGCGCTAATATGACAGCAGGACACACTTTACTTCATTTAGTTGCTACTTTAGGTGTGAAAATTTTTTCTTCAGGTTTTTTGTTATTAGGTATCTCATTTATATTGTTGATAATGGTTTTAATGCTGGAGGTTGCGGTTTCTTTTTTACAAGCGTACGTTTTTTTAACTTTAATAGCTGTTTATATAAACGATTCATTAAATTTTGAGCATTAGTATTATGCGTTTAATTAATAAGAATGTTATACTATTATTCATCTATAGGTTTGGTTTTAACTATCCAGCCCCCTTTAATTTAAGTTATTTTTGAAATTTTGGTTCTTTAGCTCTACTTTGTCTCGTTTTTCAGCTTCTTACAGGTATTTTTTTAGCTATGCATTACACACCTCATGTTGATCTAGCATTTTCTAGTGTTGAACATATAATGCGCGATGTAAATTATGGTTGATTTTTGCGTTATTTACATGCTAATGGTGCTTCCATGTTTTTTATCGTAGTTTATGTTCATGTTTTTAGGGGTCTTTACTATAATTCTTTTACTTATCCTCGTCAATGGTTATGGTTTACGGGGGTTGTTATATTATTGTTAATGATTCTTACAGCGTTTTTAGGGTATGTTTTACCTTGGGGTCAAATGAGCTTTTGAGCTGCTACTGTTATTACTAATTTATTATCTGTTGTCCCTTTTGTTGGTACTGATTTAGTATATTGATTGTGGGGGGGTTTTGCTGTGGATAACGCTACCCTGAATCGGTTTTTTAGCTTACATTATCTTTTACCTTTTATAATATTGGCTTTGTCATTTGTACATTTAATTTTTTTACATGAATTTGGTTCAAATAACCCCCTGGGTATAGCTTTAAAAGCTGATTTTATACCTTTTACACCTTATTATACAGTTAAGGATTTATTTGGTGTTATTTTATTTTTTATTTTTGCTGGTTCGTTCATTTATTTCGCTCCTAATTATTTAGGACACCCAGATAACTACATATTAGCTAATCCACTAGTAACACCTACTCACATTGTTCCGGAATGGTATTTTTTACCATTTTATGCAATTTTACGTTCGATACCGGATAAACTAATGGGAGTAATTGCTCTTTTATCATCAATTGTTGTTTTATTATTGCTACCTTTATATTTAAAAGTTGCTATAAGAAGCCTTGTATTTAGAACTTTTTCTAAGATTTTATTTTGAATTTTCGTTGTAGATTGTTTAGTTCTAGGTTGAATAGGTGGTAAACCTATAGAATCGCCTTATTATGAAATTGGTCAATTTGCTACAGTTTTCTATTTTGCATATTTTTTAATTTTGTTGCCAATTTTAAATAATTTTGAGCGTTTTCTAATGCAATATTGGTACTCTTATTATTTTAATAAATAGGGGTTTCACTTTTTTATTGTTAATATGGGCGGATATAGCTCAATCGGTGGAGCAATACGTTGTGACTGTAGAGGTTGTGGGTTCGAGTCCCATTATTCGCCCTTCTATATAAGTTTTTTATAGTTTAATACTTGTTTATAGATGTTGCTTTTGTTTGCACTTTAACAGCAGGTTTGTTAATTTTTAACTAAAAATTAACAAACCTGCTGTTAAAGTGCAAACAAAAGCAACATCTATAAAACAAAAAAAGTTTTTAAGTTATGTGTGGGGTATAGCCAAGTCGGTAAGGCAGTGCACTTTGGATGCACCATGCGTAGGTTCAATTCCTACTACCCCAGTTATATAATACTCTATAGTATTATAACTAATAGTATTATTGCGCTCTTCATCTAATAGGCTAGGATGTTGCTCTTTCACGGCAAATATATGGGTTCAAGTCCCATAGGGCGTACGTATTTATATCTTATTGTTTGTTACAGGAAATAAACTATTATTCTACGCTCCGGTAGCTCAATTGGCTAGAGCGCACGGCTGTTAACCGTGAGGTTATTGGTTCAATCCCAATCCGGAGCGTAGAATAATAGTTTATTTTCTTTATGCAGTTCGCCCGCTTGGTGAAATTGGTAGACACGACAGACTTAAAATCTGTTCTTTCTTAATAAGTAGGGGTGACGGTTCAAGTCCGTCAGCGGGCATTCCATGTTTAGTATATTTGGGGGCGTAGTGCTAACTGGTCAGAACGCTAGCTTGTCATGTTAGAAGGTGTGGGTTCAAATCCCATCGCCCTCGTTTTGTTATAAAAGATTTATATATACTTTTATATTTAAATATAAAAGTAAAACAATTAAGAGTTTGATCCTGGCTCTGAGTGAATGCTAGCGGCATGCCTTACACATGCAAGTCGTACGAAATATAATATATTTCGTGGCGTATCGGTGAGTAAAGTATAAATTGTGTATATTAAGTTTAGCTAATACTAAATAAATTAACTTAATGTAGTTATTAAAGATTTTTCGCTTAATAAACATTTTTGTATAGGATTAGGTAGTTGGTAATGGGTTTAGCTTACCAAGCCTACGATCCTTAGCTGGTCTTGGAGGACTATCAGCCACAGCGGGACGGTTACATCCCGAACTTTTGGCAGCAGTGAGGAATATTGGACAATGGGCGAAAGCTTGATCCAGCAATGCCGCGTGGGTGAGGAAGGCTTAGATTGTAAAATCCTTTCGTCGAAGATGATAATGACAGTATTCGAAAAAGAAGCCCCGGCTAACTTCGTGCCAGCAGCCGCGGTAAAACGGAGGGGGCTAGTGTTACTCAACTTGACTGGGCGTAAAGGGCGTGAAGGTGGTATAGTACGTTTTTTTGTAAATACTCAAACATAATTTGAGGACCTTTAAAATACGGCTATGCTTGAGTTTATTTGAAGAAAGTTGTACTTCTAGTGTAGAGGTGAAATTTGCAAAAATTAGAAGGACAGTCTACGGGCGAAAGCGACTTTCTAATATAAACTGACACTATAGCGCAAAAGCATAGGTAGCAAACGGGATTAGAGACCCCGGTAGTCTATGCAGTGACCGATGAATACTGAATGCTCTTGACCGTAAGAGAGTATTTAAGCTAACGCGTAAGTATTCCGCCTGGGAACTACAACCGCAAGGTTCAAACTTAAAGGAATTGACGGAGGGCTATTTCAGCGGTGGAGCATGTGGTTTAATCCGATATACCGCGTAAAACCTTACCAGCTCTTGACAAGTAAACTTAGTTATTCTTAGTTGAAAAACTACTCATACTAACATTTATGAGTATTAGTTTACACAGGTGTTGCATGGCTGTCGTCAGCTCGTGTTTTGAGATGTTAGGTTAACTCCTTTAACGGGCGCAACCCCTTAACTTATATTAAAGTTTACTGCTTAGGAAATCTAAGAGGAAGGCAGGGATGATGTCAAGTCGTTATGACCTTTATGGGCTGGGCTACTCACGTGCTACAACGGTACATACAAAGAGAAGCAAAAATGTAAATTTTAGCAATCCTCAAAAAATGTATCTCAGTTCAGATTGTACCCTGAAAATTGGGTACATGAAGTTGGAATCGCTAGTAATCGTATATCAGAATGTTACGGTGAATATCCCCTCAGCCCTAGTACACACCGCCCGTCACGCGCTGGAAATTGGTTTTGGTTGACATAAGTAGAGGATTATAATTCTTAAAACTGTTTCATTAGCTTTTAATTAAAATGAATATATATAAAGATTAAAATTACTGCTTATAACATTAAAGCTAAGGACTGGTGCGAAGTCGTAACAGGGTAGTCGTAGGGGAACCTGCGGCTGGACCAATTTTTATTATTTTTTGGGTGCATAGCTTAATTGGTAGAGCAGTGGTCTCTTAATCCAAGGGTTCGGGGTTCGAGTCCCCGTGTGCCTAATGTGGGCCTGTAGCTCAATTGGTTAGAGCGCGCATCTGATAAGTGCGAGGTTGATGGTTCAATTCCATCCGGGCCTACGGGCGAAGTAGTTTAGTTGGTAGAACTTTGGAATCATAATCCAAGTGTCGTGAGTTCAATTCTCACCTTCGCCTAGTATGCTTGTAGCTCAATTGGTTAGAGCGTTAAGTTGCGAATTTAAAGGCTAAAGGTTCAAGTCCTTTCAAGCATGTTTGTCAGTTTTGATAAATTAATAAGTATTTTTTTAATATATTAAATATGGAAAATTCTGTATTTTTTGCTTCTCTTACTACTTCAGCAAAATTTATCGGTGCTGGTCTAGCTACTATCGGTGTTGCTGGTGCTGGTATGGGTATTGGTGTTGTTTTCTCAGGTTATATGAACGCTGCAGCTCGTAATGAAATGATTCGTGCTGAGTTGTTTCGATATGCTATTCTAGGCTTTGCTTTAACTGAAGCTATGGGTCTATTGGCTATTATGATAGCTTTTTTAATCCTTTACGGTTAATTTGCTTTTTTGTATTATCTATTATTCTATAGTTATGAAAATCTTAAAACTAAAATTCTCTCAGCTTATATACAATGCTGTTCATATAGGCCATCCTGTAGCCCAAAGCACTAATTTTTCTAGCTGGTATATTTATGGTGTACGTTATTCAACGCTTATTATTTCACCAGCTAAAGCTATTCTTTTTTGAAAAAAGGCTTCCTTATCTTTATTAAAATTATCCTCTAAATTCGGTTCGATTTTATTTACTAATTTGGATCCTGCTTTAAACTATATTCTATATAGAATGAACAATATTATACAACAACCTATGGTTTTGAATAAATGAAGAGGTGGTCTATTAACAAATTGGAAGTTTGTTTTTTTACGAAAAGTTCCAGATTTTAAAAAAGGCTTGCTTTTAGAAACCTGAAGTCAATCGTTTATGGAAAATTTAAAAGGAGCGACTAGACTACCTAGCGCTATTTTTTCTTTAAATATTAATAATAATTTCTTACCTTTCCAAGAAGCTAGAACTGTAAATTTACCTATATTTTCACTATCTGATTCTACTGCTGATACTAGCAATATTCTGTATCCTCTTCCTGGCAATGATGATGCAGTGAGCTCTATAACCTTTTGTTGTATTTTTGTTTCTAAATCTATTTTATTGGGTCGACTTGTTGGTATGTCTAGATACACCAAATATAAAAAAATTTATTCTTAAATTTTAATTATGCAGTCTAAATCTTATTCTCCACATATTTTAGTATACAAACCCCAAACTAATTCAATCTTTTCGCTATTCTTAAGGTTCATTTTGATTTTTGTTTTTTTTAATTTTATTCTTTCAGTCTTTTCTTTTAATATTTTAAGCGAATTTCTTCATAAATATTTTTTAGATTTATTGTTTATCTCTGAGCTTGTTTTTGTATACTATATAATGTCTTCTCTAGCTGAAGATTTTATTGATTTTGATGATGTAACTATTAATTACCTAGATATAGATTTAATTTCAATTTTTAGGTTTTTCTTTAATTTTTCTATCTTGTTATTAATTTTAGCTTTATTATTTCTAGTTGCTAAGACTTTATTTTGAACAGCTTTAATTGCTGTTTAGGTCAGATAGCATAACAGGTAGTGCAGAAAACTGCAAATTTTTTGGTAACGGTTCAAGTCCGTTTCTGACCTTAGCGCCCTTAGCTTAATCGGATAGAGCGCTGGCCTCCTAAGCCAACGGTTACAGGTTCAATTCCTGTAGGGCGTGTATCTTTATATATATATATTAAATTTTAGAAAATTTGTATGTCATTCTACGACCAGAATTCAGTTAATCTTTATTTGGACTACATAAATAAGGAGTTGTATAAAACTAAGTTTACTATTTCTAGATCTTCTAATTTTAATAAAATACTACTTGTTGGTAAAGTTAATGATTCTTCGTATTGATTTCCTGCTAAATCTGGTGTAAGATCTTACGAAAGATTTAATAAATTGAGGTCTAAAAAATATTTTAAAAATAATTCCATATATCAATTTGAGGGTTTTTTATTTTTATCTACTTTTGAAATCTTTATTACTAATACATTTAAAATAAATGTTACTGACACGATTAATTCCCCTATTTTTAAAAATTATTTGTCCTTAATAAATGAATCTGTACGAAGGCATGAAATAAAAAAAAATCTTCAGCGTGTGCTTGAATTGGCTACAACTAGTTGGAAGTACAGCCGCTGTAATAACTACGTATCAATTAAATATTATTTTGATTTTGAAAGTCACCGTAATTTTGCTAGATTAAGAAAACTAAACTTTATCGCTGTAAATAGTTGATTTCCTTTGCACAAAAAAAAATGACTTTTTGCGCATAGAAATATGCGAAATTTTTATTTAAAATTTCGTAAAACTGAACGGTTCGAATACCGTTATTTTAGACCACAGGGGATGAGTTTTGCTTACTGAGCAAAACAGCAGTTGCAGTATAACTATTTTAATCAAAATTCTTCTGACTTTTTAATAGACCCTCGTGGTTCTAGTCTTTTTATGCCAGGCCAACTTCCGGTTGCTGTATTGGAGTTTAAAACTATTTTTGGTTCGGATCTTCTATTATGTTTTAGTATTTTACTTATTTTTTGAGCTACAAAGGAATCCTTATTAAATAATCAAAGTGGCCTTCCATTATATTTTTCAAATACTTATAATTATAATCAATTTTCTCACGCTACTAAGTTTAAAAATTTAAAAAATTTTTTTTCTTCCACTACACCTAAGTACGCATATGCTTATTACTCTCGTTTGGATGATGAGCTTTTGGGTTGGGACGATTTAAAAACTTACTTCTCATTTTTTAAACCGTCTTACTGAAATTTAAAGAAAGGGTTAGATTCCCACCCACACGAACACTGATCCTGGTGAAATGTTCTTTGATGGGAAGATCCTGTACCGGCCACATTTTCACGATTTTTAAATAAAAGGAGAGAGGAGTTTTTTGACGATCTAGATGCTATTGATAGTAGCAGCTTAAACTGATTTTACCGAAGCTGGTTTCACGAAGAGATTTTTATGGAGCTACATGCGTCTTATTACAGAACTTATTATAATATTGATTATCTTACTCCTGGCTGAAGAATTCAAACAGATTATCCTGTTAAACGAATGGGGCATTTTGATCCTAAATGGCACGAAAGACTTCATGAGTACGTTATTTATCCTTATATGAATTTATTTTACCCGTCTACAAAAAGATATTATATAGATTATTATAAGCATCCGGACTACGTGGATTCACGTAGTTTTTTAGTTTTAAATTTTGCTTGAAAGCTGAATACTTTACCCTTATTTTTTTATAAATTCCGGCCTAAGTTTCGTAAAATTATAAGAAGTAAGAGTAAATATTCTAATTCTTTGGATAGCTTAAAACCCGATTTTAAACAACTTTCAAATGATTACTTTTTAGTTAATTTTTTTCCACTAATTTTTTTAAATGCCGGGAATGACTTTTGAGGTCATCTTGATACCTATCAAAATAATTTATTGTTTTTAGTGAATATTTTTACCAAGAATTCGTCCTTACCGGACTTGAAATTATCGCATCTGGAATATTTATTTTCTTTCTTAAATACTACTAATCCTATAATTTTTAATAGGGACGATTTTGTTAAAGAAATTTATAAAAAAAATTGAAATTCTTATTCTGCTTTGTGTCAATTTTTAGTGGAAACCTTTTTTATTACTCCTTCTGAATTTTCTTATTCTAAAGAAAGGATTATTGCCGAGTATATCGCTTTTAAGCGTTTCTATTTTTTATTACTTTCAGAAATTGAAAATTTTAGTTAGTTTAGCGTTAATGTTGACTGAAATTATATTTTTTGGCCTGGCTTTTATGATATTTCTAGCGGGATTACTTGTAATTTTCTCAAAAAATCCGGTCCAGTCTGTTTTATTTTTAGTGGTTGTTTTTTGTTTATCTGCACAACTTTTTGTCTTACTTGAGGTCGACTTTTTAGCTATGGTTCTTATAATTGTTTACGTTGGCGCTATTGCTGTCTTGTTTCTTTTTATTGTAATGATGTTGAATATTAGGGTCGTTGAGTTAGGTGAAATATTAAATAGATATTTCCCTTTAGCAACCATAGTCGGCTTAATAATCTTTTCTGAAATTGTGTTTTCTCTTTACTATTCTTTAGGTTATTCATACCATTCTGTCCTTTATATAGACTGGTATAGGAGTTTTTTATCGCATTCAAATGTTGTTTCTTTAGGGCTAGTGCTTTACACTTATTTTAGTCCATTTTTAATAATTTCTGGTATTTTGTTACTTTTAGCCATGATAAGCAGTATTATGCTTACTTTAGACACTAACTCTTCTGAATCTTTTTCGGACAGTGTTAAAAAACAGTCTATCTCTGATCAGGTTGATAGACCTGTAAATGACTTGAACTTTTGAAGATACTATTAATTTTTATTTCTAAATACTTGCTCGCTTGGTGTAATTGGTAGACACGATAGGCTCAAAACTTATTTCTTTCTGGAAGAGTATCGGTTCAAGTCCGATAGCGAGCATTTTTATTTTAATTTATTTGTTTAAACTTAAAAAATTATGATAAACTTAAAATATTTAACTAACGTTTTTTTATATTTTTCTTCAGTTTTTAATTTTGAATACGTTTTTTTAATGGGTTTTTACTACTTGATTCAGGATTATTTCATTTTTCTTTTTTCTTTTTTTAAAGATTTTTCTTATTTAGAATTGTTTTCAAAAGAAAATTTAAAATTTTCTTTTTTCGTATTACTTTTTATTTGTTCTTCATTATAGGTGTTGTAATGTGGCGGGGTAGAGCAGCCCGGTTAGCTCGCCATGCTCATAACTTGGAGGTCGGTGGTTCAAATCCATTCCCCCGTCATATCGGCAATTGCTGGTTTATAAACTTGATCTAGCATTAGACAAAGCCGTTGATGGATGCCTAGAAACTTATTCTTGGACGATACTAATATCGAAAATTTAAGCTGAGCTTTAAAGAGTCAATAAAGTTTATTTTTCCATTTTTGTAAACAAGATAAATAAATTGTTTGGACTGCGGGGAAGTGAAACATCTCAGTACCCGTAGCATTAAAATCAATCGAGAATACGTGAGTAGTGGTGAGCGAAATCGTATGGAGCCTTTTAATTAGGATTACGTTATAAGAATACCCAGTTGGAAATTGTTGGAGCCGTAGAGGGTGATTGCCCCGTATTATAATGTTTCTTTTTAATTTTGAGTAAGGCGGAGCTTGTGAAACTTTGCCCCAATAAAGTAGAACCACCTACTAAGCTTTAAAATATAAGTTATCGATAGCGAACAAGTACCGTGAGGGAAACGGTTAAAAAGAAATTCATAAAGAAAATTTAAAAGATACTGAAATTAACGGCTAAATAGCAGTCGGAGCATAAAGTGACGGCGTACCTTTTGCATAATGGGTCAGCGACTTAATTTATCTAGCAAACTTAAGCCTTTAGTGCCAAGTGTAGCGAAAGCAAGTTTTAATCGAGCGTTTAGTTAGATAAATTAGACCCGAAGCCAGGTGATCTAGCCATGAGCAGGTTGAAGGTAGCGTAATACACTATTGGAGGACCGAACCGACGTCTGTTGAAAGAGACGCGGATGACTTGTGGTTAGGAGTGAAAGGCTAAACAAACTTGGTGATAGCTGGTTTTCTACGAAATCTATTTAGGTAGAGTGAGGTGTGATAAGTTTAGCAGGTAGAGCACTAAATAAGCTAGGGATTTCGATAAGAATATTTTGAACTTATTGAAACTCCGAATGGTTAAACTTTTAACACTTTAATCAGACCGCGAGTGCGAAGATTCGCTGGTCGAAAGGGGAACAGCCCCTCTTGTAAGTTAAGGTCCTAGAGTTAATTCTAAATAATTAAGACTGCTTTTTTACGTTTAATGTTAGCAGGTTGGCTTAGAGGCAGCCATCCTTTAAAGAAAGCGTAACAGCTCACTAACAATTTGTTTTAGAGTTTCAACAATAATTGGTTTTATAGATTTACGCCGAAACTACAGATTTATTGGTAGTAGAATGAACTGTGCGCTTTGAAGTTAAAATGTAAATTTTAATTGAGCCCTCTGTTTTAAGTATGCTGACATGAGTAGCGAAAATAATGTTTTAAAAATCATTATCACCGAATAACCAAGGTTTTCTTCGCTAGGCTCGACCACGAAGAGTTAGTCGGCCCCTAAGTGTTGAATGATAATTTAACATAATGGGTTTTGTAATTAATATTTACAAACTAGTTTTAGTGACGCCCATTATATAAAATTGCAGTTTACTTAGATAAAAACTGCAATTTTATATAATGGGCTACAAAATAACTAAAATTACATAAATTTATGTATTATAACCGTACCGTAAACCGACACAGGTGGTTTAGTAGAGAATACTAAGGTGACTGAGAGAAGGGTATTGAAGGAACTCGGCAAAATGACTCTGTAACTTCGGGAGAAAGAGTACCTTTTTAAGCATGAAAGCTATTTAGAGTAATATCTAAAGGTTTGTACTAGCCTAAAAGGTGGCACAGAATAGGGGGTAGCGACTGTTTAATAAAAACACAGGACTCTGCTAAATCGTAAGATGATGTATAGGGTCTGACACCTGCCCGGTGCTGGTAGGTAAAAAGGATTGGTGAAAGCCAAGAATTGAAGCCCCAGTAAACGGCGGCTGTAACTATGACGGTCCTAAGGTAGCGAAATTCCTTGTCGGTTAATTGCTGACGCGCATGAATGGTGTAACGACTTCCCCACTGTCTCCAGTACCTACTCAGCGAAATTGAATTCTTCGTGAAGATGCGGAGTACTCGCAGCAAGACGGAAAGACCCTATGCACCTTTACTTCATCTTTGTACTGCTCAAAAAAAATAAATGTGTAGCATAGACATTAGCCTATGATAACTTAGCTCCGGCTAATTTTTGAGGCGAAAAATGAAATAGTGTTCTTCTATTTTTTTTGAGCTAATTGATACTCAAAACAATGCATGGTTGGTAGTTTGACTGGGGCGGTCGCCTCCTAAATAGTAACGGAGGCGTGCAAAGGTAAACTCTAGATTTTTTTAATCTTCGGAGCGCAATGGTATAAGTTTGCTTGACTGTTAGGCGGACATGCCAAGCAGGGACGAAAGTCGGTCATAGTGATCCGGTGATATTGTGTGGAAAAGTCATCGCTCAACGGATAAAAGGTACGCTAGGGATAACAGGCTAATGATCCCCAAGAGTCCTCATCGCCGGGATCGTTTGGCACCTCGATGTCGGCTCATCACATCCTGGAGCAGAAGTAGGTTCCAAGGGTTCGGCTGTTCGCCGATTAAAGTGGTACGTGAGCTGGGTTTAAAACGTCGTGAGACAGTTTGGTCCCTATCTACTGTGAGAATGAGAATATTAAAACCCTAAGCCTAGTACGAGAGGACCGGATGTTTATAAAAATAATTTTTTTGTTTTGGGTGTATCAATTGTTATCCAGCTGTTACGCTAGTAGCATTGCTGGGACGCTACATACGTCATCTTTTAACTGCTGAAATAATATAAGTAGGAAAAATTTTTTAATATTCTTATACATGAAAGTTTTATACCAAGACGAAATAGGTTAGCGGTATAAACATCGCAATATGTTAGCTAGCTAATACTAATCTTTATGATTTTTTGCAGATTAAGTTTATGAATAACGGGATTATAAATGTGGTGACAATGTGCAGGTTATAATATAAAAATTATAAAATTAAAAAAATTTATGAAAAGACATTTATTTCACTTAGTTGACCGTAGTCCTTGACCTTTTTTAACAGCATTTAGTTTGCTTTTTATGACTACTGGTACAGTAATGTATATGCATTTTTACTTATTTGGGGGTTACCTAGCTATGTTAGGTTTTATAATGTTAGTTATTACTTTGGTTGCTTGATGACGTGATGTTGTTAGAGAAGGTACTCATCTTGGCAATCACTCAATTCCAGTTCAACGCGGTTTAAAAATAGGTTTTTTATTATTTATTGCTTCTGAAATTATGTTCTTTGCGGCATTTTTTTGAGCGTTTTTTCACGCGAGTCTAGTTCCTTCTATCTGAGTAGGTGCAGAATGACCTCCAGTGGGCTTGTCTGTATTTAGTCCTTATGGAGTTCCGCTTCTTAATACTTTAATACTTTTAACTTCTGGGGCTTCTATAACTTGGGCTCATCGCGCAGTTTTAGGTAAGTTATATGAATATGCTGTAGGTGGTTTTGTTGCTACTATTACTTTAGCTATTTTGTTTATTTTAATGCAATTGCAAGAGTATGTTTCTGCTCCTTTTGGTATATCTGATGGTGTTTATGGTTCTGCTTTTTATATGCTTACTGGTTTACATGGTTTGCACGTAATTGTTGGTACAATATTTTTAATCGTTTGTTTCATAAGATTCATGCAAAAACACCTTACCCCGGCCCATCATTTAGGGTTTGAGTTCGCTGCTTGATATTGACATTTTGTTGATGTAGTTTGACTTTTCCTTTACTTTTCAGTCTACTGTTGAGGTAACTGAATAGTAATAAGCTAGTTCTTCCCTAATGATTGGGGTTGTAGCTCAATTGGGAGAGCGGTTGTTTTGCATGTAAAAGGTTGCAGGTTCAAGTCCTGTCAACTCCAGTCGGTTTGCCTATCATCTTGAGGAAATGGCCGAGCGGTTTAAGGCGGTTCCTTGCTAAGGAATTTTGCATAATATGCATCGTGGGTTCAAATCCCACTTTCCTTGCCGTTCGAGTAGCTCAGTGGTAGAGCGAATGACTGAAAATCATTAGGTCGGTGGTTCGATTCCACTCTCGGACAGTAGTGGGCGGCAAAGCAGCGCCCACTACTATATAGCAAGTCCCGCCACCCTGAGTTTACATACGTAAACTCAGGGCGTAGCGGAATTGGCTAACGCGCTGGTTTTGGGTACCAGAAATTGCGGGTTCAAGTCCCGCCGCCCTGAGTTTACATACGTAAACTCAGGGTGGCGGGACTTGCTATATAAATTACTGCGAATGAGCATTTAAAACAAATCGTAAGGCTAAGTCGTATACGGTATCGACTTCTTTTTAAATATAAAATTATAAAAATATAAGAATATATGCCTTTAGTTGTTTTTTTTGTTGTCTTTTTAAATTTTTTAGCTTTTCAAAATGAAATTTCTTTTTTTTCGGGTGTTTTTTTTTATGATTATATGTTTAATTTTTTTGATAATAGTTTTTTTTGGTTTTTAAATGTTTTTAATTCTTCTTCTCTTATACAAACTCATTATGGTTTAACTTTTGATTTTCAAAAGTTAAACAGTATGAGTTTAGAGTATAATTATAATTATAGAACTTATTTTAGTCAAACTTATCTCCACGCAGCTTACAATAAACATATGAAGCCTTATAGGAATTTGTTTAATATGGATAAAATGTTCGGCGACTATAATTCGAGGACTTATGGTAAGTCTAAAAAGCATGCCAGAGCTATAAAGCATACTCGCCTTTTTCTTTTGTTGTATTCACATACTTTGGATTGTTATGCTCTTAATCATAAGACTATTTCTTCCCCTTTTGTACTTTTCTATTTTAAACGTCATCACTTTTACTCTTTTTTAGAAATGTTTTATGCTTCATTATACCTGGGAATGATTTACTTTTTTTCATTTACTTATACTCGTATGATTGAAGATGGTTCGTTGACTTTAAGAGAAACTGAAGAAATTGATGAAGAAGAGGCTCAAAATCATTGATATTACTTTCGAGAAGATAGGCGGGGGGTTATAGAGCCTTCTATTGAGGATAATGAAGAAGTCGATTTTGCTTATCCTCAACATCCCGTTGAGTGGGATGATAATGGAAGCTTTTATAGGTGAGAAATGTACTTTTTTATGTTCCTTTTTTCTTTTTTAATTTGTTGGGGGGTCTCACAATCTGCAGCTTCTATGTTTTATTATGATCAATTTATAGATTTACATTTTATGGATTGAGGTACTACTTTTGTTTTTATTTTCTTATTTTGACGTATTTTTTTTTTAGTTCAATTTTTTACTTATTTTAATAGATTTAAGATTCGACGTTTTGTTTATTTAGATTTATTTTTACCGTTATTTAACTTTTTTTTAAATTTTTTCTTTAAATTATTTTACAATTATCTGTGAGTTTTCTTTTACACAATTTTTTCTCGCTTTATAAAGATTTCTAACATACAATCTAATAATTTTGCTCCATTATTTGAAAAAAGTCTTTTTGGTATTATGACAAAAGAAAGTTTTAAAGATCTGTTAGTAAAATTTTATAGGTTTATATATTCCTCTTTTCAAAAAAATTTAAATTTTTTTGAAAAGAGGAATATATATGATTATTTATTATCTTCTAATTCTGCCTTTATTTATAATAGTAGGGGTCATATTGACGGTGTTTTTTATTATAATTTTTTTAAAGATAGGCTTTTTTCTAATATTGTTTCTATTACTTCTTCTTATATTGACAAATATAGATTACATGGTGGTTTATTTTTTCCTAAAAATATGTATTTAACAACAAATAAGTTATTATTCCCCTTTAGTAACATTTTACCTTCTATTTTTCCTTTGTATTTAGATCATTTTAATGTTGGTGACCTACCCATTTGAGGCGCTGACTTTTTTTTTAGTTTAAATCAAAACGTTTTTGGAGTCTCGGAATCAAATGAAAGCTGATTTTTTTCCCAACGCTATAACAAAAATTATAAAACTTTAAAAATTCTTAAAGAAGATTTTAAAAATAATAAAAATAATAAAAAAAATGCTTTAGTATGATAGTATTAAAATTTTTCTTTTCTTTCCTCAAATTTTTCATTTTCTGCTTTTTTATTTTGATTAATTATGTAGTTTTACTTTTTGTAAGACTTTTTTACTTTTTTATGTTTTTACCTTTTTCTTTATATTTTATATTTAAAACGTTTATAACTTTAATTTTTTTATTTTTAAAATTTCTTTTTAATTATATATTGGACGTTTCTTTAAAATTATTTTTTTATTTTAAGACGGCTTATGTATATGAGCCCTTTCAACAGTTGTTTTTTCATTTAACTTTTTTAATTGTTTTAAAAGAAAAGTTGTTTAGACGGTATTACTTTTATAGGCGTTTATATTGAGTTTGCGGTTCTTCAACCAAATTTTTAATAAAAGGTATGGTATTGGTTGAATCAAACGCTTTATTAATAAAGCGTTTGATTCAACCAATACC
>VFQR01001718.1_pt1 | contig 15606 bp, 13 predicted proteins | sample 3512321 | NCBI WGS metagenome assembly VFQR01 (sample SAMN10412374, study PRJNA504923) | tailings metagenome | isolation source: Relicate 3 Philex TSF1 revegetated site | place: Philippines: Tuba, Benguet | collected 2017-08-29
CACCAATAGATTGGAGCCGACGCCGACCACCGTCACCGGCACTTCGGCCGGAAGCGCTTCAAGAAAATAGGCTAGGTCTTCCTCGTCCGCCGGAGAAAACAGCGTGGCCGGTCCGCCGACGCGGAACCAGGTGATGTCCGCCATGCTTTGTCCGGCGATCAGCCGCCCGCGCAGCTTGGGCATCATGCGGGGCAGTTCAGCCGCGAGGTCGCGCGTTTGCAGCGCAGCGTTCATCAGCGTTTCGCCAGCTCGCCGGGCAGCGCCGCCGCCCATTGCGTGATGTTGCCCGCACCGAGGCACACGACATAGTCACCGGGCTTCGCAATCCTCGCGATTTCGCCCGCGAGCTTATCGGAAGCCTCCAGCGCGTGCGCATTGCGATGGCCGCGCGCGCGCATGCCTGCCACCAGCGAGTCTCGGTCGAAGCCGCTGATCGGCTGCTCGCCCGCCGGATAGACCGGCGCCACGAATACATGGTCGGCATCGTTGAAGCAGGTGCAGAACTGCTCGAACAGGTCGCGCAGCCGCGTGTAGCGATGCGGCTGCACCACTGCGATCACTTTTGCCTTGGTGGAAGCGCGCGCCGCCTTCAGCACCGCCGCGATTTCCACCGGATGATGGCCGTAGTCGTCGAACACGGTGACGCCGTTCCAGTCGCCGGTCTTCGTAAAGCGCCGCTTCACGCCGCCGAAATTCGCGAGCCCTTTGCGGATATTGTCCGGCGACATTTTCAGTTCATGCGCGACCGCGATGGCGGCGGTTGCGTTGAGCGCGTTGTGATGGCCCGGCATGTTCAGCACGAGATCGCCGATCTCGGTCGCGCCATTGCCGTTGTGACCGCGGAACACGACGCGGAAACGGCACACGCCGCCTTCGAGATTCACATCGCACAGTCGCACATCCGCCTGCGGATTGACGCCATAAGTCAGCACGCGGCGGTCCTCGATGCGGCCGACCAGTTCCTGCACCACCGGATGATCGATGCACATCACCGCGAAACCGTAGAACGGAATGTTGTCGACGAAAGCCCGGAACGCCTCCTTCACCTTGTCGAAGGTGTGGAAGTGATCGAGATGTTCCGGATCGACATTGGTGACGATCGCGACATCGGCGGGCAGCTTGAGAAACGTGCCGTCGGATTCGTCGGCTTCGACGATCATCCATTCGCCGTGTCCAAGCCGCGCATTGGTGCCGTAGGCGTTGATGATGCCGCCGTTGATGACGGTCGGATCGAAATTGCCTGCGTCGAGCAACGCCGCGACCAGCGAAGTCGTTGTGGTCTTGCCGTGGGTGCCTGCGATGGCGACCGCCGATTTCAGCCGCATCAGTTCGGCGAGCATTTCCGCGCGCCGCACGACCGGCAGACGCTTCGCCCGCGCCGCCACGAGTTCGGGATTGTCCCGCTTCACGGCGGATGACACCACCAGCACCGCCGCCCCTTCGATGTTCTTCGCGTCATGGCCGATGGCCGTCGGGATGCCGAGGCCCGCGAGGCGCTTCACGTTGGCGCTTTCGGCGATGTCGGAGCCGCGCACCTGATAGCCGAGATTCTTCAACACCTCGGCGATGCCGCTCATGCCGATGCCGCCGATGCCGACAAAATGGATGGGGCCGAGTTCGTGGGGGAGCTTCATGCGGCGATCTTTTGGCCCATTCAGGCCGGGAGAGCAACGCGAACGACTTCGGCGGCCAAACGTTCCGCCGCATCCGCCCTGCCCACTCTTTTGGCGGCGGCGGCAAGCGCCGAAAGCGCCGATGGGTCGGCGGCAAACCGCTTCAATTCACCGGCCAGACGGTCGGCGCTGAATTCATCCTGCCGGATCAGCAATGCCCCGCCCGACGCGGCAAGTGCCGTGGCATTGGCAAGCTGGTCGTTGTCGAGTGCATGGGGAAGCGGCACCAAAATCGAAGGCCGCCCCAGCACCGCAAGCTCCGCGACCGTCCCCGCACCCGAACGGGCGATCACAAGATGCGATCGGGCAATGCGTGCCGGAAGGTCGTCGAAAAACGGCGCAAGCTCCGCTTTTACATTGAGGCGCTTATAGGCCGCGCGGCACTCGTCGAGGTCCTCGTTGCGGCTCTGCTGCACGACCTCGATGCGGGAGCGCAGATCGGGTGTGAGCCGTTCGATGGCGGCGGGCACGACTTCGCTCATGATCCGTGCGCCCTGGCTGCCGCCGAATACGAGAACGCGCATCGCACCGTTCACCGGCGGCACTTCATACGGAATCGCGGCCGCTTCTTTCACCGCTGCGCGCACGGGATTGCCGACATGCGCCGCGCGTCCGCCAAGTCTCGGATCGCTGGTCAGCACATTCGGATAGCCGGTGCCGATGCGGGTCGAGACCGGGGCCAGCAACCGGTTCGCACGGCCCATCACCGCGTTCTGTTCATGGATCACGCGTGGCACCCGCACCAGCCATGCGGCGACAATCGGCGGAAAGGTCGGATAGCCGCCGAAGCCGACGACCACCGCGGGCCTGATCCGCCGCAGCAAAAAAATCGCCTTCAGCGTGCCGTAGCCGAGCGCGAACATCGTCTTGAGCATCGACAACACACCGCCGCGCACCGTGTCGGACGGCAGGACATGGATCGCCCGCGCCGGAAAATTTTTCGCGTAGGGCGCTGCCCGCGCATCGGTCGCAAGTTCGATGGCAAATCCGTGCTCTTTCAGCGCGGATGCGAGCGCTTCCGCCGCAAAGAGATGACCGCCGGTGCCGCCTGCCGTAATCAGAGCGAGAGGCGTCTTCGCCTCGCTCATGCGCGCGCACCGGCAAGGCGCGACTGGAAATGCTCAAGTTCGGCGATGGCTTCCGCACGCGGACGGCGGCGCGTGAGCGCCACCAGCATGCCCATGCCGTAGGCGAGTGAGATCAACGACGAACCGCCGTAGGAAATGAACGGGAGCGTCATGCCTTTCGCCGGCACGAGATGCAGGTTCACCGCCATGGCGATGGAGGACTGCAGGCCGAACAGCAACGCCAGACCGGAAATCGCAAGCCGCATGAAAGGATCTTCATCCCGTTGCGCATGAAACAGCGCACGCAGCACGACAAACGCGAACAATGCGGCCACCGCGAGGCAAAGGACGAGGCCGAATTCCTCCGCAGCCACCGCGAAAATGAAATCCGCATGGCCGTCCGGGAGAATGCGCTTCACGGTGCCCTCGCCCGGCCCGCGTCCGAGCCAGCCGCCGCGCGCGAATGAATCGAGCGCGGTGTCGATCTGGAACGTGTCGCCGCTGCCGGGCTCGAGAAAGCTGTCGAAGCGCTTTCTGACATGCGGAATGAGCTGATAGGCGGCGTAGACGCTGACGGCACCGGTCGCCGCAAGTCCCGCGACCCACACCCATGCAAGTCCCGAAAGAAAGAACAGCGCGCACCAGACGAGCACGATCAGCACCGTCTGTCCGAAATCCGGCTGCAGCACGAGCGGTGTGATGGAAACGAGCAGCAGTCCGATGGCGAGGAACGTCGTCGGCATTTCCGGACGGCGTGCGCTTTCGGAAAACGCCCATGCCGCGAGCACCACGAGAGCGGGCTTCATGAATTCGGAGGGCTGCAGGCTCACGCCGAACATGCTGATCCAGCGTCGCGCGCCCTTGATCTCCGCGCCGAACACGAGTGTGGCAAACACAAGCACCAGCGCAACGGCAAAGACGGCGAGCGCGACGCGGCGCACCTGCCGCGGCGTCAGCAACGACGTCGCGATCAGCACGATCAGCGCCGGGATGAGATACATCGCCTGCCGGTTCACGAAATAGAACGGCTCATAACCGAGGCGGATCGCGACGGGCGGGCTCGCGGCCAAGAGCAGCACGATGCCGATCAGGGTGAGCGCCACCAGCGCGCCCAAAAGCAGCCGGTCGACCGTCCACCACCACTCGCCGAACAGCGTGCGTTTCGCCCGAGACATCATGCCGGAAAACCCCTGACCAGAAGGGTTAACCAATCGCACGAACGAGTTTACGGAACGTATCTCCCCGGACCTCGAAGTTCGGGAACTGGTCGTAACTGGCGCAGGCCGGCGACAAAAGCACCACCGGCTCGCGCAAATCCGCCGCCTTCGCGTCCCCGGCGGCCAGTTCGACGGCCTTTTCCAGCGTTCCGGCCAGTTCGTATTTCAGGTGGTGCTTCACCTGTTTCTCGAAGGCCGGCGACGATTCGCCGATCAGATAGACCTTCCGGATTTTGGGGAAATACCGCTGCAGGCTTTCGATCCCGCCTTCCTTGGCGCGGCCGCCCACGATCCAGAAAATGTCCTTGAAGGTGTCGAGCGCGCGGGCCGCGGCATCCGCGTTGGTAGCCTTGGAGTCGTTGATGAACAGCACATTGCCCCTGCGGCCGATCTCTTCCATCCGGTGCGCGAGACCGGGAAACGTCCTGAGCGCCTGGTCGATTTCGCCGACACCAATGCCAAGCGCGCGCGCCGCCGCGTAGGCGCAGGCCGCGTTCTGCCCGTTATGCGTTCCGCGCAGCGAGGAAATTCCGCGCAGCGAAATCGAGGCAGCCTGTTTTCCGCCCTTCAGTTCGATCAGGTTTTCGCCATCGAAGAAAATTCCGTCGGCAAACATTTTCCGCTTCACCGATACGCGAACGACCTTGCCGCCCTCGCGCTCGATCCGTCCGGCAATCGCCTCGCAGAATTCGTCATCGACGCCGATCACCGCCGTGCCGCCATGTTCGACGCCCGTCACCAGCCGCTCCTTCACCGCAGCGTAGTCGCGCATGGTGCCGTGGCGGTCGAGATGGTCGGGACTGAGATTGAGCAGTACGCCGACCGAGGCATCGATCGTCGGCGCGAGATCGATCTGGAACGAGGAACACTCGATCACATGCGTGCGCGAGCGCGACGGCGGCTGCAGCTCGAGAATGGGCGTGCCGAGATTGCCGCCCACCGCCACGTCCCGTCCCGCCTTCGCGACGACATGGCCGAGCAATGCTGTGGTGGTCGATTTGCCGTTGGTGCCGGTGATCGCGGCGAAGGGCGAACGCGGCGAGCGGGCGCGACGCTCGCGGCAGAAAAGTTCGATGTCTCCGACGATAGGTACATCATTGAGGCGCGCGAGCTTCACCGACCAGTGCGGTGCCGGATGCGTGAAGGGTACACCGGGTGCGAGTACCAGCGCTTCCACGGTTTTCCAGTCCAGCGCGCGCAGATCGCCCGTCTTGATGCCGGCCGCTTCCGCTTCGCTGACTTTCGCCGGAGCATCGTCGAAGGCGACGACATTGGCCCCGCCGGCAAGCAGCGACCTGCAGGTGGAAATGCCCGACTTGCCGAGACCGAACACGGCGACTGTCTTGCCTTTGAATACGGTCACCGGGGTCACGAGAATCTCGTTTCTTCGGTCAGCGCAGTTTCAGCGTCGAAAGTCCGAGCAGCGCCAGCGTGATGGAGATGATCCAGAAGCGGATCACCACCTGCGACTCGGTCCAGCCAAGCTGCTCGAAATGGTGATGGATCGGCGCCATCTTGAACACGCGCTTGCCGGTCAGCTTGAACGAAACGACCTGCACGATCACCGACACCGCTTCCAGCACGAACAGTCCGCCGATGATCGCCAGCGGAATTTCCTGCTTGGTCGCGACCGCGACGGAGCCGAGCAGCCCGCCGAGTGCGAGCGAGCCGGTATCGCCCATGAAGATCGAGGCCGGCGGCGCGTTGAACCAGAGAAAGCCCAGACCCGCGCCGATCACGGCGCCGCATAGAATGGCAAGCTCGCCCGTGCCCGCGATGTGCCGGATCTGCAGATATTCCGCGAATACGAAATTGCCCGCGAGATACGCGATCAGCGCAAAACTCGCCGCTGCGATCATCACCGGCACGATGGCAAGACCGTCGAGGCCGTCGGTGAGGTTAACCGCGTTGCCCGCACCCACGATCACGAACACGCCGACAATGATGTAGAAATAACCGAGATTGAAAACGAGATCCTTGAAGAACGGCATCGCGAGCGAACTGGAAAGCGGGCCGCGTCCGATCTGGATCAGAACCATGACGGCCGCCGCGGCAATGACACCTTCCAGCAACAACCGCGTCTTGCCGGAAAAACCGTTCACGGCGGTTGCCTTCGTGACCTTGAGATAGTCGTCGTAAAGACCGATCGCACCGAAGCCGAGCGTCACGAACAGCACCACCCACACATACGGGTTGGACAGGTTCGCCCACAGCAGCGTCGAGACCACGAGACCCGAAAGAATCATGAGCCCGCCCATCGTGGGCGTGCCCTTCTTGGTCAGGAGATGCGACGCCGGACCGTCCTCGCGGATCGGCTGGCCCTTGCCCTGCGACAGGCGCAGCTTCTCGATGATCATCGGGCCGAACAGGAACACGAAGAGCAATGCGGTGATCACCGCTCCGCCGGTGCGGAAGGTGATGTAACGGAAGACGTTGAGCACGCTGAACGTGTCGGAAAACTGCGAAAGCCAGTAAAGCACGGAAACTCCTTCAGGCCGTGGGGCCGGCGGCCGGTTCGCGAAAGCGCTCTGTGAGCGACTTCGCGAGCGGGCCCATGCGGCTGGCGTTCGATCCCTTCACCATCACCGCATCGCCCGGCTGCAAGGCCGAGACAAGCTGCGATTCTAGCGCCTCCGCCGTCTCCGCATAGCCGCCCCGCTGCGGGCTCGGCAAGGCATTCCACAATTCCTGCATCATCGGCCCGGCGCAATAGACAAGATCAATCCGGGCATTGGCCACGGCATCGGCGAGCGAACGGTGGAGCATGGCGGCGTCTTCGCCGAGTTCGAACATTTCGCCAAGCACCGCGATGCGCCGCCCCTCGCCGCTCACGGGTGCCGTGCCGAGCACGTCGAGCGCCGCCCGCATCGAAGCCGGGTTGGCGTTGTAACTTTCGTCGATCAGGAGTGCCGACCCCTTGCCGATGGAGAGCCTGATCCGCCGTCCGCGGCCGGGCGGCGGCACGATTTCATTCAAGGCAAGTGCTGCGAGCGCCAGATCCGCGCCCGCAAGTTTCGCCGCCGCCAGCACCGCAAGGCTGTTCATGACGAGATGCATACCGGGCACGCTGAGCTTGTAGGTGACGTCGTCGCCGAGGATGCGCGCCTGCACGGTGGAAAGATCGGATTTCAGCGCGGCGTCGATCAGCATCGCGTCGTTGTTCCTGCCGCTGCCGAAGCTGATCACCTTCACGCCGCGCTTGTCGGCGGCTTTCGACAGGCGCTCGAAATGCGGATTGTCGCCGGGCAGCACCGCGACACTGTCTTTTTCCATGCCGGCGAAAATTTCCGCCTTCGCGTCGGCGATCGCTTCCACATTCGAAAAAAATTCTAGATGCACCGGCTCGACCGTGGTGATGATCGAAATATGCGGCTGCACGAGCTGGGACAGCGGCGTGATCTCACCCGCGTGGTTCATGCCGATCTCGAATATTCCGTAACGCGCCGACTTCGAGAGCCGCGCGAGCGTCAGCGGCACTCCCCAGTGATTGTTGAAAGACGCAACGGAAGCATGCGTCTCGCCCTGTTTGGCGAGCACATGCAGCAACGCCTCCTTGGTGCTCGTCTTGCCCGCCGAGCCGGTGACGCCGATGATTTTCCCGTTTGAGCGCTTGCGGGCCGCGCGTCCGAGCCGGATCAGCGCATCGAGTGTATCTTGAACCACGAGCAGCGCGCCCGCGCGCGGCATGGATGGCGCTCGCGCGCGTGAAACAACCGAAAGTGCCGCGTTGCGTTTTTGCACGGCACCGACGAAGTCGTGGCCGTCATGGCGCTCGCCCTTGATCGCGAAGAAAACATCGCCCTCGCCGATGGTGCGGCTGTCGATGGAAACGCCGGTAATTTCCTCGCGGCGTCTGCCATCGATGTCACCGCCCGTCGCCGCGGCGATGTCGCTGACCGTCCAGAGCGGATGCATTATTTCCCCAAGGCAGCGCGCACTTCGTCGTGATCCGAAAAGGGCAAAATCCGGTCGCCGACAATCTGGCCGGTTTCATGGCCCTTGCCCGCCACGAGTAGCACATCGCCTGACTTGAGTTCATCAATCGCGGCACGGATCGCCGCCGCGCGGTCGCCGATTTCCACAGCGCCGTTTGCCGCGCGCATGATCTGCGCGCGAATGTCGGCCGGGACTTCACTGCGCGGATTGTCGTCGGTGACGAACACGCGGTCTGCATTGTTCACCGCGACCGTTCCCATTAACGGACGTTTACCCGGATCACGGTCACCGCCAGCGCCGAATACCACCAGCAGCCGCTTCGCGTAGGGCCGCAACGCCTGCAGCGCATTCAGCAGCGCATCGGGCGTGTGCGCGTAATCGACAAAAACAGGCGCGCCATTTTTTTCGCCCACCTGTTCAAGCCGTCCGTTGGCACCCTTCAGCGTTTCGATCGCGGCGAGTGCATCGCCAGCCTTCGCGCCGGTCGCCATCGCAAGCCCGGCTGCGACCAGCGCATTGGAAGCCTGGAAAGCGCCGACCAGTGGAAGCTTGATGCGGTGATCCTTTCCATCCGCGCGCACGGTGAGGATTTCGCCAAAGCCTTCGCGCTCGGAAGAAACGAGTTTCAGCGCATCGCCGCTTTTACCAACACCGATGAAACGCAGTCCCCGCGCCGAAGCGATCGCGGAAATAATCTTCGCTTCCGGGCTGTCGGCATTCACCACCGCCGCCGCACCTTTCGGCAGCAGCGAATCGAACAGACGCAGTTTAGCCTCACGATAGGCTTCAAGCGTCTTGTGATAGTCGAGATGATCACGCGTGAGATTGGTGAAGGCACCGGCGGAAAGTTTGACCCCGTCGAGGCGCTTCTGTTCGAGCCCGTGCGAAGACGCCTCCATCGCAAGATGCGTCACCCCTTCGCCCGCGAGCGCGTCGAGCATTTCATGCAAACCCACCGGATCGGGCGTCGTGAGGCTGCCCTTCACCTCGCCCGAAGGCTTGGTAACGCCAAGCGTGCCGAGCGACGCCGCTTGCTTGCCGAGCACGCTCCAGATCTGCCGCGTGAACGAAGCGACGGACGTTTTTCCGTTGGTGCCGGTGACGGCAACGACGTGCTCCGGCTGGCGCGTAAAAAATTTCGCGGCCGCACGCGCGAGGAGTGCGCGCGCATCTTTCACTTGCACGTAAACGATATTCTCCGGAATTCCGGCGGGACGCGGAGCTTCACCTGCAATCGCCGAGACACCGCGCGCCGCGGCATCCGCCGCGAAGCGTAATCCGTCGGTGCCGCTGCCTGAGATCGCAATGAACAGATCGCCCGGCTTCGTCTTGCGGCTGTCGGCGGACACGCCCGCAAGCATCAGCGACGGCGCCGATGCGCCTTCCGCTCCGAGGAGTTGCTTGAGATCGACCGCCCCGGCCATTCGTGATTCCGGTGTTGTGACTTCAGTTGGCGGCCTGCCGTCCCGGCGTCAATAGGTGATCGGCGAGCGGCAGGTTGGGGCGAGGCTTGAGCCCCAAAAGCGGCGCGACGCGGGCAATGATTTTCCCGGCTGCCGGGACCGCGTTGTAGCCCGAGGTGGCATAGCCTTTCGATTCCGGTGTCGCCTGCGGCTCGTCGAGCATCACCAGCAGCAAATATTGCGGCTTGTCGGACGGGAACACGCCCATGAACGCGGTGAGGAGCTTGTTCTTCACATAGCGCCCGCGCTCGACCTTTTCGGCGGTACCGGTCTTGCCGCCGACATAGAAACCTTCGACCTCGGCGCGGGTGGCGCTCCCCTTCTCCACATTGAGACGCATCAGATAGCGCATCTGCTCGCTGGTCTGCGGCTTGATGACCTGTTGGGCCAGATGCTTCGCGTCTTCTTCGGAGCGTTTCAGAAACGTCGGCGGAATGAGCTTCCCGCCATTCACAAGAGCCGCCGTCGCCATCGCAGCTTGCAACGGCGCCACCGACAGTCCGTGACCGAACGCGATGGTCACCGTCGAAAGCTCGCTCCAGTTCTTCGGCACCAACGGATCGGTGCCTTCCGGCAATTCGGTGCGCAGACGCTCGAGCTGGCCCATCTTTTTCATGAAGTTGCGATGCGCGTCGACACCGACCGCGAGCGCCATCTTGGCGCTGCCGATGTTCGACGAATAGGTGAAAATTTCCGGCACGGTGAGAATGCGCTTCTGCGCGTGGAAATCGTTGATGGTGAAGGTGCCGTATTTCAGGGGCTGCCGCGCATCGAAGCTCGATTGCAGATTTACTTTGCCGCTGTCGAGCGCCATCGCAAGTGTCAGCGCCTTGAAGGTCGATCCCATTTCGAACGCGCCCGACACCAGACGATTGAGCTGGTTGCTGTCGAGCTTGCCCGGCTTGTTCGGGTCGAAATCCGGCAGCGAACTCATCGCCACCACTTCCCCGGTATTGACGTTCAGCAGCAATCCGGCCGCGGCGATGGAGCGGAATTTTTCCTTCGCCGCCGCAAGTTCGTCGCGCAGCGCATGCTGGACCGCGAGGTCGAGCGAAAGTTCGACCGGCTCCAGCGAGCGCCCGCTGGCAAGTCCGGCCTGATGCAGTTCCGCAAGTCCGCCGCCGTCGATCCAGCGTTCGATTCCGGCGGCACCGGAGTTCGCAAGATTCACATGGCCGAGAATGTGCGCCGCCTCCGGACCACCCGGATAGATGCGGCGGCTCTCGCGCAGGAAGCCGATGCCGGGAATGCCCTGACGATGCAGTTCGGCCTGCTGCTTCGGCGTGATCTCGCGCTTCAGCCAGACAAATCTGCGTTTGGTCGAAAGCCGCTCGCGCGTTTCGGCATTGTCGAGGTCCGGCAGCACCGCGGTGATCAGCTCCATCGCCTCGTCCACGCCGACGCTTTTCTGGATGCGGAGCGGATTGGCGAACAGCGACGGCGTCTTGATGTCCGACGCAAGCAGCCGCCCTTCCCGGTCGAGAATATCCGGCCGCGATGCCGACACCGCATCGGACGCGCGCACCCGCGCGCGATTGCCGAAATAGTCGTCCTGCACAAAGCCGAAGGAAATCAGCCGGCTTGCGATCACCACATAGATGACGGCGAACGCAATCCCGATCAGCCCGATCCGGGCGCGGGTCGTCTGCGCGCCGCCGCGCGGACGCAGCGAATGATCGAGCCAGCGGATGCCGGAAAGTGCCAGTTCACGGAAACGGGCGGCGGTCATGGCTGCTTCGCCTCCCGGTTCAGGTCGCGCAGGAAATTGCCGAGCGGGTCGTTCACCGGCGGCTCTTCCAGCTTGCCGATGATTTCGCCGATGGGATCGTCGGAAGTGAAGCCCGCGGGCTTCGGCGGAAGATTCGACAGGTCATCGATGCGAGCGACGCTCAGCGGCTTCAGACCGAGATGCCGTGTGGCGAGTTCCTGAATGCGCGACGGCGTTGCGAGCCGCGTCCACTCCGCGCGAAGAGCGGAAATCTTTTCGCGCTCGGCGCGGATTTCCGCGCGCAGCTTCACCGTGCGCTGCGCCTCGTAGGTGGATTCGTATTTCACCTTATAGACGGTGACGGCGGCACCGATCAGGCAGACAGCGGCGAGGAGATGAAGAATGCGGAGCATGGCCTATCGCTTTCCGCCATGCGCCAACGACGAGTAGCGCGAGAGCAGGCCCGCGAACGGATCGTCGGTGCGGGCGGCTTCCGCCGTGCGCTCGCCGGCACGAAGCTTCGCCGAACGCGCGCGCGGGTTTTCCGCGATTTCGTCCTCGCCGGGAACGACGGGCTTCTTCTGCTTGACCTGAAACGTAGCAGGCAGCGAATCCGTCTGTGGCTGGTGCCGCGAAGGTGCCGCCGCCGGGCCGCGCGATGCAAAAAATGTTTTGACCAGACGATCTTCGAGCGAATGGAAGGAAATCACCGCGAGACGTCCGCCGGGCTTCAGCGCACGCTCGGCCGCCATCAGGCCTTCGGCGATTTCCTGCAATTCCTCGTTCACGAGCATCCGCAGCGCCTGGAAGGTGCGCGTAGCGGGATCGATGTCCGTTTTCTTGCCGTGAATTGCGCCGCGCACGATGTCGGCGAGTTCAACCGTGCGCGTAATCGGCTTTTCCTTGCGCGCGTCCACGATGGCGCGCGCGACGAACCGGGCCTTTTTCTCTTCGCCAAGCGTCGAGATCGCGCGCGACAGATCCGCTTCGCTCCATTGGTTCACGATGTCCGCGGCGCTTTGGGTCGATGCCCCCATCCGCATGTCGAGCGGGCCGTCGAAGCGAAAGGAAAATCCCCGCTCGGCTTCATCGAACTGCATCGATGAAACGCCGAGATCGAGCAGCACACCCTGAAGTGGCAGAAAGCCGAGATCGTTCGCGGCCTGATCGAGCGCGCTGAAGCGGCTTTCGGCCAGTACCAGCCTTCCCTTTGCCCAGTCCACCAGCGATGCGCCGCCGGTGATCGCGCTGCGGTCGCGGTCGAGGCCGAGCACTTTGCAATCGGCGGCTTCGAGGATCGCGCGCGTATGTCCGCCCGCGCCGAACGTGCCGTCGAGGTAGCGGCCGCCATCGGCTGGTGCCAGCGCGTCGATCGTTTCGCGCAGCATCACTGGCTTGTGGCGGGCGGCATTCATTATGACTCTCCGCGGCGTCGGATTCGCTGCGCGCCAGCCGTCCGCAAAGCCGGAATGCCGGGAAGAAACGGACACATGCAGCATGAAGCGGACGCCGGACCGGGGTTGAACGGCGATTAACGCTTTGTGGACCTTAATAAAGGGTTGCTGCGTCGCGCTTTGGCCCCGAACCCGTTACATTCTTCCCTGTAACGCCGGATCGAAGCCTTGAATTTCCCGCCTGACAGCGCGCTGGTGAACGAGCTTGCCCCCTCGCCGAATTTCGAGCCGCGGGCGGGCGGCCGCACGCCGGATATGATCGTGCTGCATTATACAGGGATGCAGACGGCGGAAGGCGCGCTCGCCCGTCTTTGCGAGGACAAGGAGCCGCGCGTCTCCTGTCATTATCTCGTGCACGAGGACGGCCGCGTCGCGCAGCTCGTGCAGGAAGAAATGCGGGCGTGGCATGCGGGGCTTTCGCGCTGGGAAAATGACAGCGACGTCAATTCCCGTTCCATCGGCATCGAGATCGTCAATCCCGGCCACGATTTCGGTTATCCGGATTTTCCCGCAAAACAGATCGAAGCGGTAATCGCGCTCTGCAAGGACCTCATCGGGCGACACAACATCCGCGCCGACCGGGTGCTTGCCCATTCGGACGTAGCCCCCGGCCGCAAAATCGACCCGGGCGAGAAATTTCCATGGGCCGCGCTGCATGCGGCGGGCGTCGGTCATTTCGTGGAACCGGGCGCGTTGGAACCGAAGCCGGCGCTTTCCGTCGGCTGTTGCGGCAATTCGGTCACCGAATTGCAGTCGATGCTCTCGGATTACGGATACGCCATCGGCGTCACCGGTACGTATGACGCCGGCACGCGCGATGTGGTCGCTGCGTTCCAGCGCCACTTCCGTCCGACTTTGGTCGATGGCGTTTACGATTCTTCAACCGCGCAAACGCTCTCACGGCTTTTATCGACTCGCCCCTTGCGCGCCGTCTGAGCGCCGGATCGCCGCCGCATTTCCCCGCACGCAGGAAGAATTGTTCGCGAGGTCGACTCGTCGCGCACGATCGTTCCGCGCGTCGATAGAGTTGTGCGACAATTCGACTCGATTTTTCTCGCATCCGTTTCCGATTTCTTCCGTGTTCTCCGGCCTTTTCCTTCGCTTCCCATCAACTGGAGAAGGAAAGCGGGGGAATGCAAATCCGCAAGACGTATCTAACGATCGCGGCACTCGCCGCGGCCGCAGCAGCCGCTGTGCCGGCTGTCGCTTCGTTTCAAACCGATCGCGATCTCGGATCGATCGTTGACCGCCATGCCAAGGTCCACGGTATCCCCGCGGAATTTGCCCGGGCGGTCGTCATGGTGGAGAGCACCTGGAACCCGCAACTGACCGGCGCCGCCGGTGAAGTCGGGCTCATGCAGATCAAGCACGAGACGGCCCGCTACATGGGCTACCAGGGATCGCGCGAAGATCTCTACGATCCGGAGACCAATATCCGTTTCGGCATGAAGTATCTCGCCGGCGCCTGGCAGCTCGCTAACGGCGACATCTGCCGCACCGTTCTGAACTATCAGTCCGGCCACGGTGCCAAGGCGATGAACAAGGCCGCCACCGCCTATTGCGCGCGGGTCCGGCAGTTCATGGCTCAGTCGAGCTAAGCGTTTTCAGGAAACCGCTGCAAATAATGTCGTCCCGGGCCGCGCTCGCGTGTCCGGGACGAAACTTCCGGCTACGACCAAAGCCGGGACGATAGAACGCACACCCGATGCGTTCCGCCCGTTGCCAGCCGTTCGCGGATGAGTAAAATCCGCCGACTTTCCAGAGGCTGGGCCCCCGAAATCATGAAACGTATTGTTCTCGCCTTCGCCGTGCTTGTCACGGTATGCACCACCGCTCACGCTCAATGCTCCGCGACGCGCGTTCCCGTGCGTGTCTATCTGATGTACGGCCTCGTCAGCGGCGTGCTGTCCAGCGGCATGGCCGACCTCGCGCGCAAGCTGAACCGCATCAAGAACGTCAACGCCTCCGTCCATGAATGGGGCGAGGCGAGCCTGATCGCCCGCCGTGCGGAAAGCGAAAAAGGCGCCATCGTCATCGGCGGCCACTCGATCGGCGCGAATTCGGCGGTCAGCGCCGCGCGCCAGACCAAGAAGCGCGTTGCGGTCCTGCTCGCGTTCGACCCTTCCTCGATGGCACCGATTGAATCGGTTCCGCCGAATGTCGGCCGCGCGATCCTGTTCACGCAGCAGGGCAACCCGTTCGGCGGCAGTCCGCTTCCGTCCGGCGGCCGCCCGGTCTCGCGCTACAACGACAATCTCGGCCATGTCGAAATCGACAAATACGCGAAGTACCACGCGATCTCGATTGCCGCGGTCTGCAACGCCGGCTGAGCGTTCCAGCGAATTTTCTGCATGACGGCGGCCTCCGGGCCGCCGTTTTTGTTTTGCGTTCACCGCGTTTCGCGGCCCGCCCTTGACGCGCGCGGCCGGCGACCCCATTCCTTTTCCCGTCAGTCGGCCGGGCAGCCGCTGTCCTTCGGGGCAGAGGAAAGTCCGGGCTCCACGGAGACACGGTGCCGGATAACGTCCGGCGAAGGCGACTTCAGGGAAAGTGCCACAGAGACCTAACCGCCTCGCAAGAGGTAAGGGTGAAAAGGTGCGGTAAGAGCGCACCGCGTTTCCGGCAACGGAGACGGCATGGCAAACCCCACCGGGAGCAAAGCCGAATAGGGATGACGCGGCGCAAGCCAGTCCGGTCTTCGGACCAGTCATCCGGGTTGGCTGCTCGAGGCTGCATGCAAATGCAGTCCCAGAGGAATGGCTGCCGCGCGGGGCTTGTCCTCACGAAAGTGGGGAAGCAATCTCCGCCATACAGAACCCGGCTTACAGGCCGGCTGATGCTGAGTGAGTGGGCTCGAAGGCAAAACCTTCGGGCCCTCGCCATTTATAGAGAAAGAAAAAATAGTTGCGGGGATGGATTGCTAACGCGCCGCGAACTGACCGGATTATTTCTCGGCTTCGTCGGCGTCGTCATTTTCGGCGCGACGCTGCCGGCAACCCGTTACGCCATCCCGGCACTCGAACCTTTCTTCATTACGATGGGCCGCGCCGCCCTCGCCTCGGTGCTGGCCGCGATCTATCTCCTGATC
>VFQR01001719.1_pt1 | contig 15597 bp, 15 predicted proteins | sample 3512321 | NCBI WGS metagenome assembly VFQR01 (sample SAMN10412374, study PRJNA504923) | tailings metagenome | isolation source: Relicate 3 Philex TSF1 revegetated site | place: Philippines: Tuba, Benguet | collected 2017-08-29
CCAGAGCCTGTCACACCGGCCAGCAAGACCATGCCCTGGTCGTACTTGCACAACTCTTCCATGATGGCTGGCAGGTAGAGTCCTTCAAAGTTGGGAATCGACCGTTCGATTTTTCGACTGACCATCCCGACTTTGCCAGTCTGGATGAAGAGATTCACACGAAAACGCCAGGGCTCACCTTTATGCTCCACCACATGTGCGTAGTCGGCACCCCCTGTGTTCATGAAAATGTCTTTGTTGCGTTCATCCATCAGTGGCCAGCAGAGTTCCTTCATCTGCTCTTCTGTGATGGGTGGCATGTCGAGAGGTTTGAGTGCCCCTTTGATACGTAGAATCGCGGGCTTACCCACCTGGAGGTGCAAATCCGAACCACCGAGATCAATCATGGCCCGGAACAGTTTGTTGATCGGGAAATCCTTGATGACGCCAGCACCCAGACGAATTGTGCTGTACTTGGCTGCAGCAGCAGGTGCGCCTCCGCCCATGCGATATCCCTTAAAAATCAGATGTGATTGTGGAGATTGAGTTCTTCGATCTCGTGTCGAGCGTCAACGTAAACGAATCTCATATGTAAACAGAACTTGTATTGCCGTTCAATTGGCTGTTGAAAGATTGGCCGCATTCCGATGGTCAACCACAGGCCATGAAGGCCTTTCGTCGTACTCACCAACATCCTTCCAAATGAGGCGAAAAGTTCAGGGCGCCTTCTCGAAGAGCGGGTTGAGATCGTCCGTCCAATTCAGGAAATGAAATGTCCAGTTTTCGCGTGGTCGGTAATAAGTGATGCGAAAGACCGCTGCTGAGCGTTCGTGATATTCGAGCACTGTGTAGCGGATGAATCGATCAGAGATTTTCTCAGTCTTCAGCAACTCGACTTTACCAAGTGGTTCGCCATAACGTGCCGCGTATTTGATCTTTTCCTGATGGATCTTTTGTGTGAGGGCGTCAAATCGAAGTCGTTTTTCTTCGTTCACTTCACCAGTGGAATTCTCAATAGCAGCAATAAACTCACGGATATTGCCTTCCTGCAGAGCATTCATGGCGAGTTGAATGGCCTGACGGCACTCTTCTTCGCTGGAAAGTTCTTCTGCAAAAAGTGAGCTGACACCTGTCAGTCCCATCACGATTGCCACGAGAAACGCAGGATTCACTCGAAATCGATGTGCTGACATGTCCGCTTCCCTTCGATGAAATTGAGATTCGGGAAGGATGACATTTTCGATACCGGCCTGCAACATGTCGCGCTTTGTCATGCCGCAGGGAGTGAAATCATCAACTGGAGAGAATAAGTCCGCTGCGGCTGCGTGAGCCCAATACGGCAGTCATCAGCACGAAAGGGCCGCCTGCTGGTGCGAAGTTGATGAATTACGCCGCCCGGAAGAAAGGGATTGTGGCGGGAATTTCGGCTTCCAGTTCGTCGGCCGTTTTTCGGATCAGTCGTTTCTCATAAACAAAGCGAATGAAATCCGGAAACGAGGCCCAGCTTTGTGGAGACTTATTCCAGACTCTGGCCAGTTGCTGGAAAAAGAGCTGTTCAAAGCGAGCGATGACCAGATCCTCCACGGTTTGAACCGGGTCAAGATCGGCGGGAATCCATGGGCGTGGACACAGCTCGTAAATGGGCAACTGTTCGTGACGACCATGAGAGGGGATGTCGTAAATTTCCGCGATCTGTCCCGAGGAACTCAGTCTCGTCGGAAAAATACGGCAGGCCGATGGTCGAGAGCCATAGATGCCACATCGGGCTTCACCGAGAGGGAAATCTCGATCCGGTGCGCCTTCCATGAGAAATCGACACTTGGTCGATTGTGGGAAAAACTGGCTCTGGCTGTGCATCAGGCAGATGGCAAAAGGAACCTCTGGCTCATCGTCAAAATAAAACTGAGGAGCCTGTCCCCTTGTGATCAGCCCTTCGCGATCTTCCCAGCGACAGACGAAATCCCAGAAATTGAGTTTGAGCTCACGTTCGATGCGGATGATATCCGCTCCCGTGATGGAAACTGCAAAACTGCGACAGCAGCCGGCATGGCAGTTTTGGCAGGGACTCATGCGATTCCATCCTTCTTCTGCCGCCAGACAGGATTTTGAACCTGTCGGCTCAGCGGGTGACTTCCGATCGCCCCGTAGGGCATGTATCGATCGCAGCGGTCATTCCGATTGAGAAAAAGTTATGGAGCCGTGAAGAATTTGCTCAGAAACCATTCAGTGCTCAAATGAATCAGTGCTCAAATCACCGATGACTGCCTCGGTTTCTCCTGAAGATCTCGCAAGCCGGCAAATCTGCTCAAGTGCAAGATGATCATCAAAAAACTCATTCGACGTCATCAACGAAACAAAAGTCACTTGTTCACGGAGGGCCATCAGGAGGCAATCTCCTTTCTGGCAGCGAAGTGACGGCTTTCATCTGAGGGGAATTCTCGTTCTGATGTATCGAATCGCAAAAAGATCTGAGATATTTGTGAGGACACGCATGGCGCCGAAATGTTGTCACTTCGAAGAAGGTTCTGCTGTGAAGTACGTCAAAACTGATCGTGGGCTCCTGTCATTTTTTTCGCAAGTTGGATCTTCCTCCATGGCCAAACTCGGCGCTCTGGCAAGTGTTGCCCTGCTGCTGAGCGGTGCTGCAGTTGTTGCAGAAGACTGGCCGAATTGGCGTGGGCCTCTCAATAACGGGATTTCTTCAGAAAAAGATATCGCGATCACCTGGTCTGCGGACAAGAACGTCTTGTGGAAAACTCCCTTGCCAGGGCCTGCGGGTTCGACACCGGTCGTCTGGGGCAATCAGATTTTTTTGACCACGGTCACCGAGAGTGGAGATCTTCAGGTTTTGGGTCTGAGTACCAAAGATGGTGCTGTGCAATGGGTGAAGACGGTCTCCAACAGCACTTTGACAGCACGTGGAGATGAAGGGAACGCAGCCTCTCCTTCTCCCGTGACTGATGGCCAGCATGTCTGGGCATTTTTTGGTGATGGAACGCTGGCCTGCCTGACTGTGGATGGCAAGGAAGTCTGGAAATTCAATGTCCAGGATCGATATGGGAAGTTCAACATTCAATTTGGCATGAGTTCCACACCACTCTTACGAAATGGTGTGCTTTACCTCCAACTGCTGCATGGTGATGGGGATCCGAAAACCCGTGAAGCACGCGTTGTGGCCATGGATGCACTGACTGGTCAAGAAAAATGGGCTGTCGATCGCCCGAGTGATGGCAGTGATGAAAACGAACATTCCTATGCCTCGCCTGTATTCTTCGGAGAGGGTGATGAAACCGTCCTCGTAACCCACGGAGCCGACTACACCGTCGGGCACCGGCTGACCGATGGGAGTGAAGTCTGGCGGATGAGCGGACTGAACCCGACTGCGAAATATGATCGCACACTCCGGTTTGTGGCATCTCCCGTTGCTGCTGGCGATCTGCTGGTGATTCCCACGGCAAAACGAGGTCCCGTGATGGGCATTAAGCCCAAGCCCGGCAAAGATCTTTTCAAAACCGAAGCCCATTTGTGGCAATGGGAAAGAACTCCTGATGTCCCTTCACCGCTGATTCTGGATGGGTTGGTTTACCTCTGCATGCACGACGGGAATCTCAATGTGCTGGAAGCGGATACGGGCAAGGAGGTCTACTTTGAGCGAACACAGCGGCTAAGACACCGGGCATCACCTGTGTATGCCGACGGCCATATCTATCTCACGGCACGCGATGGCAAAGTGACCGTCGTAAAAACAGGCCGGAAATTTGAAGTTGTTGCTGAGAACGAGATCCCGGAATCGATTTCATCTTCACCAGTGATTTCGAACGGAACTCTATATTTGAGAACGTTTTCCAATCTTTACGCCATTCGCGAATCGAGCCGCAGCCCGTCAAAATGAACGACAGTGCCCGCCGGACTGGTTCGTGGATTCATTGTCTGAGAGCAACCAGTTACACTCTGATGGAAAATGTGAAGGGCGAGTTCGCCATTGGCGAGCTTCGTCAGCTTGATCCTCGTGAGGATCGGCTGAATTGATCATCATTCAACAACCACAACAGGCTCGGGAAGTCTTCATCGACTGGTCAGTATCACCAGTCGGCGAAGGTTCCGGAGACGGGTCATCAGTATGTCCGCTGTCGAAAGTGTCTCCATGTCTGCAACTGGGTCTTCGAAAGAAATCTGCTCCACAAAGATTGGCTGGAGTGATCTGGCTGACAAAGTCATGGGCGGGCACGTGCTGACCCGTGAGGAAGCTCTATCAATTCTCGATTCAGAAGACGATGAGATCGTGGATCTGCTGGCAGCAGCTTACAAAGTGCGGCGTAAGTATTTTGGGAATAAAGTTCAGCTTTACTTCCTGAAAAATGCCAAGAGTGGTCTCTGCCCGGAGGATTGCGGTTACTGCTCTCAATCCAAGATTGCAGAAACTGAGATTCCTAAGTACGCCATGCTGAATGAAGCCAAGCTCATGGAAGGAGCAGCGCGAGCCGTTGAAGCCAAGGCCCGAACCTATTGCATCGTGGCTTCGGGACGCGGTCCATCCAACCGGGAGGTGGGGCATGTGGCGAGCGTTGTCAAGAAAATCAAAGAGACCTATGGGCTGCATATCTGCTGCTGCCTGGGGCTGTTATCGCCCGATCAGGCCCGAACATTGGCGGAAGCCGGGGTCGATCGGATCAACCATAACCTCAACACAGGTCGCGAGTTTTACGACAAGATCTGCACGACTCATACCTATGATGACAGGCTGGAAACGCTGAAGGTGGTTCGCGAAGCCGGCATGGAACTGTGCAGTGGTCTGATTGTCGGCATGGGCGAAACCCTGAACGATCTGGTCGATGTCGCCTTTGAACTGCGGGAATTGGGTGTGGAATCGACTCCGGTCAATTTTCTGCATGCCATTGATGGAACTCCTCTCGAAGCACGCCAGGAATTGAATCCCCGCCAGTGCTTGAGAGCTTTGTGTCTGTTCCGCTTTGCCAATCCGGCTGTGGAACTGAGAGTTTCCGGCGGACGCGAAGTGAATCTGAGGTCGATGCAGGCAATGAGCCTGTATGCTGCCAACAGTATGTTCGTCAGCGATTATCTCACGACCAAAGGTCAGCCGGCTGAAGATGATTTCAAGATGGTCGCTGACCTGGGGATGGAAGTCGTGATCGGTGATCATGACTCTTTTCTCGCGTGGAAGGCCGTGCAGGAAGGTCAGTCCAAAACCAGTTGCTGCGAGGGAACTTCGACCTGTGTAACCCCTGAGAAAGCAGCGGCAGGTTGTCATGCCTAGTCCGAATGGCTTTGACAGCCGGCTGGATTCTCTTGTGACAGAAATCCGCACCGTCACGAGTGACGAGATCGCTTTACCCGGTGATTTTGCCAGGCCTGAGTTCATCTCGTGGTTGCACGAACATGCTTCGGAGGCAGCTCAGGTTCGGTATGATCGAACGCCGACTGGCTTTTGCCGGACAATTATGGCTCGTGAGGCTGATCTTCAGCGGTTACTGGCAGGATCACGCAGAGCATCGCCTTGATGAGGCCCTCGTCGCAAGAAGTCGCATTCATCGATGACCACCATCAGTCATTTACCGGCCAGAAAGTTCTCGTGCCGGTTTGCGAGTGAGTCATTGAGAGGACTCGCTCTCGTCTGATTGAGAGTGGTGAGTGCCGAATTTTGCGCTGCTAAGGGCAATCAGATTCTGTTCACTTTCAACATTTAAATTGAACAAAGAATTGTGATTCGCTGCCGGAACAGTCGTCATTGCATCTCATGCTTCAGGGTCTTTGCTGGCATAAAAAAGAGTGGGGAGTCATTGCGACTCCCCACTCGATGATCAATTCATGTGAATTGGCGGTCTTTGCAGATCGACCTATCAACACAAATTTAGTTAGCAGCTGGTGCTGGTGCTTCGGCTGGTGGAGCTGGAGCAACAGGGGCAGCAGCAGGAGCAGCTGGAGCAGCTTCAACAGGAGCAGCTGGTGCAGCACATGTTGGAGCACATGGAGCCACTGGAGCAGCAGGAGCCACTGGAGCACATGGAGCAGCAGCAGGTGCACATGCAACAGCAGGAGCTGCACATGTTGGAGCACATGGAGCTGGTGCACAGGCGGCAGGAGCTGGTGCAGCACATGTTGGAGCAGCTGGTGCACAAGCAACTGGTGCTGGAGCACAAGCAGCTGGAGCAGGAGCGGCACATGTAGGAGCACAGGCCACTGGAGCAGCGCAGCTAGGAGCGGCGCAGCTTGGTGCACATTCGCTTGGGCAGCACTTCGAACGCTTCTTCTTGCAGCGAACCTTCTTCACCTTGCAGCAAGGGGTTGGTTCGCAGGCAGGAGCACAAGCGACTGGAGCAGCGCAGCTTGGTGCACATGCAGCTGGAGCTGCACAGCTTGGAGCAGGTGCAGCACAGCTAGGAGCTGGAGCACAGCAATCGCTTGAGCGACGGAACAGACCGGCGTCGGCAGCGCTTGCACAACACAGGACAACAGCGACGGCAGCAGCCGCCATAGACTTGAACATACCAGCCATCTTCACAGACCTCCTCAGACGTTGAACGAGATTTGTCGGTGCAGACAGCCCCGACCCCCCTGGTGACTCGCCCGTCGATCGGCAAAATCTGCCAATCAATGACTTTTCGAGCGAAACATTTTTACATTGAGTAACTTTGGATAACTCTTCCGGTTACGCCAAAGCAGGATAGCGGGAAGGATACGGATGTCAAATGAAATGAACCGAAAAACATGTTTGGGATGAATGGGAGGTACGCATTGTCTGGGATGATATTGTCGTGCCGTTGATGACAATTTTTTTGGGCACACCAGAGGGGCTGGGTCAATGATGATTCGAGATCGTTCGAGATTTCCCAGAAAATCGCGCAAGTGTCGAATTGACAGACTGTTATAATCAACTGCGAGTTGACGCTAATTGGCCCTCTTAGGCCTGTTTGAATCATGGAAACGATGGATATGTACACCTCTCCTGACATGCGATGGTGTTGTTGCGAGCACGTCTTCGAAAAAAGTTGTCAGCCTCGACTGATGGGAATTGTGAATGTCACTCCCGACAGTTTTTCTGATGGTGGAGCATTTTTCTCGACAGAAACGGCGGTTCAGCAGGCTCTATCTCTCGCCAGTCAAGGTGCGGACATCCTGGATATTGGTGGTGAATCGACACGCCCCGGTTCATTATCCGTCGCCGAGGACGAGGAGATCCGACGCGTCATTCCGGTGATTCGCGAAGTTCGAAAGCATTCCCCGCAGGCAATTTCTGTTGATACAACCAAAGCTCAGGTGGCGAGGAAAGCCCTTGAAGCTGGTGCCTGGATCATCAACGACATTTCCGGGTTAACGTTCGATACGGAGATGGTGGCCGTTGCCCGAGATTTTAAGGCCGGCGTGATCATCAATCACATTCAAGGCACTCCGCAAACCATGCAGCACAATCCGGTCTACACAGATGTTGTGCAGGAAGTCTTTGAGTTTTTTGAACGAAGAATCGACCAGTTGATCGATGGCGGGATTTCAGCCGAGTCGATCTGTCTGGACCCCGGGATCGGGTTTGGCAAAACCGCGGCACATAATCTCTCGCTGCTGCGAGCCATACCGCACTTTCGAAAACTGGGGCGACCGATGCTGGTGGGGCATTCTCGCAAAAGGTTTCTCAAGCAACTCACCGGGCGCGAGGTCAACGAGAGAGAATACGGAACATTAGGTGTCAGTCTGGCTCTGGCACAATTGGGAGTCGATTTTCTCAGGATCCATGATGTGGCTGCTCATAGGGATAGCCTGCTGGCTTACAGTGCCGTGGCTTTGAATATCGATCCAGAACGGCCGCCTCAGCAAGAGTGAAATGAAACAGTGGACTGACAAAGCATTTTCGTCAGTCCACTGTCATCAAGAGATTTCTTGGCCTTGAACCTGTTCGAGGCCAGGATGGTGAATCAAGCAATTACTTTTTGAGCATGCCCAGTGAATTCAGCCAGTTGGCGCAAAGTTCCGGCCAGGCGGCAGCGGTTCCCTGCCCCTTCCCGAGGCCAATCCCATGGCGGCCTTTCTGGAAAATGTGAAGTTCGCCAGGGACGCGGTGTTTCACCATTGCAGAGTAGAATCGCAGGCTGTTTTCAGGAAGAACTGCTGCATCCTCCTGAGTATGCCAGAGGAAAGTCGGTGGTGTCTGTGACGTGACCCGCAAGTCGTTCGACATCCGGAGCACATCTTCATCGGAAGGGGATTCGCCCAGGAGATTTCTTCGTGAACCGCCATGAGTGACACCCTGTTCCATCGAAATCACAGGATAGCACAAGATGGCAAAATCAGGCCGTGAACTCAGCCGGTCAATCGTATCCGGGGAATCCGATAGCCCCAGATCAAACTGGGTGGCAGCGGTCGACGCCAGATGTCCACCGGCAGAAAAACCCAACACTCCCACTTTATCGGCATCGTGCATTCCAGCTTGTGGAGAGTTCAAAGATCGAACCAGACGAATCGCTCTCTGGACATCCAGGCGTGGGACAGGATCTTTGTAAGCCGGGGCGTGCCTGTAGGTGAGAACGTAAGCACTGATTCCCAGTTCATTCAGCCACTGGCCAATTTCGTGACCTTCGTGGGATTTGGCGAGCCCGCCATACCCCCCGCCAGGACAGACGACAATAGCACATCGAGTCGCTTTGGAGGGGTCAGCTTTATAAACGGACAAGTAAGGGATGTCGGCTGGAGCCCCTGCTTTGGCTTCAGGTGCTCCTTCGGGCCAGAGAATGATTCGAGGTTGATCATCAATCCCACCGGCTCTGGCTGAAAACGGACTGAGAACAAGACTTCCAATGAGCAAAGCCATCGTCACGTTCGATGTGATGAATGCCAGAATACGGAGTCGAAATTGTGTCATGTTGAGCGTCTGGAAGTTGTTCATTTGAATGTGATCTTTGAATTGAGGACGGGACGGGATCAACGCCAGGTGAAGAGTGCCATACCAGAGAGGACAAACACGGCTCCCAGAATGCGAGTGAAACTCAAAGGAATCGCCTGCATGCCCAGGAGGCCAAAATGATCGACAAGCAGTGCTGTCAGCATCTGGCCGAAGAGGACGATCGTAACCATCTGGGCAATTCCCAGTCGAGGTGCGACTGTCATACTTGACCACACGAACAACGTGCCCAGAGTACCACCGGTCCAGGCCCACCAGGGGGCTTGGGAAAGCCGTGACCAGTCGGGTGTTGGAGCGCGTGTCAACAGGCAGTACAAGAGGGACACGACTGCACCTGTGGAAAATGAGATGAGCGTGGCCTGCATCGGAACAGGAACATGCCCCTTTAATTGCGTGTTGACTGCCGCTTGAACGGCAGTTGCAGCCCCCGCGATGACCGCCAGAAGATAAAGCAAGCTATGCATAGATTCAGCCAATGGGAGAATTGTCAGTTCGAAGCTGTTTCGATCATCCCACGTTGGCGGCGTCTTGAAAAGGATAGACAATCACGGTCGTAATTTCGAAGAATTGCGTTTTATTCAGCAGTCTGCTGGAAGGGTTTGATAAGGCCAATCAGTCGAGTGGTGTGCTTGTCTGGAGAATAAACTTTGCACTCAGATGAACCTTCAAGAGGTTACTAGCGCATGGGGCTGCAGGGAGGAATTGGCTCGTTAATGATCGCACGATACCTGGCGATTTGCGGCTGTTGATCCAACTTCGTCGTCACTCCCAGATGCTTTGAGAAAAACTTGTAGACTCCCGACTGAATGCGACTCGTCGGCCAGGTGCCATGCGGCAAAGATCGAATTTTCCACAAGGTGACCGGTTGCTGCTTCTCCTGCAGCAGCCGACTCAAACTCAACGATTGTTCAAACGGAATCTGATCGTCATCCACTCCGTGCATCAGCAGAATGGGAGGCGATTTTTTGATTTGTGCAGCTTGCCACAAGGGACTGGCTGACTGAGCTTCCGCCGGATGTTCCGGAATTGGCCCGCCGAGCAGCAGTGATTCTGGTGCCCATAGGGCAAAGTGATTCATCTCATCCTGAGATCCTGCGCCTGATTCCAGGGACTGAAAATCGGTCGGTGCATAAAGGGAGCAGACGGCCTGAATCTGAGACGAAACTTCTGGACAGAGGCCGGTGAGCAAAGCCAGATGTCCACCAGAGGAAGCACCGAATAATGCGATCCGTTGATGATCGAGCTGGTGTTCGCCGGCATGTTCTTCCAGCCATTTTAACAGTGCGATGCTGTCCTCAAGCTGTGCCGGAAAAATTGCGACATCCGAGCTGCGGAAGTCATGCGACACGACAGCAAAACCGCGGTCAACCAGTTCGGCAATCGGAGCATGACCGCGATGACCATTCCGCCAACCGCCACTGTGAAAGGAAATGATCACTGGCCAGCCTGTTGATGGGCATTGAAGCCGGGTTGGAACGTGAATATCGGCCAGAAGAGATCCCGTGGATCTTTCACAGTACGTGACGGTCACTCGTTTTTGAGCGGGGAGTGAAGGCGGAGTGGTCGGAGAGACTTCGAGAGAGAAAAACCGTTGTGGCTCCAGCTCATCTGCGCCCACCAGCCGGACGTTCTTTTCCCACCACTGAGCAGAAGATCCCGCAACAACACATAAGCCACCAAAGGCCAGAATCCAGAGAATTGTGCGGGCCAGCGCGGTCATGAAATCCCTTCAAACTCAAGGGGCTGATCTCAACTCTCCGCCCGGCTGCGATTTGCAATAACAGATGGCATCCCGTTGAAGGGGTGCTATTGATGGGATGACGTTAATTGGGACTTGAGCTACTCGACGCCTGATATTGATGAACGGCAAGTCGCTAATCTTCCAAAATTTTCACAGAAGGTACATCTTTTTTTGTAAGTTTTTTATTTTCATGCTTCCGTACGCAATATTTGCGCATCGAAAAGGCATTCGATTTTGAAGAATGGCGTTGAGGCGATCTCGCTGGCAATATTTCTGCTTTGAAACGCCAGAATCTCGAACCAATCAGGAGGCAGAAAGTTTCGCACCTGATTGTGCCTAAAAAACGGGCTGCTGTGCAACAGGGTTAAGCACTCCCGAGCAGCGAGAAGAGAATGCCGCCCCTTGTGCAGTCTATACGGATTCGGTACACCGATTGCAGCGTGTTCCATCGGGAATTTCCCAGTCGCTCCAAAATTGTTTGTGTTAAAAGAGGAATCGAGACTTATGAGTGGCAGCCAGGCTCGTCAGCAAGCCATTTCCGCTGTTTTGAATTACAAGCCCATTTCTCCCCCTCTCAATTTCGACGAGACACCAGCCGCCGACATCTACGGTTGCAATGTCTTCAGCATTACTGAGATGGAGAAGCGTCTGCCCAAGCAGGTGTTCAAGTCCGTCAAGCGAACCATCGAGCGTGGTGAACCTCTCGATAACTCCATTGCTGACGTTGTCGCCGCTGCCATGATGGATTGGGCAATTTCCAAGGGTGCTACGCACTACGCCCACGTCTTCTATCCTCTGACTGGTATCACTGCTGAGAAGCATGACAGCTTTCTCTCGCCAGATGGCAAGGGTGGAGCAATTGCCGAGTTTTCTGGTGCTCAGTTGATTCAAGGTGAGCCAGATGCCTCCAGCTTCCCGTCCGGTGGTTTGCGTTCCACGTTCGAAGCTCGTGGATATACCGCCTGGGACGTGACCAGCCCGGCTTACATTCTCGAAAATCCAAACGGCACCACACTGTGTATTCCCACTGCGTTCGTCTCGTGGACTGGACCGGCTCTCGACAAAAAGACCCCAGTTCTCCGCTCGATGAAAGCACTCAATACTCAGGCTCAGCGTCTGCTGAAACTGCTGGGTCACAAAGATATTCCTATGGTCACAGCCACGTGTGGGCCTGAGCAGGAATACTTCCTCATCGACCGGAATTTCTTCTTCGCCCGTCCCGATCTGGTGAATGCCGGACGGACACTCTTTGGAGCCAAGCCACCCAAAGGTCAGGAATTCGCCGATCAGTATTTCGGTGCGATTCCCGAACGCGTTCTGGCTTACATGCTCGAGTGCGAACGTGAGTTCTACAAGCTCGGTATTCCCGTCAAGACCCGTCACAACGAAGTGGCTCCCAGCCAGTACGAAGTGGCTCCCATCTATGAGAACGCTAACGTCGCCGCTGACCACCAGCAGTTGCTCATGATGATTCTCAAGAATGTCGCTTCAAAGTACGGCATGTCCTGCCTGCTGCACGAGAAGCCATTTGCCGGGGTCAACGGTTCGGGCAAACACCTCAACTGGTCTTTGGGCAACTCAGCTCAGGGCAACCTGCTTGATCCAGGCGAAACACCTCACCAGAACATGCAGTTCCTGCTGTTCTGTGGTGCTGTGATTCGCGCAGTTCATCTCCACTCGACCCTGCTCCGTGCAGTGATTGCTCATGCAGGGAATGATCACCGACTGGGGGCCAACGAAGCTCCTCCAGCCATCATCTCGATCTTCCTCGGCGATATGCTGGCCGATGTCTTCGAGCAGATTAAGAAGAGTGGCGCCCCAACATCGTCCAAGGGTAAGGGGACTCTCACCGTCGGTGTTGATACGCTCCCACAGTTGCCCAAAGATGCTGGTGACCGCAACCGTACCAGCCCCTTCGCATTCACTGGCAACAAGTTCGAATTCCGTGCTGTGGGTTCCAGTCAATCACTTTCCGGCCCGCTGGTGGCTCTCAACACGATTGTGGCCGAGTCGATCGACTACATCGCCACGGAACTGGAAAAGGCCACTGGTGGCGATCCTGCCAAGCTCGCTCCTGCCGCCCAGACGCTCCTCAAGAGCATTGTCGAGAAGCATGGCGCCGTGATCTTCAATGGCGACGGCTATTCCGAAGCCTGGCATCAGGAAGCTGAAAAGCGTGGTCTACCCAACCTGAAGCAGACTGTCGACGCTCTCGAATACATTGCGACACCTGAAAACATCGCTATGTTCGAGAAGTACGCTGTCCTGACGAAGGAAGAAGTCGTCAGCCGCCAGGAGATTTACTACGAGCAGTACTGCCTGACGATCAACGTCGAAGCCAACCTGATGGCTGAGATCGCCAAGACCGTCATCTACCCCGCATCAACCCGCTATGCCGGTGAACTGGCTGCTTCTGGTGCCAGCTTGAAAGCTGTGGGAGTCGAGTTCGACGCCACACTGCTGAACAAGGTCGTGGCTCTCAACAAATCGCTGGTCGCGACAGTCGCCAAGCTGGAAGAAGCTGCTTCCCATGGTGGAGGTGGTGGTCACGGCGTGGCGAATCCGAAGGAAACCGCTTTCTACCTGAAGAACAACGTCATTCCGCTGATGGTGGAACTGCGTGGCATTGTCGACGAGCTCGAAACTTACGTCGCTGACGACCACTGGCCACTGCCAACCTATCAGGAAATGCTCTTCATCAAGTAGCCGCAATTTTTTGCCAGCGATCACAAGACTGTGTTCCCAAGCCTCGCTTTGGCACATGTCTCAAGATTTCTGGTCAAATGAATGAGTTAGTTTGGAAAGAGCCGTTCATCCTCAAGATGAGCGGCTCTTTTCGTCTTTTCTGACACTTTTCAGCCGTCTTCAAGTATAAGAACAGTTCCCATGGCGATTATTCTCAGGAGCATGTGCCCCTATGCTGGAACTGACTTCCCGTTTACATCGAATCACCATACTGGCTGGGGGGAAGTCATCGCGCATGGGTGTTGCCAAAGCGAACCTGGTTTTCCATGGTGAGACTTTTCTGGAACGATTAACTCGTACGCTGTGGCCGTTAGGTGTACCGATCTGGGTATTGGCGAACGAGGCCCCCAGTTCAGTTTTATCAGCCTCTGGTAAACCCAGCTCGCATGATGTGGATTACGACGAGCAGTCGTTTGCAGGGCCGCTGATGGCACTGTATGGGCATGTTTCCCGTCATCCGCTCCCACCAGGTGCCTGGGTCTTTGTGGTCGGTTGTGATACTCCACTGGTGGATGAACGGTTTGTGAAAATATTGTGGCAAATCGGTGCTGCGCGAATGAGCGATCGCTTTGATGAAGTGGAAGCGATTGGCTATCGCCTGCCCGGTTCGCTGGATCGAAATGAGATAGCCCCCTTCCCTGCCCTGATTTCGAGCCGGTTTTTGAACAGCCTTCCGCACCTGGTCAAGGAAGGAGAAAGGTCTCTCTTTCGGGCACTGCGGTTTCGTCCGAAAGTTGTTGTCGAGGGGAAATTGATCCTCGAATCTCTGGCTGATTTCGCCGCTGGTGATCTTCCGCCATGGTTCAATGTCAATACTTCAGCAGAATATGCCGCCTTAACCGGCTTGACTGAGCCACTTTGAATCAATCGCGCATGAGACGGTCTTGACCGCAAAGCATGATTCCAGAGAGATTCCGCACACACAACGGCAGTCGATTTGACATCGATCGATGAATCTCTCGCTGCTGTTCCCGCCGTCATCTCTCCATCTCCTGGAGCACTTCATGCCTGTCAGTACCCGTCTGATTCTCGCCATTCACAATCACCAGCCGGTTGGTAATTTTGATCATGTCATCAGGCACGCCTGTGAGAAGGCCTATTTCCCGTTACTCGATCTGCTGGAAGAATTCCCGGAGATTGCAGTTGTCCTGCATAACTCGGGAAGTCTGATCGACTGGCTGATGAAGCATGAGCCCGGCTATATCGAGCGACTGGCGGCTTTCGTGGATAACGGGCAGATTGAATTGCTGGGTGGGCCATACTTTGAACCCATTCTGGCCGCAATTCCGAGGCGAGATCGGGTTGGTCAAACCGCCAGTTACAAGAAGTTTCTGGAACGACGCTTCGATGCACCCGTGCGTGGTGCCTGGATCCCTGAGCGAGTCTGGGAGCAATCCTTTGCTGCCGACCTGATCGATGCCGGTGTCGAGTACATACTGCTCGATGATGCCCATTTCCGGGCCGCCGGGATCTCGAATGACGATCTGCATGGCTACTACTTCACGGAAGATGCCGGTCGAAAGCTTTGTCTGTTCCCTGGAAGTGAGCGTTTACGTTACCTGCTCCCCTATGCCGATCCTCATGAGATCATCGAGCACTGCCGTCAGGTTGCGGAGAAACATCCTGGAGCTGTGCTGACATTTGGCGACGATGGCGAAAAATTTGGTGTCTGGCCCGGCTCGTGGGATCACGTTTACACCAATGGCTGGATGCGGCGCTTCTTCACGGCACTCAGAGAGCAATCGAGCTGGCTGAAAGTGACCACAATGGATGAAACAGTCCGCAATGTTTCTCCGCTGGGGCGAACATATCTTCCCGATGGAAGTTATCGCGAGATGATGGAGTGGGCACTCCCTGCTGACCGTCAGGTTCAATACCACAACGCCATGAACGGCTATCGCCAGCATCACGACTGGCCACAACTGGGTTCATTTGTCAGGGCCGGTTTCTGGCGAAACTTTCTGGTGAAATATCCCGAAACCAACGAAATGTACACACGCATGCTCGGGGTCAGTCAACGATTAGCCGAGTACGAAGAACTTTACGGCGATAAGGAACATGTGGCGGATCTTCGAGCAGCCCGCGCTGATCTTTATCGAGCCCAGTGCAATTGTCCTTACTGGCATGGTGCGTTTGGCGGTCTTTACCTGCCCCATCTGCGTAATGCCGTCTATAGCCATCTGATTGCTGCCGATCACAAACTCGACCAGATTGCCGGAAAATC
>VFQR01001720.1_pt1 | contig 15588 bp, 16 predicted proteins | sample 3512321 | NCBI WGS metagenome assembly VFQR01 (sample SAMN10412374, study PRJNA504923) | tailings metagenome | isolation source: Relicate 3 Philex TSF1 revegetated site | place: Philippines: Tuba, Benguet | collected 2017-08-29
GCCGGTGCCACCTTCATCCGTCACACCCCGAAGACGGCCCTCCAGTCCTATTTCGAGAAGGAGGCCTTCCACCTCGATCCGCCGGTGAACTGGGCCGCGCCGGAGCGGGAGATCATCAAGCCGCTGCTGCAGGCCGTCGATCAGATGAGCGAGCTGGAGCGCGACAGGCTCGTCACCGTCTTCGATCGCGTCGCGGCCATGTCCGACGAAGTGGGCGAGGCGGCAATCTACAGCGTCACCGAGGACCGTGCCTCGCTCGACGCCATGGCCAATGCTCATGAGCGCGCGCTGCAGACCTTCCTGAAGCACCCCGAGCGCTTCCGCCACGCCGAGGAGGGGCGCTTCAGCGATGAGCGCCGCCGTGGCCGCATGTGGGACGGCTTCATGGGGCCGGTTGGCCAGCCCTTGAAGCGGGACCAGGCATCAATCGACGCCTTCAAGGCCGAAATCCAGGCCCATTTCCACTCCCCCAACGTGCATGTCGACATCTTCGACCGCTATCGCCCGAGCTTCGAGGGGGAAGATCGCGCACTGATCCAGGCCACCGTCTACCGCGAAGGCCGCCCCGACGACTTCCTCGAGTTCGTCGCCGGGACGCTAGATCGTCGCCCGCGCCGCCCGGTCTTCGAGGCGGCGATGACCTATGAACCTGCGACGGGCGTCATCGAGGTCGTCGCCCAGGATCGTGAGAGCCGTATCGATCTGGCCCGCCTGTTCGCGCGCAACCTGCTGGCGAAGGAGTTCACCCAGGACCGCGTGCCGCTGCGGTACTTCGATCTCGGCGTCCTCGCGCAGCCCTTCACCTTTCCCACCGACTTGGTCGACAACATCGACAGCGTGCGTGTGAACCTGCTCCGTCTGAAGCCGATCGATGGCGCAGGCGAGCGGGTGACGCTCGAAGCGATGCGCGACTCGAAGATCACTATTTGGGAGATGGCGGCACAGCGCTTCGGCGAGAACAACCCGCTCCTCGGCGGATGGACCATCACGCAGGCGCGGTTCACCATTCGCTTCAAGCTGGAAGCGGGGGCCAGCCGCGGCAAGACCTTGCCCCTGACGATCACCAAGCCGCATGGCTGCGATCTCAAGGATCGCACCGACCGCGAGCGCAAGATCGGCGAAAAGTACTTGCGCCGCTGGGGCTTCCTGCAGGACCTCTGAGGTGCGTGCGCCCCTCACTCGCGCAGCGGCCGACCTCGTGGTGGCCATCGCGGCCACACCGACGGCGCGCATCTCCGGCGCCGTCCTGCGCGATGAGTTCGAAACCACCGCGGCGGAACTCGACACTTCGGCCCTGCTGCAGAAGGACGGCCACGACTTCGCCGCCGCCTCACTGGCCGACCATGACGACGTGCCGGTCTCTGTCACCTGGTCGCAGCAGGACCAGACGTGGGGCTACTTCAGCCCCACCGCCGGCTGGGTGACGGTGCCGGAGGAACGACTCATCAGCTACCGCCTGAACTTCGAATCCCTTCTGCCGCGCGTCGTCGCCAACCTCTACGCCGCCAAGACCGTTCCCTGCAGGCCGATCGTCCCGGAGCACCTCTGGGAGATGGGCGACGTGCAACTCCCGGGGCGCCGCCAGCGGGCGTCTCTCTGGATTGCCCGGCGCCTGACCGACCGCGCGGTCTGGACATCCTTCGCGGAGGCGATCCGCAAGAGGCCAGCGCCGGGTCTGCGCATCGTGCTCAGCCTGACGCCCACCGATCGGCTGGAGAAAGACATCCATCTCGGGCACAGCATCGTCGCCCTGCGCGATGTCGCCCTGGCCACCGATCCGCTCGTCGTCGATCCGGCGATTCTTGCAGCTCGAATCAGCGGCAGCGTCACTCGCGACGAGCAGCAGATCTCCATCGCGGGCGAAGGTGGCGTCGTCACCGTGCGAGAGAAGACCTATCGGTTCTCTGGCGTGAAGCAGCGCTCGGTCATCCGCAGTCTCTATGCTGCCTTTGAGACCGGCGAACCGACTTGCGTAACAGCCCAGGTCCTGGAAGCGGCGGATTACAGCGGAAGCGTCAACACTCTGGCGAAGGCCTTCGCGGGCCGCGAGGACTGGCGCGACTTCATCACAGAGGAAGGCGGACGCTGCTGGATGTTCTGCTGACCAGCCCACGCACCGCTTCGCCGAAAGCCGCCCGCAAGGCGGCTTTCTGCTGTCCGGCACCTAATTCTTCGATTCCTACCTCCACTCCTACCTGGCGCCTTCCCGGCTCCTACCTGCCCCTCCCGCATCTTCCCCGCAGTCGTTCGACACGACGCGGAGATGATCGCGATGACCAAGACCCACATCACGCAGGCCGAGCTGGCGCGGCGCTGGAGCATCAGCCCGCGCACGCTTGAGCGCTGGCGCTGGATCGGCGAGGGGCCGCGGTTCCTCAAGATCGGCGGCCGCGTGATCTATAGCCTCGACGAGATCGAGGCGTTCGAACTCCGTCAGACGCGCAGCAGCACGGCGGACGCCCCGCAGGTGCGCGCCACCGCCTGATCGCACCCGGCTTTCCTGCCGGGTCCTCCTGGGAATGCAACACCGCCATGAGGCGGAAATACCGGGACGGTCAGCTCCGCCGCGTCGGGGCCCGGCAGCAACTTCATCGACGGAACAGGGGCGCGACGACGAAGGAGTCACGCTCTCATGTTCAAGACCACCACGCCGCTGCAGCGGCTTCGCGAGTCCTCGTACACCCTGTCCGAGTTGCCCGAGAGCATCCGTACGGGCGACGTCGGCGAGTTCAGCCAGCCGATCAACAAGGCGATCAACACCGCAACGGTGGACGACATCGCCTTCGCCATCCAGTCGCTCGGGGACGAGGCCGATGCCCTCTATCGCCGCGTCAGCGCGCTCAAGCAACTGCACGACCGCGCGCGCCGCGCCGGGGCGGTCGGTGCAGAGCTCGCGGTCGACGCCGCCGCGCGGCTCGTGGAGCGCCGCAAGTGAGCGCGCCCTTCGACAGCCGGCCGTCCGGCGGCTTCCGCATCATCACCGCCGACCAGCGCATGGCCGAACAGCGGGGCATCAAGGGCGTGCTGACCGGCATCTCGGGCATCGGCAAGACGTCGCAGCTCTGGACGCTGGATGCGGCCCGGACGCTGTTCGTGAACCTCGAGGCCGGGGAGCTCGCCGTGCAGGGCTGGCCCGGCGACGAGGTCCGCGTGCGCAGCTGGGAGATGGCGCGCGACCTGGCGTGCTGGATCGGCGGCCCGAACGCGGCCATGCGGCCCGACCAGCCCTACGACACGACCCACTATGAGCGCGTCTGCGCCGCCTTCGGCAGCCCGGAGCAGCTGGCGAAGTACGACACCATCTTCGTCGACAGCATCACCGTCGCCTCGCGCCTCTGCCTGCAGTGGTGCAAGGGCCAGCCGCAGGCGGTGTCCGACCGCAGCGGCAAGCCCGACCTGCGCGGGGCCTATGGTCTGCTCGGCCAGGAGATGATCGGCTGGCTGACCCACCTGCAGCACACGCCGAACAAGAATGTCTGGCTGGTCGGCCTGCTCAACAAGCAGCTCGACGACTTCAACCGCCCGTACTTCTCGCTGCAGGTCGAGGGCAGCAAGACCGGCCTCGAGCTGCCCGGGATCGTCGACGAGGTGATCACTCTCGCCGAGATCCCGCGCGAGAAAGAGGCGCCGATCCGCGCCTTCGTCTGCACCACGCTCAACGCCTTCAGCTACCCGGCCAAGGATCGCAGCGGCCGCCTCGCGACCATCGAGGAGCCGCATCTCGGCCGGCTGATGGAGAAGATCCGTCGGCCCCTCACCGCGCCGCCGACCGCGCAATTCCAGGTCAGCCTGCCCGCGGCGGAGCCCGCGATCCCCACCACCACGACGCAGGAGGGCTGAGCCATGTCCGGCAGCTTCACGCACGACTTCAACGGCGCCGAGGCGCAGCAGAACGCCTTCGAGCTGATCCCGGCCGGCACGCTGGTGAAGGTCCGCCTTACCATCCGGCCCGGCGGCGTAGGGCCGGAGGGCTGGGTCACCCAGAGCCGCACCAGCGACGCGCAGTACCTCAACACCGAGGCGGTGATCCTGGAGGGACCGCACACCAAGCGCCGGATCTACACGCGCATCGGCCTTCGCGGGAAGGGTGCGCAGGGCGCGGACGACTCCTATGGCAACCGCGGCCGCTCGCTGATCCGCGGCATCCTGGAAAGCGCGCGCGGCATCGCCTCGAAGGATGCCTCCGATCGCGCCCGTGCCGCGCGCACCATCCGCGGCTATGGCGACATGAACGGGCTGGAGTTCCTCGCCCGTATCGGCGTCGAAAAGGACAAGACCAACCCGCGCGACGAGGGGCGCAACGTCATCGCCGCGGCGATCGGCCCGGAGCACGCGGACTACGCCCGCCTGATGGGTGCAGCGCCGGCGGCAACGCAGCCCATGCTGCCCGGCCCGACGACGCCGGCGACCGGCGGCGCGGCGCCGCCCTGGGCCTCCGCCCAGCCTGCCCAGCCGCCCGCGGCGGCGGGCAACGCGCCCTTCTGGGCGCGCTGAGCGGGAGGGCAACCATGATCCCGCGCGACTACCAGCGGGCGGCGGTGGACGCCGCCCGCGCCAAGACGGCGGCGCACGGCAACACGCTGGTCGCGCTGCCGGTCGGCGCCGGCAAGACCGCCGTCGCCGGCTTCTTCATCGGCGAGGAGGCGGCCGCAAAGCCCGGCGCCCGCTTTCTGGTTCTGCAGCACACGGACGAGCTGATCGAGCAGAACCGGGCCACGATCGGCCGGGTCGCCGGCCTCCCCGCCTCGGTGGTGAAGGCCGAACGCGACGACTGGTCCGGCCAGATCGTCTTCGGGAGCGTGCAGACGCTGGCGCGATCGGCGCGGCGCGCCCGCATGGGGCAGGTCTCGCACCTCGTCATCGACGAGGCGCACCGCGCGGCCGCGGACAGCTACCAGACCATCATCGCCGACGCCCGCGCCGCCAACCCGAAGCTCAAGCTGCTCGGCCTCTCGGCCACGCCCGAGCGCGGCGACGGGCGCAGCCTTCGCAAGACCTTCTCGAACATCGCCTACCACCTGCCGATCTCCGCGCTGATCGCCCAGGGCATCCTGGTGCCGCCGCGCACCTTCACCATCGACGTTGGCGTCTCCGACGACCTGGATCAGGTCGGCGCGACGGCCGGCGACTTCGACATGGACGCCGCCGCCAGGGTGCTGAACCGGGCGGTGGTCAACAAGGCGGTGGTCGAGCACTGGCGCGAGCGTGCCGGCGACCGCCGCACCATCGCCTTCTGCGCCACCGTCGCCCATGCCGAGGCCGTCGCCGCGGCCTTCCGTGCTGCGGGGATCATCGCCGAGACGGTCACCGGCGAGATGCCGCCGAAGGAGCGCGCGGCGCTGCTCGCCCGCTTCGACCGCGGCGAGGTGCAGGTCATCACCAACTGCATGGTGCTGACCGAGGGCTTCGATAGCCAGCCGGTCGCCTGCATCGTCGTGCTCCGCCCGATGCTCCACCGCGGCACCTTCATTCAGGCGATCGGTCGCGGGCTGCGGAAGGTGGATCCGGAGCGCTTCCCCGGCGTGGTGAAGACCGACTGTGTCGTGCTCGACTTCGCCGGTGCCGCGCATCGGCATGGCTCGATCGAGCACGATGGTATGCTCGCCGAGGAGGAGGACGAGGGGCCGGGCCAGGCGCCGTACAAGACCTGCCCGGACTGCGAGGCGGAAGTTCCGCTCGGCACCATCGCCTGCCCCTTCTGCGGCCATGTCTGGGAGCGAAAGCTCCGCGAGAAGCGCCCCCTGCAGCGCTTCGGGCTGACCGAGATCGACCTGCTGGACCGCTCGCCCTTCCGCTGGTGGGACATGCATGGCGACGGCCACGCGATGATCGCCTCCGGCTTCGACGCCTGGGCCGGCGTGTTCTTCGACGGGGAGCATTGGCACGCCGTCGGCAAGCTGCGCCAGGGGCGCCTGCGGCATCTCGGCGTCGGCGAGCGTGCGCAGGTCCTGGCCGGAGCCGACGACTTCCTGCGCCAGGCTGAGACCGGGGCCGCCGCTACCAAGAGCCGCCTCTGGCTGAACCACCCCGCCAGCCCGCGCCAGCGCGAGCTGCTGGTGAAGGCCGGGGACGCCGATCCGGCGCTGGACTTCGGCCTGTCGAAATACGCGGCGAACTGCCGGCTGAACTTCCTCTGGCACCGGACGCAGATCCTGGCCGCGGTGTTCCCCGGCGGCCTGGGGAGGGCGGCATGAGCCGGGAGCACGACGATGTCCCTCGCGCCCGCGCCTCGCTCGCTCTGCGCCGTGTGCAGGCGGCCCGCGCGCGGCTTTGGCTGGTTCGACCCGATCTCGGCGAAGCCGCCGCGGCCCTCGGTCTCCTTCTGCTCCATCACCTGCCAGGGCTGGTGGGTGCGCTTGGCGCGGCGGTCCACCGCCATGGTTGATCTGACCGAACAGGAACAGGCCGCCGTGCGCGCCGCGATGCGCGCGATGGCCGAGGTGATGGCGGAGATCGGCTGGACCACTCCGTTCAATGCGCTGTCGGAGCAGCAGGTGTTGACGCTCGCGGAGGTCGCCGTCGGCGCCTTCCAGGACGCCATGCGGGCCTCTGCCTCCCCCTCGACGCCGGAGGTGCCGTTCTGATGGGCGACAGCAGCCTCGACTTCAATCACCGCCCGAAGCCGCCGACCGCGGCAGAAGCGATCAACGACCTGATCGATGCAGCGCTGGTGGTGGAGAACGGCACGCGGGCGCGCCGGGAATACCTCGGCGGTTCGCGCCTCGGTGATCCCTGCGCCCGGCGGCTGCAGTACGAATTCCTCGACCTCCCGCGTGACCCGGACACCGGCTTCTCGGGCCAGACGCTGCGCATCTTCGCGGTGGGGCACGTCTTCGAGGACTTGGCGATCGGCTGGCTCCGGCGCGCGGGCTTCGACGTGCGCACCCGCAACCGCGCCGGCGAGCAATTCGGCTTCTCCGTCGTCGGCGGGCGCGTGCAGGGCCACATCGACGGCGTGGTCGTCGCGGCGCCCGCGCCGGCGCAGGCCGTCGTCGCCGTGCCGGCGCTTTGGGAGTGCAAGTCGGCCAACGCCCGGAACTGGAAGGAGATGGTCCGGCGCGGCGTGGCCGCGGCGAAGCCGATCTACGCGGCGCAGATCGCGCTCTACCAGGCCTACATGGGCCTGACCGAGGTGCCTGCCCTGTTCACCGCGGTGAACAAGGACACCGCCGAGCTCCACCACGAGCTCGTGCCCTTCGACGGCGCGCTCGCCCAGGCCACCAGCGATAAGGCGGTGCGCGTCCTGCAGGCCTGCGACGCCGGCGAGTGGCTGCCCCGCGTCGCGGCCGAGCCCGAGCATATCGAGTGCAGCCGATGCCCCTGGCGCACGCGGTGCTGGTCATGAGGGCCGCCGATGTGATCCCGCCCATGCCGGTCGCCCCCGATGCCGCGATGATCGCGGCCTATGCCGACATGGTCTTCGGCTGGTGCGAGGGCTGGGTCGCGGTCCGCGCCCTGGCCGAGAAGGGCGGGCCCGACCGCGCGCCGCACACGCCCTTCCTGCCCGCCGATGCCGAACTGCCGGCGAAGCTCGCCATCCAGGCGCAGTGGGCCGCTGCGGCGGGCATGGCACTTTACGTCATCCCTGGCACGGTCCCGGAGCCCGGCCAGGCCAGTGCCGAGTATATCGCGCAGATGCAGGTGGTGCTGGTCGATCTGGACGGCGGCGACATCGCTGCCAAGCGGGCGCACCTCCTCCAGCACCTTGGCTCGCCCACCCTCGAGGTCGCCTCGGGTGGCATCACGCCGGAGGGCCAGGAGAAGCTCCACCTCTACTGGAGGCTGACGGAGCCGGCCACGGGCGAAGATCTGGCCAAGGTCTGCCGGCTCCGGCATGCGATAGCGGTGAAGGTCGGTGGCGATCCGGCGTTCCGCTCGGCGCACCAGCCCATCCGCGTCGCAGGCTCGGTGCACGCGAAGACGGGCCAGCAGCGCCTCGTCGCCATCCGCCACAGGGACGGCCACGACCAGGATCTGACCGAGCTCGCTGAGGCGGTGCTGGCAATGCCGCCCCTGCCGGGCGTTGGTGTCGAAGCGGCTGTGGACGCGGCCGGCAATCCCCTCGACTTCAACGGGGCGGGCTCCAGCCGCGGCGACGTCACCGAGCTCTTCGGGCAGCAGGTTCGGGAGGGCGGTGCCGACGGCGTCACGCGCTTCGAGGCGCTGTCCCGCATCATCGGCTACTGGATCCGCCGCTGCCAGGACGGCTTTGTCACCGCGGCCCAGGCCTGGCAGGAGATCTGCGACTACAACACCGCGCGGATCACCCCGCCCTGGCCCGAGGACCGGCTGCGCCATGAGGCCGAGCGCCTTTGGCGCAGGGCAGAGGCCAGCCATGCCGGTGCGGGCGCCGCCGACCCTGAGCATGGCGAGGTCGGTGGCGACGGCACCGGCGATGACGGCGTGCTGCCGATCGGCTTCACCGAGGACGCGCTCGCCGCCGAGTTCACCGAGCAGCATGGCGAAGACTGGCGCCATGTCTCTGTCTGGGGAGCGTGGCTGACCTGGACCGGCTCGCGCTGGGAGCGGGAGGGGACGCTGCGCGCCTTCGACCTGGCTCGCCTCGTCTGTCGCGCCGCGGCCAACCGCGCGAACAGCAACAAGGTCAGGACGAAGCTGTCGCAGGCATCGACGGTCGCGGCCGTCGAGCGCCTGGCCCGCGCCGATCGCCGCCACGCCACCACCGCCGAGGTCTGGGACCGCGATCCCTGGTTGCTGAACACCCCGGCCGGCATCGTGGATCTGCGCAGCGGCGCGCTCGCCGAGCATGACCGCGCCCTCTGCATGACGAAGATCACCTGCGCGGCGCCCCAGGGGGATTGCCCGGCGTGGGTCGCCTTCCTGGCCCAGGTGACGGGCGGTGACCTCGAGCTGCAGGCCTACCTCCGCCGGGTGGTCGGCTACGCGCTCACCGGCGTCACCACCGAGCACGCGCTGTTCTTCCTCTACGGCACCGGCGCGAACGGCAAGTCGGTCTTCGCCAACACGCTGACGGCCCTGCTCGGCGATTACGCCACGGTCGCGCCGATGGACATGTTCATGGCGACCACCGGCGATCGCCACCCGACCGACATGGCCGGGCTGCGCGGCGCCCGCATCGTCACCTCGATCGAGACCGAGCAGGGCAGCCGGTGGGCGGAGAGCAAGCTCAAGGCGCTCACCGGCGGCGACCGCATCACCGCGCGCTTCATGCGGCAGGACTTCTTCGAGTTCACTCCGCAGTTCAAGCTGCTGGTTGCGGGCAACCACAAGCCGTCCATCCGCAACGTCGACGAGGCGATGCGGCGGCGGCTGCACATGGTGCCCTTCACGGTCACGATCCCACCCGCCCAGCGCGACAAGCGCCTTCCCGAGCGGCTGCTGGCGGAGAGGGACGGCATCCTGGCCTGGGCGTTGCAGGGCTGCCTCGAATGGCAGCGCGTCGGGCTGCGCCCGCCCGCCACGGTCCTGGCCGCGACCGACGAGTACTTCGAAGCCGAGGACGCCCTTGGCCGCTGGTTGGTCGACTGCTGCGAGCGCGGCCCCGCATACCTCGAGCCCACGGCGGCGCTGTTCGCCAGCTGGAAGGGATGGGCGGAGGCCGGCGGCGAGTACGTCGGCTCGACGAAGCGATTCTCCGAAAACCTCACCAACCGCGGCTTCGAGCGGGACCGTGACGGCGGCGCCCGCTGCTTCCGCGGCGTGCGGCTGCTCCGCCCCGCGGCGCCCAGCGACCCCATGCAGTTCTGATCAGGGAGACCGAGCATGACTCCTCGTGACAGCGGGTCGGCGATCGTTGCGATGACAGATCTGACGGATCGCCCCCAAACACCCGTTCGCGCGCACGCACGCACGCGCGTGACGCCCTTTACCGGGACATCTGTCAGATCTGTCATCGCAACGAACCCGCCGGCTGCCAGCCTGCTCGCCCTCGACCTCGGCAGCACCCTCGGCTGGGCTGTGCGGCTGCCCGACGGCACCGTCACCTCAGGCACGGCGACCTTCCGGCCAGGGCGCTTCGAGGGCGGCGGCATGGGCTGGCTGCGCTTCCGCCGGTGGCTCGACAGCATGGCCTCCAGCGCCGGCCCGCTCGGCAGCATCGTTTTCGAGGAGGTCCGGCGTCACGCCGGCACCACCGCCGCCCACGTCTATGGCGGCTTCCTCGCGCACCTGACGGCCTGGTGCGAAGGCGCCGGCGTCCCCTACCAGGGCGTCCCGGTCGGCACGATCAAGCGCTTCGCCACCGGGAAGGGCAATGCGGGCAAGGACGAGGTCATCGCGGCCATGCGCGCCCGCGGGTTCGCACCCGCCGATGACAACGAGGCGGATGCCCTGGCCCTGCTGCTGTGGGCGATCGACGCCCAGGGCGGTGCGCAATGAGGCTGCCCGGCGCCCCGACCTTCCCGCGCTCGCCGCTCGGGCGAGAGCCGAGCCCGGCGAATGCCGCCGACCTCGAGGCCATGCGCCGCCGCGTGTGGCGCGAGCAGGGCGTCGTCGCTCTCCGCCTCGAGGACATCACGGATCCCTGGCTCCGCCAGGCCCTCACCAATGAAGCGATGCGGCGCTGGGGGCCGCGGAACGGAGGCATGACCCATGGCCGGTAAGCGCAAGAAGAAGACCCGCGTCCAACAGGAGAGCCTCGCCATGCCGAGCCGGTGGCGCCTGCAGCATGGTGGCTTCTCGGAGCCGATCCGTGAGGCAGATCCGGAGACGGGCGTGCCCGTCGTGCATCGGCGTGCGGTCGACACGCTCGGCCAGATGCTGGCCAACGGCACCATCACGCAGGAGATGCACGACGCCGGCGCGGTCTTCCGGCGGCAGTTCCGTGCGGCTGCGCTGGATGGGCTGCGCGGTGCGGCCTTGGTCCGCCTGCCAGCCGCGACAGGCGAGACCATGACCGAGCGGCAGGTCCAGGCCCGTCGTCAGGTCGCCACTGCGCTGGACGTGCTGGGCGGCCCCGGCGGGGCGGCGGGTAGCTGCGTCTGGCACGTGGTCGGCCTCGAGTGCTCGGTCCGCGAGTGGGCCATGCGACGGGGGTGGGGCGGAAGGTCCGTGCCTGCGAGCCAGGCGCAGGGGATGCTGGTCGCCGCCCTTTCGGTCCTTGCTGGCCACTACGGGCTTTCGTCACCTCCTATGGCATCCAGGCTCCGAGAAACCGCGCTAGGAAGCGCCGAGAACAAGCTATAAACATTGAGGATCGAGGGGGCGGCAGTGGCGAAAAACAGTCGCATCGAGTGGACGGATCACACCTTCAACCCATGGTGGGGCTGCGTGAAGATCTCACCCGCGTGCAAACACTGCTACGCGGAGGCCTGGGCGAAGCGCGTTGGAGCCGGCGTCTGGGGCGCGCGCGCGCCACGTCGGTTCTTCGGCGATAAGCACTGGGCCGAGCCCCGGCGCTGGAATGAGGAAGCCAAGGTTACGGGGCGCAGGCACCGCGTCTTCTGCGCCAGCATGGCGGATGTGTTCGAGGATCGCCGCGAGCTCGACCCATGGCGAGCAAAGCTGGCCACACTCATTTCCGAGACACCCTGGCTGGATTGGCTGCTGCTCACGAAGCGTCCTGATCGGGCCGCTGATCTCGCTCCTTGGGGCAGCGCTTGGCCGAGCAACGTCTGGCTCGGCACCACTGTCGAGACTCAAGCTTGGGCGGAGCGTCGGCTGCCGGAATTAGTCGCCGTGCCGGCGAAGGTTCGCTTCCTTTCCTGCGAACCCCTGCTCGCGCGGCTCGATCTCTCGTCCTGGCTGCGCCCACACATTCATTGGGTGATTGCGGGCGGCGAGAGCGGACCTCGGGCACGGCCGTCAGATCCCGCTTGGTTCCGAGCGCTGCGCGACCAGTGCGTGGCAGCTGGCGTGCCCTTCCATTTCAAGCAGTGGGGCAACTGGGCGCCGGCCGAAGAACCCTCGCAGGCGTCGCGCGTTATCGGCGGAACGCCATTGGTCCGCGTCACCAAGAAGGCTGCGGGACGGTACCTCGACGGGAAGACGTGGGATCAGCTGCCCGCCTGAGCCTTGCGCATGAGATGTCCCGCGATGTCATGGGCGATCTTCCAGACGCGTTCGTCTTTCGACGAGCTGGCGAACACAAGATGATACGATTGATGGTGGCCGCTGCGGAGCGGTAGGGCGTGAGGGTGCAGCCCGCCGCCAAACAGTGTCCCCAGCCGCTCCATCGTGAAGCGGACAATGCCATTCAGATCCGACGAGCGCGATTGGCGCTCAGCACCCAGCATGTCGCGATCGGTAGTCAGAAAGGCGTCCCGCCAATCTGCTGAGCCATAGAAGGCATCCATTCTCTCCGCCCAGCGCGGATGCTGGTCACGCTTCCAAGGTAGAAGGCGATTAAGGGCGATTCCGGTGGGGAGCAGAAGCCAGAGGTCGATCTTCGGGCATTGGGCGATTGTCTGAAGGGTTCGCCACTCCACCTGCATTCCATATGGATCTAGGAACATCACGGCCCGCCTCATGCGGTGGCCGTCCAACCATTCGCATTCCTGCTGAACCAATTCGTTCGCGTCCGCCCTGAGGAGGCGTGTCACCGGCAGGGTCTCTCCAGACGTGCGCAGCTCGGCAATGCGGTCTTCGAGCGCGGCCAGATGTCGACGGTTCAGATCGCCGAACACGCATCTGTGGAAGCCCGGCTTCAGTCGAAGTGCTTCGAGAGCCGTGCCGACCTTCGGCTTCGAAGCAGGGGCAACAAACATGAGGTCAGGTTGCTGGCTCTCTGACTCGGCCGCGTCGATCCGCGCGCCGCATCCTGCGAAGGCATCGACGTAAGACAGGTGGAAGGGCTGCTTCGACATAACGCGGAGATATGCAGTCAAGTAGTTCACGACCACGCTCTGCTTCTTCGCGGTGTCCCTATTGCCGAACTTCTGCGTGCGGCTGGAGCCGCGATTCGAGGTCCTGCTCATGTTGTCAGCGTATCATCTGGTCGGCCGGGATGGCGAGAAGAAGGAAGTGAAGCGAAGTCCTGTCGCATTGCTGCCCGGAACTCACATCGGGTAGTCTCTCGACACTCGTTGAATTGCGCGCACCCCGCGGCTCACCAGCCACAGCGTCGCTCGATCGAGACAGTGGCTCACGAGCCGCAGGGTCCTTCCCGGGCCCGGCGTATGCGGGGGGCGGAAGCGCGCAACATCGCTAGCGCCAGGCCGAAAATATGGTTTGCAGTTTGCACCATTTTCCCGCCGCTTCAATTCGTTAGCTGCAAACCATGGCTCGCTCGGTGTGCAGCTGCACGCCGCATGGTTTGCACCCACCCTGATCCTGGATGGTGCCGATGCCGCTCCCCTGGATGGCAGCGAAGATCATGCTGCGCCCGGTGGCGGAGTTGCGCGCGCATCTCGGCAACGCCCGCGTGCACGGCGCCGCGCAGATCGAGCAGATCAAGGCCAGCATGTTGGCCTTCGGCTTCACCAATCCCGTGCTCGTGGATGAGGCTGGCGTGTTGATCGCCGGTCACGGCCGCCTCGAAGCCGCGACGGCGCTCGGGATCGAGAAGGTGCCGACCATCGTGCTGCGGCATCTGTCCAGCGCGCAGAAGGAGGCGCTGCGGCTCGCCGACAACCGCATCGCGGAGAATGCGACCTGGGACCAGGCGCTGCTCCGCGATGCGTTGGCGGCGGCGCAGGCGGCGCCGGACCTCGACCTGTCCGTGCTCGGCTTCTCGGCCGCGGAACTCGACGACATCCTCGCGGCGGCTGGAGAGGCCGTGTCCGACGGCGACGCGCCCGAGGCCCTGTCGGCGCCCGCGGTCCAGGGGGCCAAGGGGGAGCAGGGCGACGGCGCGGCGGAAACGGAGGCGGTGGCGGACGATGATCCGGCCGACGCCGAGCCGGACCCGCCGCGCCAGGCCGTCGCGCGCGTGGGCGACATCTGGCTGCTGGGCGAGCACCGACTCGCCTGCGGCGACAGCACGAACCGCAGCACCGTCGCGCGCGTCATGGCCGTCGATCGCGCGGCGCTGCTGTTCACCAGCCCGCCCTACGGGAACCAGCGCGACTACACCACCGGCGGCGTCTCCGATTGGGACGCGCTGATGCAGGGCGTGTTCCAGCATCTCGACGGCGCGGTCCGCCGCGACGCGCAGGTGCTGGTCAACCTCGGGCTGATCCACCGCGAGGGCGAATGGCAGCCCTATTGGCAGGGCTGGCTCGACTGGATGCGCGCCCAGGGCTGGCGGCGATTCGGCCTCTACGCCTGGGACCAGGGGCCGGGCCTCCCCGGCGACTGGAACGGCCGCCTCGCGCCGGCCTTCGAGCTCGTGTTCCACTTCAACCGCGAGGCGCGGCAGGCGAACAAGATCGTGCCGTGCAAATGGGCCGGCACGCCGAACAAGGGCAGCGGCCTGCGCGCCGCGGACGGCGAGGTGAAGGCCTACACCCATATTGGCCTGCCGGTGCAGGAGATGCGCATCCCGGACAGCGTGCTGCGCATCACGCGGCACAAGGGCCGCGGCATCGAGACCGAGCACCCGGCCGTGTTTCCGGTCGCGCTGCCCGAGTTCCTGATGCGCACATTCACCGACGAGGGCGACCAGGTGTTCGAGCCATTCGGCGGCTCCGGCACCACCATCCTGGCGGGCCAGCGTGCGGGCCGGCGCGTTCGCGCGATCGAGCTCGCGCCGGCCTATGTCGACCTGGCGATCGCGCGCTGGCGGATGCTGCACCCCGACCTGCCGGTCACGCTGACAGATGATGGCCGCGGCTACGACGCCGTGGCCGCGGCGCGCACGGAGGCCCTCGCCGATGCTGCGTGATCTGCTTGTGACCACCATGCCGGTCGCCGGGCTGGTTCCCTACGCCGAGAACGCGCGGACCCATTCCGAGGCGCAGGTGGCGCAGATCGCCGCCTCGATCGCCGAGTTCGGCTTCGTGAACCCGGTGCTGATGGACGCCGCCGGCGTGCTGGTGGCGGGCCACGGTCGCGTCATGGCCGCGAAGCGCCTCGGCATGGTCGCGGTGCCGGCGATCCGGCTGGCGCACCTGACCGAAGCGCAGGCGCGCGCGCTCCGCCTGGCCGACAACCAGATCGCGCTCAACTCCGGCTGGGACGAGGCGTTGCTCACCGCCGAGATCGCCCGCATCCGCGACGAGGCGGTGGTGGACCTCGACGTGCTCGGCTTCTCCGGGATGGAACTGGACCGGCTGCTGGCTGCGGCTGATACCGGCCTCGACGATGATGCCGACGACGCTCCGCCGCCTCCCGCGGTGCCGGTCACGCGGGCGGGCGACCTCTGGCGTTGCGGCGAGCACCGCCTGCTCTGCGGCGACGCCACGAAGCTGGCCGATGTACAGCGCGCGCTCGGCGCCGATCGGCTCGCAGACATGGGCTGGTGCGATCCACCCTATAATGTTGCGTATGAAGGCGGCACCGCCGCGAAGATGACGATCGCCAACGACGCGCTGGGCCACGGCTTCCTCGACTTCCTCCGCCCCGCGCTCGCCAACCTGCTCTCGGTCACCAAGGGTGCCTGCTACGTCTGCATGTCCTCCTCCGAATGGCCGACGTTGCACCGCGCCTGGCAGGAGGCCGGTGGGAAGTGGTCCAGCACGATCATCTGGGCGAAGAACACCTTCGCGCTGGGCCGCGCCGACTACCACC
>VFQR01001721.1_pt1 | contig 15583 bp, 16 predicted proteins | sample 3512321 | NCBI WGS metagenome assembly VFQR01 (sample SAMN10412374, study PRJNA504923) | tailings metagenome | isolation source: Relicate 3 Philex TSF1 revegetated site | place: Philippines: Tuba, Benguet | collected 2017-08-29
GCCCAGTGGTGCAACGAGGACTTCGAGAAGCTGATCCAGGAGGCCAAGGTCATCTCCGACCAGGGCGAGCGTGCCGCGCTCTACGAGCAGGCGCAGGTGATCTTCAAGGAGCAGGCGCCTTGGGCCACCATCGCCCACTCCGTGGTCTTCATGCCCATGCGCAAGGAAGTCACCGGCTACGTGATGGATCCCAAGGGGACGCACGCCTTCGACGGCGTCGACCTCGCCGAATAAGCAAAGACTGGAGGGGGCGCCGCGTGTCCGGCGCCCCGCTCCGTATCCCCAGAGATGCTCAGCTTCATCGCCAGACGGCTCCTGCTGATCGTGCCGACCTTCATCGGCATCACGATCGTCGCCTTCGCCTTCGTCCGTGTCCTGCCAGGTGACCCCGTCCTGCTCATCGCAGGCGAGCGCGGCGTCACGCCCGAGCGCTACCAGCAGCTCCTGACCCAGTTCGGCTACGACCGCCCCATCTGGGAGCAGTACTTCTCCTATCTCGCCGGCATCTTCCAGGGCGATTTCGGCACCTCGATCACCACCAAGCGGCCGGTGATCAACGACTTCATGAACCTGTTCCCGGCCACGCTGGAGCTGTCGGTCTGCGCGATCCTGTTCGCGGTGCTGATCGGTATTCCTGCCGGCATCATCGCCGCGGTGCGCCGTGGCTCAGCGATCGACCAGCTGACCATGGGCACGGCGCTCGTGGGCTACTCCATGCCCATCTTCTGGCTCGGCCTGCTGCTGATCATCTTCTTTTCCGGCTTTCTCGGCTGGACGCCGGTGTCGGGCCGCATCGGGCTCGTCTACTTCTTTCCGCCGGTCACCGGCTTCATGACCATCGATGCACTGCTGTCGGGGCAGCGGGGGGCTTTCGCGTCCGCCGTGCACCACCTGATTTTGCCCACCATCACGCTGGGGACGATCCCGCTCGCCGTGATCGCGCGGCAGACCCGTTCGGCCATGTTGGAGGTGCTGGGCGAGGACTATGTCCGCACCGCCCGCGCCAAGGGGCTGGCGCCCCGCCGCGTGATCGGCCTGCATGCGCTGCGCAACGCGCTGATCCCGGTCGTCACCACCATCGGGCTGCAGGTCGGCGTGATGATGGCCGGCGCCATTCTGACCGAGACGATCTTCTCCTGGCCGGGGCTCGGCAAGTGGATGATCGACGCCATTTCCCGCCGCGACTACCCGGTGGTGCAGGCCGGCCTGCTGCTGATTGCGCTCATCATCATGACGGTGAACCTGATCGTCGACGTGCTCTACGGCCTCATCAATCCGCGTATCCGGCACGGCTAGGAGGCGAGCATGACCGACCAGCCCCATACCACCAGCACGGCAGCCGCCACGACGCCCGCACCGGGGCGCGGCGCGGCGCTGCGCGAATTCTGGTTCTACTTCTCGGTGAACCGCGGCGCCGTCATCGGCCTCGTGGTGTTCGTGCTGCTGATCATCCTCGCCGTCTTCGCCGACCTGATCGCGCCCAACTCGCCGATCACGCAGGATCGCTCGGCGCTGCTCAGTCCGCCCTCCTGGGCCGGCGGCAACCCGGCCTATTTTCTCGGCACCGATCCGGTGGGGCGCGATATCCTCTCGCGCCTGATCCACGGCGCCCGTTTCTCGATGCTGATCGGCACCGTGGTTGTGGTGATCTCGCTCACCACGGGCATCATGCTGGGTCTGCTCGCCGGGTACTTCCGCGGCTGGGTCGACACGGTGCTGATGCGGATCATGGACCTGATCCTCGCCTTTCCCTCGCTGCTGCTCGCGCTCGTCCTCGTCGCGATCCTGGGGCCGGGGCTCATCAACACCATGATCGCCATCGCGCTCGTGCTGCAGCCGCACTTCGTGCGCCTCACGCGCTCGGCGGTGATGAACGAGCTCGGGCGGGAATATGTGACCTCCGCCCGTGTGGCGGGAGCCGGCCACCTGCGCCAGATGTTCATCACCATCCTGCCCAACTGCCTCGCCCCGCTGATCGTGCAGGCGACGCTGAGCTTTTCCACCGCCATTCTCGATGCGGCGGCGCTGGGCTTTCTCGGCCTCGGCGCGCAGCCGCCGACACCGGAATGGGGCACCATGCTGGCCGAGGCGCGCCAGTACATCCAGCGCGCCTGGTGGGTGGTGACCTTCCCCGGCCTCGCGATCCTCATCACGGTGCTGGCCATCAATCTCGTCGGTGACGGACTGCGCGATGCGCTCGACCCCAAGCTCAAGCGGAGCTGAGGCGATGGACCTGTGGGTGGGGCCGGCAATCGTGGCGGCGATCGTCTCCGGACTGATCAACGCTGCGGGCTGGTTCGTTACCTTCCGTCAGTCGCGTCGGCTGGAGCAGTTGCGACGAGACGAGCGGGTGCACGATTTTCAGGTGGCCATTCGTGCCGAGATCGCCAGCGACCTGCTTGGTCAGACGGTGTTCGATCATGACGATGTGTACCGGTCCGTCGCGGCGCGCTATGCCAGCGAGCCAGGCTATTCCGTTCTGGTGCCCCACCTCGCGAGCAACGTCATATTCGAGGCCGTGGTCAGGGAGATACACGTGCTGCCCGGGGAGGTGATCGAGCCTGTCGTCGACTACCAGCGCCTGCGGCAGACCATCGCGCGTTTTGCCGCTGACCTGCGCGCCACCGCATTCGCGGCGCTTCCCGCCGAGCGCCAACTTGCCATGTTCGGCGATTACCTGAAGATGACGGAGCGCCTGCAGCAGCTGGCAAGGCGGGCTCTGGTGGCGCTCGACAATTCCCTGGGGTCTAGTAGCCGGGACGGGGGCCAGTCGAGCCAGCCGTCGGCGCCGGCTTGGGCGGCAGCGGCAGTGGAGCGGGGCGGGCGGAGCAAGCCATGATCTGCAGTCCTTTTCGACAGTACCTGCAATTTAGTCCGGCGCGGTCCGGTTTACAACGGATAGCAGCCTGATGCCCCTTCTCGAAGTGCGCAACCTCACCGTCTCCTTCGATACCTCCGCCGGGCTGTTCCATGCGGTCAAGGGCATCGATCTCAGCGTCGATGCGCGCGAGGTGCTGGCGATCGTGGGGGAATCCGGGTCCGGCAAGTCGGTCGCCATGCTGTCGGTGATGGGGCTCCTGCCGCCGACGGCGACCGTGACCGCCGACCGGCTCGCCTTCGACGGCCACGATCTGCTGACCATGCCGGCCGCGCAGCGCCGCCGCATCGTCGGCAAGGACGTGGCGATGATCTTTCAGGAGCCGACCACCAGCCTCAATCCCTGCTTCACCATCGGCTTCCAGATCGAGGAAGTGCTGCGCTTCCACCTCGGGCTGGGCGGCCGGGCCCGCCGGGACCGCGCGGTGGAACTGCTGCAGCAGGTCGGCATCCCCAACCCGGCAGAGCGGCTCGGCTCGTTCCCGCACCAGATGTCGGGCGGCCAGAACCAGCGCGTGATGATCGCGATGGCGATCGCCTGCAACCCCAAGCTGCTGATCGCCGACGAGCCGACCACGGCGCTCGACGTCACGATCCAGAAGCAGATCCTCGACCTGCTGATCCGCCTCCAGGCGGAGAACGGCATGGCGCTGATCATGATCACCCACAATATCGGCGTGGTGGCGGAAACCGCCGATCGCGTCGTGGTGCAGTACAAGGGCCACAAGATGGAGGAGGCCGGCGTGCTGGAGCTGTTCGAGAGCCCGCGCAGCCCCTATACCCGCGCCCTGCTGGCCGCGCTGCCCGAGAACGCCACCGGAAACCGGCTGCCGACCATTTCCGGCTTCACCCTCGAGGAGCTGATCGCCAAATGAGCACGGTTCTCGAAGCCCGCGGCCTCGTCCGCGATTACCATGTGGCGGGCGGGCTGTTGCGCAAGGCGCGAACGGTGCATGCGGTGCGCAATGTCAGCTTCTCGCTCGAGGCCGGGCAGACGCTGGCGATCGTGGGCGAGTCCGGGTCCGGCAAGTCGACGCTCGCCCGCATCCTCACGCTCATCGACCGCCAGACGGCGGGCGAGCTGCTGATCGAGGGCAAGCCGGTCGATCTCTCCAACGGTGTTACCCGCGAGATGCGCCGCAAGGTGCAGATGGTGTTCCAGAACCCCTATGGGTCGCTCAACCCGCGCCAGAAGATCGGCGAGGTGCTGATGGAGCCGCTGCTGCTCAACACCGACCTGCCGGCGGCCGAGCGGCGCGACCGGGCGCTCGAGATGCTGCTGAAGGTCGGGCTGCAGCCCGAGCATTTCGGCCGCTATCCGCACATGTTCTCGGGCGGCCAGCGGCAGCGCATCGCGATCGCCCGCGCCATCATCATGCGGCCGGCGCTGCTGGTGCTCGACGAGCCGGTCTCCGCGCTCGATCTCTCGGTGCAGGCGCAGATCCTCAACCTGCTCGCCGATCTGCAGGACGAGTTCGGGCTGACCTATGTGTTCATCAGCCACGATCTGAGCGTCGTGCGCTACATCGCCGACACGGTGCTGGTGATGTATCTGGGCGAGGCGGTGGAGCAGGGGACGCGCGAGGCGCTGTTCGCCGATCCGCAGCATCAATATACCCGCACCCTGTTCGCCGCGACGCCGCGCGCCGATGTGGCGAGCATCAAGGCGCGGCTGGCCAGAAAGGCCGCGGCTGCCGGCGCCTCGGCCTGACCCTCTTCCTCCCTGCTCCCCTCCCGAATGGCGCCACAATTGGGGCGCTTGGTCCGAGGCGCTGGGGAGCACGTCACTGTCGAGGGAAATCACCACCATGCGCGTGGTCTATCTGTTATCTGCGCTGCTGCTCGCTCTGGGCATCGGGGGCGCCGGCTATTGGGTCGGCGAGAGCCTGGTCAAGAGCCGCGAGCCCCTGCGCTACGTCACCGTCAAGGGCCTCTCCGAGCGCGAGGTCCGGGCCGATCTCGGCTTCTGGCCGGTTCGCTTCGTCGCCACCGGCGCGACGCTCGATGCCGCCCGCGCCGCGCTCGAACGCTCAGAGGCAGCGGTGCGCAGCTTCCTCGGCAATCGCGGCTTCGAGGACAGCGAGATCGCCGTCCAGAACATCATGGTCGAGGATCGGGCGGCAGGCTACAATTCCGGCTCGACCCCGGACGAGTACCGTTTCGTCCTCACCGAGGACATGCTGGTCACCACCACCAAGGTGACCGAGTTGTCGGATGCGTCAAAATCGGTCGCGGACCTGCTGCGGGCCGGAGTGGTGTTCTCCGCCGACGCCTGGAGCGCCGGGGCGAGCTTCGTGTTCACCGGCCTTGCCGGGCTCAAGAACGAGATGCTGGCCGAAGCCACCGAGCGCGCCAAGGAATCCGCCGACCAGCTGGCGACCGAGTCCGGCGCCCGGGTCGGCGACATCCAGACCGTTAATCAGGGCGTGTTCGAGATCCTGCCGGCGGTTGAGATCCCCAACGACCGGCCGGAAAAGCAGATCCAGAAGAAGGTGCGCGTGGTCACCACCATCACCTATTTCCTCACCAACTGATCTCGGGGGAGGGTCGGCACCGCGTCGGCTCTCCCTTCAGCTTGCGCACCTGAATAAAGGCGCTGTTAAGCCGGCTGCTCTAGCGTTCCCATATGCCCGGAGCGTCGGAAACACCCGTTGCAGACAGCAGCAGCCACAGCGTCGTCCGCGCCTAGCATCCGTCCGGGTCGCAAGGTCGCCCGGCCGCCATCGCATCCCTTCCGCAGCTTCCTGCTCTGGTTCGCGCTGCCGACCGCCGCCGTGTTCGTTTCGGTCTGCCTCCTCGTCGTCTTCGCTCTGCGCCTGATGAGCGAGGAAATGAACGCCATCGAGGCGACGCGTGGCCATGCCGCAATTGCCGCAGCCGTCGAGTCGATCGTCCTATCGATGGGCGACAGCGCCTCGGATGAGGCGACCTGGACCGAGGCCTATCTCAACACCTATGTGACGCCCAACCCGGCCTGGCACGATGCCACCTGGGGCGCGACCGCCCGTATCTCCAGCACCTACGACACCGCGCTCGTCACCGATGCCGAGGGGCGCATCGTCTTCGGCGAGAGTAGCCGCAGCTCGCTCGCCGGGCAATTATCCGATCACTTCACCGGCGTGCCCGCCCTGCTGACACGCCTCGATGCCGCGCTCGCGCTGCAAGGCGACGCCGCGACGGTGGCCAGCATTGCCGGCGCGAGCGGGGGGCAGGTCGCGGCCCTCGCCGGGGCCGTGGTGCGCGGCAATTCGGGACAGGCCAATATTCCGGCGGAGCAGCGGCGTATCCTGTGGCTTGCGCGCCGCATCGACGACACGCTGCTGCGCAATGTCGCCGGGCGCTTCCAGTTACCGGCGCCGCGCCTCGTCAGCGGTCACCCGGCGGGGCAGGACCTGCTCGTGCTCACGGATGCCGCCGGCCAGGAAGTGGCATCCGTCGCCTGGCAGCCGCGCCGGCCCGGCGATCCGGCCTTCGCCCATGCGGCGGGGATCGCGGCGGCGCTGATGCTGGTCATCGGGTTGTTGACCACTGCCGTGCTGGTGGCGTTCTGGACCTCCGTGCGCCGGCGCGCCGAAGCCGACGAGCGCGAGTTCTATACCACCCGCTACGACCCGGTGACGGGGCTGCCCAACGCCTTTGGTCTCATCGAGAACATCCAGTCGATCCTGCCGCGCAAGCGCGGCGCGATGGATGTCGCCATCGCCCAGATCGCCGTCGAAGGCCTGACCGATATCATCGACTCCTATGGTCGCGCGGCCGGCGACCGCCTGCTCGATACCGTGGCGGACCGCATCGAGGCGATGGGCGGCGGCAAGGCCATTCTCGCCCGCACCGAGCCGACCGAGTTCACGCTGGCCCGGGTGGGCGACGGCAGCACCGCCCATGTGCAGGCGCTGGCCGAGCGCATCCTCGCGCTGGGCAATGCGGCGATTGCCGTCGACGATCTGCGGCTGAAGCCGGGCTTCAGCATCGGCCTCGCCAATGGCACGGCGACCATGGCCGATGTCGCCGAGCTGCAGCACCGGGCGGAGACGGCGCTGGCCCGCGCCCGGGAAACCGGCGGCCGCCACATCGTCGCCTATGATCCGGCCATCGAACGCGAGCGGCAGAGCCGGCTGGAGCTGCAGGCCGACATCCGTCGCGGGCTGGAGGCCGACGAATTCGACCTCGAATACCAGCCCATCATCGATTTCGAGACCAATGCCATCATCGGGGTGGAGGCGCTGATGCGCTGGCCGCGTCGTGCCGGCGGACCGATCTGGCCGGGCGACTTCATTCCCGAGGCCGAGCGGTCCGGCCTGATCGACGAGCTCGGCATGTTCGCGCTGCGGCGCGCCATCGAGGATATCGGCCCGCTGGACGGCCTCAAGGTCTCGGTCAACGTGTCGGCGGCGCAGCTGCGCACGCTGGGCCTGTCCGAGACGGTCGGCGCCATGCTCGAAGAGTGGCAGATGCCGCCCGAGCGGCTGCAGCTGGAAGTGACGGAGTCCTTTCTCGTCACCCAGCCCGATCGCGCCAAGCTGGTGCTGGATGCGCTGCGCGAGCGCGGCATGAGCATCGCGCTCGACGATTTCGGCACCGGTTATTCCTCGGTCGGCTATCTGCGGCAGTTCGCCTTCGACCGCGTCAAGCTCGACCGCTCGCTGGTAGCCGGTATCGACAGTGACGCGGCGCAATATGCCATGGTCGAATCCACCATGCTCTATGCCTTCGCGATGGGGCTGGCCGTCACGGCGGAAGGCGTCGAGACCCCGCAGGAGGCGGCGGCGCTGGCGCGGCTCGGCTGCCGCGAATTCCAGGGCTACCTGTTCTCCCGCCCGGTGCCGCTGGCCCGCCTCAAGGAACTGCTCGCCCACAACGAGACGCCCGAAGCCGCCCTCGCCGCCGGGTCGTAAGAGTCGCCGTCAGCCCTGAACCTGGCAGGCCGCGCACAGCCCGCGCAGCTCGATGGTCGTGCGTTCGAGCTTGAAACTGCGCCCCGCCGCCCAGCTGGCGAGTTGCTCGGTGACCAGCGGGTCGGCGAATTCCTCCACCCGCCCGCAGCCGGTGCAGATGGCGAAGGCTGCGTGCCCGGTCTCGTCGGGATGGCAGCTCGACCCCGCGCAGCAGACGAAGGCATTGAGCGATTCCAGCCGGTGCGCGAGACCATGCTCGATCAGCTTGTCGAGCGCGCGGTAGACCTGCAGCGGCGCCCGGAGGCCGGCCTCGCGCAGCCGGTCGAGAATGTCGTAGGCCGATAGCGGCGCCTCCGCCCCGTTCAGCGTCTTCAGCACCAGTTCCTGGTTGCGCGTCAGGTGCCGGGGATGCTCGTGCTCGTGGTCTTCATGCGAGTGGGCCATCACTTCGCCTCCGCTTTGCGTCGCCAGCCGATCCGTTGCCCGAGCGGCAGCGCGAGGGTCAAAAGGAACATGACGAGCGCCGCCACGACGATGGACGGGCCGCTGGGCGTATCGAAACGCAGCGAGCCGAACAGGCCGCCGACCACCGCCAGCGCCCCGCTGAGGGCCGCCACCACCGCCATGGCCTCCGGCGTGGCCACGAAGCGCCGCGCGGTGGCCGCAGGAATGATCAGCAGCGAGGTGATCAGCAGCACGCCGACGAGCTTCATGGCGATCGCGATCACCGAGGCGAGCAGCAGCATCAATATCAGGCGGGACAGTTCGGGGTTGAGCCCTTCCGCTTCCGCGAGTTCGGCGCTGACGGTGCCGGCGAGCAACCGCCGCCACATCATGGCGAGAATGCCGAGGATGACCAGACCGCCGCCCCAGATCAGCGCAATGTCGCTGACCGACACCGCGAGGATGTCGCCGAACAGGAAGCCGTTGAGGTCGATGCGGACCCAGCTCATGAACGCCACCATCACCAGCCCCAGCGCCAGGGTGGAGTGGCTGAGAATGCCGAGCAGCGCATCGGTGGAGAGCGCATTGCGCCGCTGCAGCACCAGCAGCAGCACAGCGACCAGCGCCGCGACCGCGAACACGCCCAGCGTCATCTGGATATCGAACAACAGGCTGAGCGCGACGCCGAGCAGCGCCGAATGCGCCATGGTGTCGCCGAAATAGGCCATGCGCCGCCACACGATGAAGCAGCCCAGCGGCCCGGTGACCAGCGCCAGCCCGACCCCGGCGACCATGGCGCGCATGAAGAAATCGTCAAGCATGGCCATGCGGCTCCACGGGCCCGTGCCGGTGGCCATCCGCGCCGCGCCCGTGCGCGGGGGTAGCGTGCGCGTGGCCGTGATGGTGCGCATGATCGTGGTCATGGTCGTGGTCATGCGCGCTGACCACGCGCCCGTCGGCTTCGAGCACGCGGCCGTCCGGCAGATGGGTGTGGTCGTGATGGTGGTTGTAGAGCGCCAGCGCCTGCGCGGCGCGGCTGCCGAACAGGCTGAGATATTCGGGGCTGCGCGCCACCAGTTCCGGCGTGCCGCGGCAGCAGACATGGCCGTTGAGGCAGATCACCGTGTCGGTCGCCGCCATCACCACATGCAGATCGTGGCTGACCAGCAGGATGCCGCAGCCGGTCTCGTCGCGGAGGCGACCGATGAGATCGTAGAGGGCCACTTCGCCCTGAAAGTCCACGCCCTGCACCGGCTCGTCCAGCACCAGGAGGTCCGGCTTGCGCACGATGGCGCGGGCGAGGAGGGCGCGCTGGAACTCGCCGCCCGAGAGCTTCTGCACTTCGGCATCGGCGAGATGGGGAATGCCGACGGCCTCGAGCGCCGCCGTCACCGCCCGGGCCTCGTAGCGCCCGGTGAGCGTCATCAGCCGCCGCACGGTCAGCGGCAGGGTCCAGTCGATGGCGAGGCGTTGCGGCACATAGCCGACCGTCAGCCGCTCGGCTCGCTTGACGCTGCCGGCGTCCGGCCGCAACACGCCCGTCACCAGCTTCACCGTGGTGGACTTGCCGGAGCCGTTCGGCCCGATCAGCGTCACGATCTCGCCGCGGCGGATGCTGAGGTCGACGCCTTCGACCAGCCAGCGATCGCTGCCGCGCACGCCCGCGCCGCTCAATTCCACCAATGCTCCAGCCGCTTCGGCCATTGCGGTCGCCATTGCGAAACACTCCTTGCCGCTCCGCCAGCCTTACGTTATAGCGTTACGCGCTGGAAGTGTTATGTAATAACATCAGCTACAGTTTCCAGTGGCGCCGGTGCCCCGACGGCTCTGTCCGCGGCGCCCGCCACGCATCCGCGGCCCGATTGTCGGCCGGACAACAAGAGGTGATCACCATGACCAAGGCGCACGCCCTCCCGCTCGCACTGTTTATCGGTACGCTCATGGGCGGCACCGCCCTCGCCGAGGTGCCGCGGGTCGTGGCGTCCATCAAGCCGGTGCACGCCCTCGTAGCCTCGGTGATGGGCGATCTCGGCACGCCCGACCTGCTGGTGTCCGGCGGCGCGTCGCCGCACACCTATTCGCTGCGGCCTTCGGATGCCCGCGCGCTACAGGCGGCCGATATCGTGTTCTGGACCGGCCACGGCATGGAAATGTTCCTCGCCGACTCCCTCGATACCCTCGCCCCCGGCGCGACGCAGGTGGAGCTGTCCGAAGCGCCGGGCCTGACCCTGCTGCCGGTCCGCGAAGGCGGCATGTTCGAGGGCCATGACCACGGCGGCGACGGGCATGACGACCATGCCCATGATGATCATGCCCATGATGATCATGCCCAAGAGGCGCACGGTCATGACGATCACGATCATGACGCGCACGGCCACGATGATCATGCGCATGATGACCACGATCATGGGCATGACCACGACGACCACGCCCACGCAGACGAGGCAGGGCACGATCATGCGCATGGCGACGACGCGGCGCATGACCATGACCACGGCGACGATCACGGCCATGAACACGGCCATGACCACGGCCATGAGCATGACCACGACCATGATCATGGCGCCGACATGCACTTCTTCCTCGATCCCGCCAATGCGGTGCTGATGACCCGGGCGATCGCCGAGACGCTGTCGGCCGCCGATCCGGACAATGCCGCGACCTATGCCGCCAATGCCGAGGCGACCATTGCCGACCTCGACGCGCTGGCGGCCGAGACCGCTGCCCGCCTCGCGCCCTATGCCGGCCGGCCGATCGTGGTGTTTCACGACGCCTACCAGTATTTCGGGGCCCGGTTCGGGCTCGACATCGTCGGCTCGGTGACCGTGAGCCCCGAGATCGCGCCCGGCGCCGACCGCATCGCCCAGATCCGCGACAAGCTGCAGGACCTCTCGGCGGCCTGCGTCTATGCCGAGCCGCAGTTCGACCCGCGCATCATCGACGTGCTGGTCGAGGGCTCCGATGCCAAGGCCGGCGTGCTCGACCCCGAGGGCGCCAATATCGAGCCCGGGCCGGGGCTCTACCGCCAGCTGGTGACGAACCTTGCCGACGGCATCATCGACTGCCTCGAATAGGGCCGGAGCCGAACATCATGCATGACGTGGTCATCGTCGGAGGCGGCATTGCCGGGCTTGCCGCCGCCACCCAGCTCGGCCGCGCGCGCCGGCCGACGCTGGTGCTGGACACCGGTCTCGCCCGCAACCGCTTCGCCGCCCATTCGCACGGCTTTCTGACCCGCGACGGCGCGACGCCGGCCGAATTGCGCGCCGAGGCGGGGCGCCAGCTCGCGACCTATGCGGCGGTCGAGCGGCGCGAAGGCGCAGCTGTCGCGGCCCGTCAGGTAGCCGGCGGCTTCGAGATCGACCTGGAGAACGGCACGACCGTGGCGGGGCGCCGCATCATTCTCGCCCACGGCATCGTCGACGAGCTGGACTGGCTGCCCGGCCTCGCCGCGTGCTGGGGCCGGACGGCGATCCACTGCCCCTATTGCCATGGCTACGAAGTGCGGGACGGTCGGCTCGGATATCTCTATCGCGGCCATGCCGACCTCGCCATGCTGGCCCGGCTCTATCTCGACTGGAGCCGCGACCTCACCGTGTTCTCGGACGGCAATCCGCTCGAGCCGGCGCAGCGCGACGATCTCGCGGCGCTGGGGGTGAAGTTGGTGGAAGCGCCGGTCGAGGGCCTGCTGCACGAAGAGGGGCGGCTCGAGGCCGTCGCCACGGGTGCGGGGCCGGTGCCGCTCGATGCGATCTTCGTGCATGCGCCCACCCGCTTTGCGAGTCCGGTGGGGCTGTCACTCGGCTGTGCGGTGAGTGATGGCTTCGTCGGCCCGTTCTTCACCGTCGATGCGCGCCAGCAAACCAGTGTGCCCGGCGTGTTCGCGGCCGGCGATGCGGCGCGGCCCATGCACAGCGTCACCTTCGCGGCGGCCGATGGCGTGGGCGCGGGCAGTGCCGCGCACCATTCGCTGCTGACGGCTACTTGAGCGGCCCGCGAAACACGAAGAACGCGCCCAGAAAGATCAGCCCGAAGCCGATGGCGTGGTTCCAGGTGAGCCGCTCGCCCAGGACGAAGACCGCGAAGCCGGCGAACACGGTGAGGCTGATCACCTCCTGGATGGTCTTGAGCTCCGCCGCCGTGTAGGCGCCATAGCCGATGCGGTTGGCGGGGACGGCGAAGCAATACTCGATCAGCGCAATGCCCCAGCTGACGAGAATGGCCACCCACATCGCCATGTGCGGGAATTTGAGGTGGCCATACCAGGCAAAGGTCATGAACACGTTGGACAGAACGAGCAGGACGATCGGGGCGATCGTCGGAAAGCTCAGCGGCATGGAAGCACCGGCGCGAATCGGGGAAGGATAGAAACATTGATGCCATGGCGCGGGCGGCCCGCAAGGCCCGCCGCAACATGGCCGCTATGGCCGAGGCATCATGCCGTCCGGCCTGCCCCAGGAGAATCTCCATGCGTCACCTCGTTCTGTTGCCCCTGCTGCTCGCAGCGGCCCCACTCTCGGCCGCCGAGATCGTCTGCGACGGCCCCTTCGCCATCGATTCGTCCGAGGCGCGGCTGATCGAGGTGTTCGGGCGCGACAATGTGGTGAGCGGCGAGGTGCCGGGCCCCGAGGGCACGACGGTCTTCGCCACCACCGTCTATCCCGACGATCCCGAGCGCAGCATGGAGTTCGGCTGGTGGGACGAGGAGGCGCGCGAGGGCCTCGCCTATGCGACCATTGCCCGCGCCGACACCGCGCCGGGCGGTTTGCGCTACGGCATGAGCATCGCCGAGGCCGAGGAGTTGAACGGCGACGCGTTCGAACTCACCGGCTTCTGGTGGGACTATGGCGGCTATTCGAGCTTTCTCGGCGGCGCGCTGGGCGACCTGGAGGGCGGGTGCCGGCTGTCGGCCGGGTTCGAACCGACCGCCGATGTGGCGGCCGATGTGGACCTGACGCCCGTCGCGGGCGACATCCTGATCTCGTCGGACGAGCCGCTGCTGGAGCTGCTCGAGGCCCGCGTCCGGTCCATCACCATCGGTTATCCGCGCTTCGACGCCGAGTTCGATTGACCGCCGCTGCCCCGCGGGCGTAACGGTGAAGCGCGCTGGTTCTCCCGTCCTCGCGGCCGGGAGATGAAAAGGGAACGCGGTCTGGCCTTCGGGCCGAAGCCGCGGCTGCCCCCGCAACTGTAGGCGGCGAGTGCCCTCCCGAACACCACTGGTCCATTGCGGCCGGGAAGGTGGGAGACGCATGACGACCCGCGAGCCAGGAGACCTGCCGGCGCACAACCGGGCCATAGGGGCCCATTCGCACGTGCACACGGAGGGTGTTGGCACATGACTGAGAAGATCCCCGTCACCGTCGTCACCGGATTCCTCGGTGCCGGCAAGACCACGCTGGTGCGGCACCTCCTGGCCCATGCCGGCGGCCGGCGCATCGCGCTGATCATCAACGAATTCGGCGAACTGGGCGTCGACAAGGACATCCTCGCCGGCTGCGGCGACGAGACCTGTCGCGAAGAGGACATGATCGAGCTGGCCAATGGCTGCATCTGCTGCACCGTGGCCGACGAGTTCATCCCCACCATGCAGCAATTGCTGGCCCGCCCCGACCGGCCGGATCACATCGTCATCGAGACCTCCGGCCTCGCTCTGCCGCAGCCGCTGATCCGCGCCTTCAACTGGCCCGAGATCAAGTCCGAGGTCACTATCGACGGCGTGGTGACCGTCGCCGATGCCGCGGCGCTGGCCGAAGGGCGCTTTGCCGCCGATGAGGCGGCGGTCGATGCGCTGCGCTCCGCCGACGACATGCTGGACCACGAAACCCCGCTCGGCGAACTGTTCGAGGATCAGCTGGTCGCGGCCGATCTCGTCATCCTCAACAAGGCGGACCTCGTCGCCGCCGACGATCTCGACACCATCGAGCAGCATCTGCGCGCCGAGATGCGCCCCGGCACCGGCCTCGTCCGCGCCCGCAACGGCCATGTCGATGTCGCGGCCCTGCTCGGGCTGGGCCTCGCGACCGAGGACAACCTCGCCGGCCGTGAGAGCCATCATGAACTCGAGCATGGCGGCGAGGGCCACGAGCACGACGATTTCGACTCGTTCTCGGTGATTGTCGACGACGTGGCGAGCCGCGAGGCGCTGCTGACCCGGATCGAGCACACCATCCGCACGCACGACGTGCTGCGGCTCAAGGGCTTTGCCGCGCTGCCGGGCGCCGCCGCCCGCCTCGCCATCCAGGCGGTGGGTCCGCGCGTCTCGGCCTATTTCGACCGCCCCTGGCGGGAGGGCGAAGAGCGGCGCACGGCGCTGGTGGTGATCGGGGAGACGCCGCTCGATCGCGACGCCATCCGCTCCAGCCTGCTCGCGGCCGGCTGAGCGGCGGCCATGACCTGGCGCGACGTCGCCCTCGTGGTCCTCAGCCTCATCATCGCTCCGCCGCTGGGCGCCGTCATCCTCGTGGTGGGCGACGGCCTGCTGGCGGGCGGCGCCGCGGTGCTGGGCGCGTTCGACACCGGCTTCCTGATGATGGCGCTGCTGTTCAGCTATCCCATCGCCTGGGCTCCTGCCGTGCTGATGGGCGTCGTCAATGCCATCCTGTCGCGTTACCTCCACAGCGAGGGGCAGCGCCTGCTCGCCGCCCTGCCGGTGGGGGCGTTCGCCTATCTGGGGCTGATCGGCTGGCTCAACGAGGACGGGTCGGGCTACTCGATCACCGGCAGCATCGCGCTGGCGGCCGGCGGCGCGCTCGGCGCGATGCTGCCCGTCGCCATTCTCGAAGCCTTCGACCGCCGGTCCGCCTGACATGCATCTGCTCACCCGTGCCGCCGGCGCCCTGCAGCAGGAGGGCGAGGCGATCGACCTCGGCCAGAGCCCCGCGCCCATCATCTTCGCCTCGGCGGCCGACAGCGAACTGGTGATGCTGGCCGCGGCAGCGGATCGTGCCGGCGCGCGCGACCTGCGGCTCGCCAATCTGCTGCGGCTCGGCCACAATCTCAGCGTCGATCTGTGGCTGGACCAGACCGTGCGGCATGCGCGGCTGGTGGTGGTTCGCCTGCTCGGCGGGCCGGCCTACTGGCCCTATGGCGTCGACGAACTGACCGCGCTCCGCCTCGCCGGCGGGCCGCAACTGGTGCTGCTCCCCGGCGACGCCACTCCCGACCCGATCCTGCAGCAACGCTCCAGCATCGCCGCCGCCGACTGGGCCTATCTGCACGCGCTGTTTACCGCCGGTGGACCGGAGAATGCGGACGCGGTGCTGGCCACGTTCCGTCGCCTCACGGCTCCTGCGCCTCCCTCCCCCTTGCGGGGAGGGATCGAGGGTGGGGGTGGTGCGGGTGATCACGGATGGACCCCCACCCCC
>VFQR01001722.1_pt1 | contig 15579 bp, 7 predicted proteins | sample 3512321 | NCBI WGS metagenome assembly VFQR01 (sample SAMN10412374, study PRJNA504923) | tailings metagenome | isolation source: Relicate 3 Philex TSF1 revegetated site | place: Philippines: Tuba, Benguet | collected 2017-08-29
TCCGCGTATGAGACGGATGCTCTAACCAACTGAGCTAAGCAGGCTTGTTAAAAGGTAATAAAAATTATACTAAAAAAAAGGAAAAAGCGCAATAGCTAAAAATCCCACCGTAACAAGGAGAAAAATTTTCAAAAACTCCCTAAAGAGTATAAAAAGATAGAAAACTTTTGTCAAGTAGAGCTTATTTTCAAAACCAACTTCTTGATTGAAACTAAGTAAAGCTAAAAACAAGTTGGTTAAAGTTGTTATTTCGAAAGTTGTTAAAAAAAACGTGTTGAAAAATTAAACGACTTAAATATCACATTAAAAAAAAAAAAAAAGAAAAAAATGCTGTATTGGCAAGGTTTATTCGCTAAAAACGTTATGTAATCACTATGTAATTTTCCTTTAAAATCATGTAATCACCATGTAGCTTTCCTTTAAAATTATGTAATCACCATGTAGCTTTTGTTTCTGATACCCAGATCGCGACGCTTTAATAATGTGTAGTTTTTCTTTTTGAGCTTTTTTTTCTTTTTTTTTTATAAAAAAAAGCTCAAAAAGAAAAAGACAAGAACGGGAAATCAAAAGTCAATAGGTCAACTACAGTTTTTTTACCAACTAGCTTTTACCACACCAGGTAAAAAACCTTGTAAAGCATATTCGCGTAAAACATGGCGGGATAAGCCGAAGTCTCTAAAATATCCTCTGGGCCGACCGGTAATTGTACAACGATTATGAGATCGAACTGGTGCACTATTTCTTGGTAGTTGTTGCAATTTTCTATGTAAATTGAATTTGTCTTCTAAAGAAGTTGCTGTTTTAATTTCTACGAGGAGATTTTTTCGTTTTGCTGCATATTTAGTAATTAAACGAGCGCGTTTTCTATCACGCTCAATCATGCTTTTTTTTGCCATATCTAGGTTCAGTTATTTATTTCTTTTTTATTTTATTACACAAAAAAAAGAAACGAATTTTAGTATCAGTTAAAATGAAAAAATTTTATTTTTTCCTAAAGAAAAGAAATACAAAGCATTTCTTTTCATTCTTTTTTTTATAAAAAAAAAGAAGGGTACTCTCCATTTTCAATGGAGGACTGATGAAAAAAAAGTAAATTTTTTTTCAAAAGTTTGTTCCGGTTCTAAAAAAAATAAAGGAAAATCTTTTCTTTTCTTAAGCTTTTGAAAAAAAAAAGCTTAAGAAAAGAAAGACATGAAAAAAAATATTTTTTATCCTTAAAAACATAAATGCAAGGCATTTATGTTTTTAAGTAGACCTTTTTGATCTTTTTTTTCCTTTTTCTTTTTTTTATAAAAAAAAAAAGATCAAAAAGAAGAAAAAAAAAGAAAAAAAGTTAAAGAAAATTAAGGATTTTCCTTAATTTTCTTTAGAACTGGAACAGTTTAGTTGAAAATTAAAGAGTATCGATTGTTTCGAATTCAAATTTAATTTCTTTCCAAACTTCACACGCTGCAGCTAATTCAGGACTCCATTTGCACGCTGCACGGATTACATCACCGCCTTCACGAGCAAGATCACGACCTTCATTACGTGCTTGAGTACAAGCTTCTAAAGCAACACGGTTTGCAGCAGCACCTGGAGCATTCCCCCAAGGGTGACCTAAAGTACCACCACCGAATTGTAAACAAGCATCATCACCGAAAATTTCAACCAGAGCTGGCATGTGCCATACGTGAATACCACCAGAAGCTACTGGCATTGTACCTGGTAAAGAAACCCAATCTTGAGTGAAATAAATACCACGACTACGATCTTTTTCAATGTAATCATCACGCATTAAATCAACGAAACCTAATGTTACTTCACGTTCACCTTCTAGTTTCCCTACAACTGTACCAGAATGTAAGTGATCACCACCAGATAAACGAAGAGCTTTTGCTAAAACACGGAAGTGAATACCATGATTTCTTTGACGGTCAATTACAGCGTGCATTGCACGGTGAATGTGTAAAAGAAGACCATTATCACGACAATAATGAGATAAACTTGTGTTTGCTGTAAAACCACCAGTTAAGTAATCGTGCATAATAATAGGTACACCTAAATCTTTCGCACATTCAGCACGTTGCATCATTGCTTCTGCTGTAGCTGCCGTTGCGTTTAAATAGTGACCTTTAATTTCACCAGTTTCAGCTTGAGATTTGTAAATAGCTTCAGCAACAAATAAGAAACGATCTCTCCAACGCATAAATGGTTGAGAGTTTACGTTTTCATCATCTTTTGTGAAATCAAGCCCACCACGTAAACATTCGTATACAGCACGACCGTAGTTTTTAGCTGAAAGACCTAATTTTGGTTTAATTGTACAACCTAATAAACCACGACCGTATTTGTTAAGTTTATCACGTTCTACTTGAATACCGTGAGGAGGACCTTGGAAAGTTTTCACGTATGCTGGTGGAATACGAAGATCTTCTAAACGTAAAGCACGAAGAGCTTTGAAACCAAAAACGTTACCTACAATTGAAGTAAATAAGTTTGTTACAGATCCTTCTTCAAAAAGGTCTAAAGGATATGCAATATACGCGATGTATTGATTTTCTTCACCTGGAACAGGCTCGATGTCATAACAACGACCTTTGTAACGGTCTAAACTAGTTAAACCATCAGTCCATACAGTCGTCCAAGTACCAGTTGATGATTCTGCTGCTACTGCCGCACCCGCTTCTTCTGGTGGAACACCTGGTTGAGGAGTCATACGGAACGCTGCAAGAATATCAGTGTCTTTTGGTTGGTAATCAGGAGTATAGTAAGTTAAACGGTAGTCTTTAACACCTGCTTTAAACCCAGCACCTGCTCTAGTTTCAGTTTGTGGAGCCATTCTAAAAAAAATTTATGGTTTACGATCTTGCACTCTGCCCGAAAAAAAGTGTAATTTCTTGTCTTTTTGTTTTACACCAGAGTATAGCATATTTTTTAGAGTATCACAAGAGTGAAATTTCTTTTGATTCTGTTCTACTGTTGAAAAATTCATTATTTTTTCTCTTTCTAAAGAAAATCAAGGCATGAAAAAAAATATTTTTTTTCAAACCTTGATTTTCTCTAGCTTTTTTTTCTTTTTGATCTTTTTTTCATCAGCCCTCCATTGAAAATGGAGAGTACCCTTCTTTTTTTTTATAAAAAAAAAGAAGGGCCTTGATTGTTTTGTTTTTAACTCTGTTTTTTTATAGAAATCGGACTTATTTTTTTTTCTGGGTCCATGAATTCTGGAGTTTGGTCTTTCAAAAAAACACTCTTTACAATTCCTGTTCCCGCTGGGATAGGCTTGCCTAATATAAGGGTTTCATGGAGACCTCGCAAGAAATCCGTCTTTGTAGCAAGGGCGCTTCGTACAAGAACTTTGCTTACCTGTTGAAAACTTGCGGCAAGAAGAAAACTTTCTGATTGTAAGACACTTTTTGTCAGCCCTAGAATCACAGGTTCATAAAGTGCTGGTTCTTTTTTCGCTTCAACTAAACTTCGATTTATCTCTTCAAGCAGTCGAAGTTGAATAAATTCACCAGGTAATAAAGAAGTGTCTTTCCCAAAGGTAATACGAACCCTAGCGGTCATTTGTCTAACGACAACTTCTACGTGTTTTTCCGCAATATTTACCCCTTGGTTAGAATATGCTTCCAAAAGAGTTTTCACTAAAAATCGTTGAATATACAATAAACTAAGATCAAAGGCCTCTAAAAAAGGTTTTACTCGTTTCGCCAGGCTAAAAAAAGAATTTAGTCGAAAATGCATGTTATATCGAATAATTTCTCCATCTTTGGTTTCTCTAGCTTCAAAAAGTTGTTCAATTTTTGGAATACCTTGAACAATATCTTCTGTTTGAAGTTGTTTGGACCTTAATGTCATGAGAATGTGATTTTTTTGAAGAAGATCATTTTGTGCTACATGAACCAAACCACGACGAGAACCTAAAAATGGGAGTGCTTTTCTAACCGTGATTTGCGTTGCGGTTATGTCGAGAATTCGGCCACTCAAAGAACTGGCAAAACCAGGAAAGATTTCTTGGCCCCAACGTATCCGTTGTCCGCATGAAACCAAAACCTTCTCTTCCTTTTTTAAAAAACTTTGCTTTTTAGGTACTAAACTCGGTAAAAGAAAAGTTACGGTGTCTTCAGCTCGTAAAAAACTACTAGAGCCTTTTTGATTTTTTAGTTGAATACGTTGAAATTCTCCTACTGTTTTTGATTTAAGGAAAACTTGAGTAATTGGCACTTTAGGTAAAACCTGCCTACACTGAAAACTTTGAAAAATATATGTATGCGCTTTTTCGAAAATAATTTTACGGGATACTGCTAGACTAAATTCTGGAATTGGGATTCCAAAAGATAAAGCCTTACTAAGGCTTTTCGAAGGGCTTTGAATTCCAAATTTCAGTTTTTTATCGAAAAATTTTTTCTGTTGAAATTCTTCTATTTTTCCAAAAAACTTGGGAGTTTTCACTTCAAAATGAATTTTAAAACTATTTGTCATTGACACCCAGCTTCCACGCAACGTAAGTTGAGAGGATGACGAAATCTTTTGAGATAAAAAAGAAGGCTGAAAATCAAAACTTGCTTTTTGAAGTTCATTTTTGGAAAAAAAACCTGTTGTTTTGAATTGTTTAGTAGAAAATGGAGAAGGTAAAGAAAAATCAAATGAAGATCGATTTAACCAAGTCTCGTAAAAAAATTTTCTCTCTGGAAAAATTTGATAAGAAAGTTTTTGTAGGAAAAAAAGATTCGAAAGACAACGTTTTTTTTTTAGTTGAAAACAAGGTTGAATGACTTGCAAAAATTTTTTATTTTTTACTTTGATGTTTTGTAATGTATGAGGTTTTCTTTCACGTTTTTGAATCAATTCTTTTCTTTTATAAAAAGAAAAATCACTAAGAAATTCTCGAGTAAAAAAGAGTAATTTGGAGGAATTTAAAACGTCAGACCTTCTTGGCATTTTAGAAGGAAAATTAAGTTGGGAATGAAAAAAAAGTTTATTTTTTATTCTTTTTTTTTGAGAGAAAAAAGAAAGAAGCTGGTTATTTCTGGAAAAAAAAGATTCAGTTTGTGATGAAAAAATTTGAGAAATTTTTTCAACTGATTCCATTTTTTGTTCTGAGAAGTTTTTTTCAAAAACTTTGTGGCAAAACCTGGAACTCGAGAGAAGGTCTTTTAATACATAGGAAAATTGAGACCTTTTTGTTTTAGATTTCACAAGGAAAACATTTTCTCTAGATATCAAATTTACTGAGACATAAGAATGTTGAAAAGAGAAACTTTCCATGTGTTTTCCCGGCTCGAGAACAATTCCTGTTAATTGCGAAGAAAAGTCCGTGAAGTTTTTTGAAACAGAAAACCAACTACATTTTTTTTCAATAAGCTTGGTTTCCGTTTGAATCCCAAAGGTAGTTTGAGCTCTTTTCACAGCTTTTTCCAGAAAAAGAGAAGAACACATAAAATGTTTTTTAAGTGGTTTTTTTCTTTTTTTAGGATTTAGTAGAAAACTCAATTGAAATGTTTTTTTATGAGACCAGTTTTTTTCTTGAGCTTTTTTTATTTGAAAAATCCCTTTTCGCGACAACGAATTCTCTTCGCAAGTCACCATAAAACCAAACTGAGGAAGACGCTGTTGAGTGTTTCTTTTTACTTTTCCTACTTCTAAAGAAAAGAAAGGATTTTCCTTTCTTTTCTGATTCTGTTTTTTGAGTTGAATTTTTTCTAAAGAAAAACTCATAGAATCAACAAACGGAAGTCGCTCCAAAGCCGTTTTTTGTGTTTGTTTTGATGCAGCCGAAAAAAATTCAAATGTTTTTAATAAAAACACGCGAGTAGTAGATCCTACAAAACTCTGGTGACTCGTAAAAAAACCGCCATTTTTAGTGAAATCATATGTTTCTGATTTGACTTTAGTCAATTCAGTAGTTTTTAATACCTCGGAATCAGAACTAAAACTCAAATCGACGTAATATCCAGAAGTCTCAAATTGGTTAAAAAAAGGATACCAAGTTAAAGAAGTAAAGTTTAAAGTCGTAGTAGAAGCTATAAGATTCTGGTTTTCAACCAAAAAATAAAATTTCGAAAAATAGTAAATTTTTGAAAAACAGAATTTAAAAACCGTTTGCGCTAAGACTACCGAAGATCCTAGTTTTTTTAAATGCCCGCGAACTGGGATTTGAAGATTATATTGAGAAAGCGGCGTTTCAGCCGAAACAAGATCTCCTTTAAAAAAAAACGAATTTGCTTTTCCTTTTTTTTGATCCAAAAAAGAAAAAGTTTGCTTTTGAATAAAACTCGAAAAAACCCAGAACCTTCCTAAATCTTTTAAAAAAACTTTGATTGGGGAAAACTCTTCTTTTGGGTTGGTTCGTGGTCCACGTGTAATGATTTTTTCGAGACTGACAATCGGCATATGCTCAAAAAAAAGTTCTCCTGAAAAAGGTGTTCGAACGATATGTGTCGACTCCGGCATTTTCTGTTTTGATTTTTGAAGACGAGACCCTTGGACTAAAAGTTGCCCAGTTCTCACGTCTTCACCTTGTTTCACCCAAAGAAGACTTCCTGCTGGAACATCTTGATGAAGTATTTCATAGACTAAAGGTCTCATGGTTAACGAGGATGATACTACCCTAAGAAGAACTTGTTTCGGATTGGTACCTGTATGCTTTAGTAAATACACAATCTTTCCATAAGGAGTCCGAACAAAACGGCCTGGAAGAGCTTCTTGAAATTCAATTTTTCCATCAAAAGGTGCCGGGAATGATTTCATTGCTTGCTCAGAGAAAACGCCAACCCCCCCAGTATGGAACGTTCGCATCGTTAATTGCGTCCCTGGTTCACCAATAGATTGAGCTGCAATAATGCCAACGGCTTCTCCAAAACACACTAATTTACCTTGTGCTAAATCCAGACCATAGCATAATTGGCACACAGTTTTTTCTGTTTGACATGTTAACGGAGAACGAACAAAAATTTTTTGGTTTATGGCCGCAAGTTTTTTGGCCAGAGAAGAAGAAACCAATGTATCTTTTGGAATGACAGTAGTTGTATTTAAAATAACATCTTTTAAAAGAACACGTCCCAAAAGATTCTGTTCTATATGAAGACCTTTGAAAGTAATTCCTTTTTCGGTTTTGCAATTTTTGGTATAAATCACCACATGTTGAACCGCATCAACTAAACGTCGTGTCAAATATCCAGCAGAAGCTGTTCGTAAAGCAGTATCTACTAATCCCTTTCGAGCACCATAACAAGAAAGAAGATATTCGGTGATGGTTAATCCTTCCCGAAAATTACTTTGAATAGGGAATTCTAGAATGGCACCTTGTGGATCCGCCATTAATCCTCTCATAGCGACTAATTGTCGGACTTGAGAAATATTACCTCGGGCACCGGAAAAAGCCATCATATAGACAGGATTGACCGGATTTGTAGCTCGAAAATTGTGAACGGCGGCTTGACGAAGGCTTTCACTCGTTTTATTCCATGTATCAATTAGACGTTGCGATTTTTCAACACTAGTAAGATTTCCTGTTTCAAGTGCCTGAGCTGCTTCCACCCCACTTACTGAAGCCGCAGATAAAAATGAAGCTTTTTGTGGAGGGATTTGTAAATCTTCAAGCCCTAAAGAAACACCAGCACGTGTGGCCTGGTGAAAACCTACTTGTTTTAAAGTTTCTACTAGATCTACAGTTGCTTTTCCCCCGTACTGGTCTAAAAACCACGCAATTACTGTTTTAAGGGTGTTTTTGTCAAAACTTACATTGAAAAAAATCGGTGTCCGAAGTTTCAGTGCTTTTGGGGTCTTAAAGGTGTTAAAATGGTCATCAATGACAAAAACCTCAGGGGTACTCTCTTTCTCTTCTTTTTTTTTTAGAGAAAAAAAAAGATGAGAAGAATTTTGAGAAGAAAATGGAGGGATACTCTCCATTGAAAATGGAGGGTTTTGTATATTTTTTGTTTTAAATTTTTTTTTCTTTACCATAATTTCAATTTTTTTCTTGTTTTTTCCTTTTGGTCTTTTTTAAAAAAAAAAAAAAAAGATCAAAAAGATCAAAAGGTATGAAAAAAAATTTATTTTTTTTCAAAAGTTCTTTCCATTTTTTGAGTTTTTTGCAAAAAACTCAAACTCAAAAAACAGGACCGAACTGTCTTGCATTTATTTTTTTTAGTAAATTTATGGAAAAAATTTTTGGTTTTCCTTATTCTCAAGAAAAAAAAGAAATAGAAAAAAAAGGTTTCATCATTTTTTTTCCAAACTTTTTTTTTCTTTAGAAGTTGGTGTGGAAGACATCTCTGCATTTGCTTCAAAGAAACACCAGTGCATGAAAATTCTGCCAGGAGTTGTACGAATAAAACGTACTTTTTTCCCAAAAAAAAAGGAAGGACTAAAAAATTGACAAGTATCTATAAATAATGTTTGTCTTTGACCAGAAAAAGTTAGTCGTGTTTCTAGAAGAGTTTCTTTTAAGCGAGAGTGGCGTTCAGGAACAAATGTTTGAACGCAGCTAGTCCATTTCACCCAAATAGGAGTGTGTAAAGTAAGATTTCCAATATCATAGGCTGTTTTTACTTGAGAAAATTCTGAAAAATAAAGATTCTGTGGTATTGAGTTTTTCAAGGTTTCTTCGTTCTTTTTCTTCAAGAAAAAGGATGATTGAAAGAAAAGTTTTCGACTAGATACTAGAGAATCTACTCTTTTAAGGGTTTTTTCTAAAGAACATGTAAGATAATAAAAGCCTAAAACCATATCTTGTGTTGGAAGGAGAAGTGGTTGTCCTGAAGAAGGTGCTAATAATTGATTTCTAGACCATAATAAACTTAGAGCTTCTGCTCTTGTTTTGGCAGAAAGTGGAACATGAACCGCCATTTGGTCGCCATCAAAATCTGCATTAAACGCTGGACAAACTAATGGATGTAATAAAATAGCTTTTCCTTCGACTAGTCGGGGTAAAAAAGCTTGAATTCCTAGACGATGTAAAGTTGGGGCACGGTTTAATAAAACCGGGTGCGTTTTCAAAATTTCACCTAAAACAGACCACACAATAGGTTTTCGGTCAGCTATTAAAACTTTAGCGGCAGTAACAGTAAAAACAATTCCTTGGAGTCGTAGTTGTTGAATAATAAAAGGCTGGAAAAGTTCAACCGCCATTTCTTTAGGAAGACCACACTGATGAAGTTTGAGTTTCGGACCAACGACAATAACAGACCGACCAGAATAATCTACACGTTTCCCAAGTAAATGTTGCCGAAATCTTCCTTTTTTTCCTTTTAGCCCGTCTAAAAGAGATTTTAAAGGTCGTCCGGCGTCTACACTCCCAGTCCGTAAAAGTTCATCAACTGCTTCTTGAACTTGGCGGAGATTGTAACACCAAGAAAGCCAGCTTCCACCTAATGTGGTATCAAAAATCCCAAGATTATTTCGAGGACTCATTCGTTTATTTCGAATAATAATTTTTCGATAAAAACTATTGATATCTGAAGCTACAACAAGCCCACCGATGGATGTAATAGGCCTTAATCCTGGTGGTAACACGGGAAGATTATTTAAAATCATCCATGCAGGTTGTGTTTTACCTACTTCAAAATCTCGATAAAGTTCTCGTTGGCGTTTCCATTTTAATAATAAAAGGTCTAGTTTTTTTACTTTACTTAGTAATTTTTTATACTCTTTTTGGTCGTCCTCATAGTCGAGATTTAAGGATGCCATATTTTCTTTAAGGATTTCAAGAATCATGGAAACTTTTTTAGACAAATATATCAAGTCATACTCAAATCTGGAACTATCGTGATGCGAGAGTATTTGTTGAAGAGCAAGCCCACCCGTTTGTAAAGCATATGATTGCTCACGTTTTGGGATTTCTTCTTTATAACTTTTCACTCCTTTGGCAAAAGCATAATAAGGAATACTTGATTCATAGAAAAAAGATTGTTCCCATAAATAAAATAAAAATTCTTGAAATTCTTCAACTTTGGGCCACGTTGCATCATAAGCAATACCATATAAACGTGCTTCTATTACCCCGTGATTAAATACTAATCGTGGTCTATTTTTTTGATGCTTTTTGTGGAAAAGACGAGGGGAAGTTCGTAACGGGAAAACTTTTCCAGTTTTTCTTTTTGATCTTTTTTTTTCCTTAAAAAAAAAAGAAGAAGACAGGTTTTCGTTAAAACCGCTACTCCTTGGTTCCAAAAAAACCTCGTTTTTTTGGGTCAGTTGACTTCTTAAAAGAAGAAATGATTTTGGAAAAAAAGAAAAACACTCCCGTTCGGATTGAAAAGTTGTAAAAATAAGAGGCAAATAACAAAATTCTACTGCTTTGAGAACCGCTTGAAGTCGTTTAGTTGACCAACCTAAACAGAGACGAAGCGGTGAAGGTCGATGTGAAACATAAAGCGAATGAGCTACAGGTTGCTTTAATTTAATTAACCCAAGACGATAACGTCGAACCCTTGAAGAAGTTCTTTCGACACCGCATTTAGGGCAATACCCTCTAAATTTTTTGTTTTTTACAAGCTTTGTTGCTTTTTTTCCACAAGCGCACGTAAAATCAACAACCGGTCCAAAAATTGTTTGACAAAAAAGACCATGAGGTTCCGGTTTTAATGTTTTATAATTTACAGTTTCAGAGCTGGTAACTTCATTTATAGGCTGACCATTAGGAAAATAACGTTCCGTCCAAATTTCAATTGCTTTTGGAGAGGCCAGACTAATTTCTGCTTTTTTAAAAAAGGGGGATTTGCGTGTAGACATACTTAGGGTGGAAAGGTTTTAGTGTTTTCTTTAATTTGTACAAAAGAATATCAAACAAAAGCCCAATTTAAAAAAGAGCTAAAAAAGTTCTAAAATCAAGATTTTCTTTCTTAAAAAAAAAAAATGGAATCAGAAAATGAAGGGTTCCACCCTTAAAAAAAATGCTGTGCATTTTTTTAAGTAAACCCTTCTTTTTTTTTAGAAAAAAAAAGATAGGCTTGAAAAAAAAATCTTTTTGATCCTTAAAAAAATAAATGCCTTAATTTTCGTTTTTTTTTCTAAAAAAAAAATGGAATGAAAAAAATCATTTTTTTGTCATTTCTTTCTTTTCTGATTCCGTTTTTTTTTCTTTTTTTTTTGTAAAAAAAAAGAATCAGAAGTGGTGAAAAGGTTTTAACTAAAGTACATCTTCGAGTTTTATAAAGGAAATGGGAAAAATCGAAACCCGAGTTTTTTGTGTATACTCAGAATAATAGCTGTATTTTTCATAAACCTGAAAATTAAAACATAAAGCTTGTAATTCACGAAGGATAAGTTTAAAACTTTCTGGATTCCCTGTAGTAACTGGTTTATTTGCATAAATGTTAAGTACAGCTTGTTGTCTTCCATCTAAATCATCAGATTTTACAGTAAAGAATTCATGTAATGTATGCGCAGCACCGTAGGCTTGTAATGCCCAGACTTCCATTTCCCCTAAACGTTGACCACCATTGCGTGCACGTCCTTTCACAGGTTGTTGGGTAATGGCAGAATAAGGTCCTGTCGGGCGAGCATGAATTTTATCATCTACTAAATGAACTAATTTTAAGATATACGCATACCCTGCAGTAATTGGTTGATCAAAAGTAAGTCCAGTTCGACCATCGAAAACTCTGATTTTCCCTGGATGGTGAGGTTCGAATACCCACGGATTTCTTGTTTTTAGAGAAGCTTGATAGAGTTTGGAATAAACTAAACTTCTGGAAGCTTCTGCTCCATATTGTTCATCAAAGAGATACGTAGTATATCGTTCATGTAAAAAGTGACCGGCCAACCCTAATAAGCATTCTAAAATTTGACCGACATTCATTCGAGAAGGAACACCTAAAGGATTTAAAACAATATCAACAGGAGTTCCATCAGGTAAATAAGGCATATCTTGACGTGGTAAAATAAGAGAAACAATCCCTTTATTTCCGTGCCTACCAGCCATTTTATCACCAACTTGAATTTTTCTTCGTTGTAAAAGAAGAACACGAACTCTTAAAATCTCATCTTTTTCAGCTAAAGCTGCGACATCTGGTTCTTGAGAAGGTAAAATTTGAACACCTAAAACAAAGCCTTGAACTCCTTTGGGAACACGTAAACTAGTATTTCGAAAACTTGTTTTTTCACGTTGGAGAATAACATTATAAAGCTTTTCATGTGGGCTTTGAAGTGGCGGGCTTTTAGGGTCTAAGGGACTCATTTTCCCTACTAGGTAATCTCCAGGTTCTACCCAACTTCCAATTTCTACCAATCCTCTCGAATCTAAGTTCCCCATTTTGTAAATATCTCGTGTTGAGTCACTGATCTTTAAAGGTATTAGATTTGTAATGCGTTCCAAACCATATTGTGTGTTTTGCACCGCAATATCATAATGATCCATATGAAGGGATGTAAAAATTTCTTGGTCCACTAACCTTTGGCTAATGAGAATGGCATCTTCAAAATTGTATCCTTCCCAAGGGAGATAAGCTACTAAAACATTTTGCCCAATGGAAAGTTTTCCTTGTGAGCTTGATGCTCCATCAGCCAGAAGATCACCTTTTTCAACCCACTCGTTTTCCGGGAGAATAGGTCGTTCCGAAAAACATGTACTTTGGTTTGTGCGTTGGTATTGAATCAGACTATAGGTGGTGGTAATTTCGACTTTATTTTTCCGAAAATCCTCAGAGTGTAGCTTTTTGTGTTTCCAATTCACAAAAGAATCACTACTTCTAAAAAATTTTTTTGGATTTCTTGGCCGTTCTTTTTTTTTTTTTAAAAAAAAAGATAAAAAAGGTATTTTGCGTGAGAAATTTTGAGCCAGCGAGAATGTCATTTTTGGTATAAACAAACGATTTTGGGCTTCAAACTTAAGATCAAAACTTGAATTTTCTTGATAAAGTGCTTTTTGCGCTGAAAAAAAAATGTTTTTCAAATTGGACTTTTGTTGAAGTGTTTTTATAAAAAAAATACCGTTTTTCGAAAAACTTTGTTTTTCAGAATTGAGAAGACTCTTTTTTTTCTTTTTGTTTAAGGAAAAGAGGACGTGTGAAAAAACAGAAACCTGAGCTTTAGTTTTTCTAGGAGAAAGAACCTGAATTTTCGTAGAACTTACTTTTGTAATAAAACCAGTTTTTGATGCCTGCATACTATGATTTACGTCACCGATAACTCGACTTTCAAGCCCAGTCCCAACGAGGGGTGCTTGAGGCTTTAAAAGAGGAACAGCTTGACGTTGCATATTAGAGCCCATAAGCGCTCGATTGGCATCATTATGCTCTAAAAACGGAATCAAACTTGTAGCTACTGAAATATTTTGTAAAATACCAACTGACTGCGTGGTAATTCGGGTTGCTACATCAGAGTGAAAATTTAGCTCTTTTCTGACTGGAAGATGGGTTTTTGGTAAAACGTTCCAAGCTGTCAGTTGAATGTCTGCTGGAGCCTCAATAAGCTTATATTCTTGACGAGGTGAAACTCGAAGAGGTGGCAAAGTTTTTTGAACTTGTCCTTTATATACTTGATAAAAAGGTGTAGTGAGAGTCCTTGCTCCATACTTTGAAAGGACAGACAGAACAGTAAAAGAATTTACAAGCCCTGCATTTTTTCCTTCAGGTGTTTCAATCGGGCATAAACGACCGTAATAGGTCGGATGAATACCTCGAATTTGAATGGTGGTTTGTTTCCCACTTATCCCACCAGGCCCTAAAACGGTAAGACGGCGTTTATGTGTAGTTTCTGCTAGTGAATTTGTCTGGTCCATAAATTGACCTAAAGTGCCACTAGTAAAAAATCTTTTCCATGATTTACTTACAGTTTTAGAAAACACTGCTTTGTTTTGCCGCCATAAAGAGTCTAAGGGGTTTTCTGCTCCAGTTATTGATTTGGTAGCTGGTAGGAAGGTTACTTTTCTTCTAAAAAAAAGTTCAAATTCTTTCATTCCTGTTGCTAGGTGCTCAAGTAAAAACTCGTCACATCCGCGAATTCGTTTCTGAGTTAAACTATCGATTTCATCGACTACTCTTTTTTTATGCATAAGAGATAGTAAAGCTTGAGTAGCTTCTAAAAGGTCCTCACGAGTAAGTGATGTATTTTCTAAAGGTTCTATGCTTCCTATCTTTTCGCGAAATTGTTGACGACCAATATGCCCTAAAAGAAGTTTGTCTTTATTCCAAAGAGTCGAGTAAAAAAATTCCCGTGCTGTTTGTTCCTTTGCAGCCAAGTTTTTGTGAGCATAAGGACTATATTCTTTAAAATGAGAGTATAAATACTGCCAGGCTTCTTCCTGAGTCGCTGGGTGTGCATATAAACCAGCACGCTCTAAAACATCATCATGACGAGCGCTCCCTTCACCCAACTCCGCGACAAAACTATTTTGAAGAATTTTAGAATGCTCGAGACGTAAAAAAATATCATGAAAAGGAATTCCTACTGCTTGTAAAAAAATAAGGAGAGAAACTTTTCGTCGTAAACTTCGAGTTAAAAACCAAACACGATGTTTTTTATCTACAGTAATGTGAATCCAACCACCTTTTTCTGGAACAATACGAAGAGTTCCAATTTTAGTTCGAGGGTGAATTGGAAGAGTGTAAATCCCTGGATTTCGAACCATTTGATGTAAAACAACCCTTGAAACACCATTTACCACAAAATGACCTTGTCGCGTCATAATTGGTAAAATGCCTACGAAAAGCCATTCAATTCGAAAGGTAGAAGATTTTTTCGAGTGAATTCCTACCGGTATATATACAGCTGAGCCATAGATTTTCCCTAATACAACTGCTTGTTTTTGGGTAAAATCAGGTTTTCGAAATTGGATTCCTTCTGGAAAAAAACGAATCTCTAAATCATGCTTAGTTGTAGAAAAACGAAGAGGTTTTTGAAAGGCCTCTTTTAAACCGTACTCGATAAAAGAATAAAAACTTTGTCTTTGCACGTCAATCAGATTTGGTATTTCCATAGAAAATTGAACTGGTAACTTGCAGCCTGTCTTTTCAACGTAGCCAGCAGAAACACTACAATTTAGGGCTTTTATAAAAAAAAAGTTCTTGGAAATAAGAGTCTTTTTATATGACATTTTGTTTTTGGAGAAATTACTACCAAAAACCTTTTTTTTTGTCAAAGCAATGGGCTTCCAGCCTAAGAAACTACATGCTTTGCCTGTAGTTTCTTTAGGAAAGCGATTTGTTAGAAAAGGGTTCCTAGTAAAGCTCATGTTTTAAAGATATGTAGTTTTTCAAAGGTTTATGGTACTATCAATGGAGAGGGTTGAATTTTTTACAAAATCGAAGTCATCTACGATTAATTAAAGTGACAGATCAAGAGGTTCGAGAGCTTGAAGGCGGTATAGCCAAGTGGTAAGGCAGTGGATTGCAAATCCTCCATCCCCCAGTTCGAATCTGGGTGCCGCCTAAATTTTTAACCGTTTAACTAAATAGAAAGAAACAAAAAATATAACAAAGTTGGTTTTATTTTTTATATCTTTTTCAAATCGATGTTTTTTTAAGACCCTAATAGCCCTTCTAAAAAAAAGTGATTTTTGTATTTTAGCTCTGTTTTTTTTACTTTTTTTTGTACTTCTTTTTTTTCCTTCTTTTTTTTATAAAAAAAAGAAGGAAAAAAAAGATCAAAAAG